>OGZP01001779.1_pt1 | contig 14916 bp, 13 predicted proteins | sample 1576811 | NCBI WGS metagenome assembly OGZP01 (sample SAMEA3541553, study PRJEB24748) | human gut metagenome | biome: human gut; feature: human-associated habitat; material: faeces | place: China | collected 2012
ATCCGTCAAATGGTGTGTTGCGTCCTTTGGAAGCAAATTCATTTTTATCTATTTTATATTCGTGATCAATGTCTGCAATGACAATGTCTGCCGGATGTCCCTTCTGAAGTGTACCTCTGTCACTTCCCAGAATCTGTGCCGGGTTCCAGCTCATTTTCTCAATAAGCTGTGAGATTGTAAGAATTCCGGTTTCTACAAGTGCAGTATAAGACAATGCAAAGCTTGTCTCAATTCCCACAATGCCAAAAGCCACATTCCGGATAGAGCCTGTCTTCTCCGGCACTGCATGAGGTGCATGATCTGTACTGATCACTTTAAAGGAACCATCCTTCAGTCCTCGGATCAGTGCATCTACATCTTTCTTCGTACGAAGAGGAGGGTTCATCTTATAGTTTGGATCATCACATTTAATATCATCGGAAGTGAGGATAAAATGATGCGGGCAAACCTCTGCTGTGATATTGTCCAATCCCTCTTCCTTCACAATCTCCATCATCTTCGCAACACCTTCTGTGGAACAATGGCACAGATGCAGTCTTGCCCCTGTCTCTCTGGCAAGAAGAATATCTCTCGCTGCGATCACATCCTCAACTGCATTGCAGATACCTGGCAGACCAAGTCTCCGCGCATTCTCATCCTCATTCATACATCCATCACCGCGCAGATCAATATCCTCACAGTGAGCAAAAATCGGAACATTGAATTTCTCTGCCACTTCCATAGCTTCTTTGCAAAGTCTGGTATTCATAACAGATTTGCCGTCTTCAGATAATGCCGGGATTCCCGCTTTTACCATTCCTTCGATATCAGAAAGTTCCTGTCCCTTCTCCCCCTGCGTAATGGCACCTGCCTGGAGCACATGAATGCCGGCAAGCTGTTTTGCCTTATTATGCACATAATTTACACGATCCGGACTGTCAATTACCGGTGTTGTATTCGGCATTGCAACAACCGTTGTCACACCACCTCTTGCAGCAGCCCGGGAACCTGTCTCTATATCCTCTTTCTGTGTCTGTCCCGGATCTCTGAAATGAACGTGAAGATCGATCAGTCCCGGCATTACCAGACATCCCTTCGCATCTATTACTCTGTCGCTTTTATCTTTTATTTTAAGTTTCTCACCGATCTCGGTGATCACGCCATCTTCCAGATAAATATCGCCTTTTTTATCAGTGTCAGTAGCCGCATCTACGATACGTCCTCCCTGAATCAGAATACCCATGCAATTCTCTCCCTTCGTTGTCGTTTGACAATAACTTTCTGATATACATAATACACGAAACTTCTTCTTTTATAAAGCCTTTTTTTACTGATGTGCAGTCTTTTTTGCTTGACAATTCAAAATGCGGGAGATATAATCAGTTCATATCTGGATTATTTAATGTATAGTCACTGGTTTTTAGAGATTATATAACAGTATATAATCTGTAAAATCTGGTGATTTTTTTATTTGCCAGAAACTATATAATTTTTTTATTTTTTATGGAGGTAACAACATGAACAAGGGAACTGTAAAATGGTTCAACGCAGAAAAAGGTTACGGATTTATCACTGGTGAAGACGGTGCAGACGTATTTGTACATTTCTCCGCTATCAATGGTGAAGGATTCAAATCCCTTGAAGAAGGACAGGCTGTAACATACGACTTAACAGAAGGCGCTCGTGGTATGCAGGCTGCAAACGTTACAAAATTATAATTTATAATTTTTGTTAACGCGAGAGGATTGAATTCCGCACTTTTCTATACGGATTAAACCTCAAAAAAATCCCCGGATCATCCGGGGATTTTTTATTGCTTTTCTTCTGTGAATCCATCAGAGATTCAATTTCTATTTAGCATCTGCGCTGTCTGCATCCGTTGTTGAATCTGCTGTTTCTGCAGCTTTATCGTCTGCTACATTTGTATCATCTGCTTCTTCAGATTTATCTGCGGTTTCCGTTTCAGAATCATCTGCGGTTGTGTCTGCTGCATCAGCATCTTCACTGTCTGTATCAGTGGAAGCTGTTGTATCTTCTTCCTCCGCTGTATCTGCATCAGTGCTGTCTGTACCATCGGATGCATCTGTTGACAGATTCGAAATGTAATTGTCAAGTGCAGTAGTATCCATTACTGTATTCTGAACCACATTCTCTTTGGCTCCTGTCACTTTTACATATGCAGAATAACCAATCCATGCAACAATCACAACACAAATGAATGCCCAGGCAAACATTTCCAGTCCAAAAAGTACTTTTTCTTTTCTGTCTGTTTTGTTATGCAGTCCTTTTCTGGCCTTATAAGCATCGACTTTCTTCTGGCTCATGATAGATCTCCTTTGCATCAATATTTCGTATTTTTTGATTATAGCACACTTTACTGCAAAAGAAAACAATTAGTTTATACTGCAACGATCACTCCGCCGTCATTTGCATACATAGAACTTACACCCGCTGTATCAAGGACTACGATCTTTGCAAGTTTCATTCTCTCTTCAAAAGCCTCTTTGAGCACCTGTGCTCTTGCCGGACAATTGCAGTGACTGATGGCAAGAACCTTCTCTGCACTGTCCGGGGTTTTCTCGATTACCTGCTCTACAAGCTTGATCAGAGCACGATTCATGCCTCTTGCCTGATCCAGCTGGCAGATATTTCCATCATCCGTAGAACCCATGACCGGTTTGATTTTCAATGCACTGGCCACTAACGCTTTCACTTTGCTCAGACGGCCGTTCTTTCTCAAAGTATCAAGATTCTCAAGTATAAAAAATGTATGCTGTCCTTCAATATAATGTTCCACAGTTGAAACAACTTCTTCAAAACTCATCCCTGCTTCTTCGCATTCCTGTATCTTCATTCCGATCAGGCTTTCCCCGATGGATGCGGAACGTGAATTAAACACATGTATTTTTTTATCCGGATGGTCTTCCATAATAAGATCTCTGCCAAGTAACGCACTGTTATAGGAACCACTCAGCTCAGAAGACAAAGTCACTGCATAAATATGCTCAGCCTCGCAGTCATATGCTCTCATATATCTCTCAGGTGACGGGCAGGCTGATTTCGGACATTCCGGGCAGGCTGCCACTTTATCAATAAACTCTGCCTGATCAAATGTTTCATCATCTATGATCTGTTCAGCTCCTACCATCAGAGTCAGTGGAATGGATTCAAAACATTCATCTTTCTTCCATTCGTCCAAAAGTTCTCCACAACTATCTATGATAATCTTATATCTCAATTATATCGTCCTCTTTTCCATTATATGTAGTATCCAATACCAGATATATCTTATCACACCGCTTTACGTTTGAAAAGACTTTTTAATAAAAACACTGTTCTTTTTTTCAAAAGTGCTTTATAATAAAAAGACGCTTCCCACAAAGTGCAGGAAGCGCTGCCTGATCCACAAAATATGTTCAGAAATATGCAGCAATCCAGAAGTCTTTTTTTAATTCTGAACAGCTGTAAATCATGTTATCAGAGAGGTGTTGTATGCTTGCTTTAAAAATTACTGATGTAAAAGATTTTATGAATAAACTCCTGATCGGTGAGGTATTTGACCGTTTTTCTCTTGTCGAGGCATCTGTGACAACCTTCAACACTTTTACCATAAACGGAAAACTTCATTACGATTTCTTTGATACTGACACAAAGGCTGCTTTTGAGGAGAATTCCACAGAATATTCCCTGTGGCATGATGTAAAACCTTATTGTTTTTCTATCATACGCGGCAGACGCACACCTTTGAATTTCAGGATTGTATTTGAACTTTCTCATGATCAGACACAGTCGTTGTTAAAAAATGAACAGCATATTGCAGATATTCCTGTGCAAAGCTTTTATCTGAATATCCGGTACAAGAACCAGTCCCTTTTATGTACAACAGGTGTTTCTTATACTTCATTCAGTCCGGATAAACGTCTGGAACATCTCTGGGATGATTCCATGACTGTTTTTCTCTCCAGTCATCACATTCCCTGTGAGAAATTATGAGTAGATTCTGTTATCAGTCTTTATCCGAATAACGCAGATAATAGACCAGAATATCTATAAACTCACTGTTCGTCGGTTTATCTGCCATTGTACACCCTGCCATTTCTTCCAGTGTATCCTTATGATTCATCCAACATAAGTTTACCAGTGTTCTTATGTTGTGTTCTACATTAGACGGCGTTGATTTATATTTTCTTGCAATGACCGGATAAATATCTTTGGTGACTTTTACCGGTCGCTCATAAATTTTCTGTGCCATTTCTACTGCATCCACAACATAATAATATCCTTTATACTTTGATGTTGCACCCAATTTTCTAATAACTCCATAAACTGCACTCATACATCGTTCCTCCTGTAACTTCCATAATCTGTGTTTTTACAGATTTGGATATCTCATTTATTTACACACATTTCTCTATAAGTAAATGAAAGTCACGATATTGGCTGCCCGGAAGCACCATTGCAGTCACTATTCTCTGTAATCCGTTATATTTTCTGCGGATTCGGCATATTCATTAAAATATCGGCAACTTAATAATAGGAATTCATAAGACATTTGTCAATACCAATGTAATTGTTTTCCACAAAAATAAGGAGCAAAAATTATTCTCTGCTCCTTATTTGATATTCTGCTATTCTGACAGGCGTATCTGTCCTCTCATTGATCTGCCGGCAAATTGCCTGCTTTCTATCTTATTTTGCAATCATCAGCAAAATTTCATTGCTTCTCTGAACAAATCTGGTCATTTCGTCCGATGAAAGCTGTTTATGGCTCATCATCGCAAGGTCATACAACTGTTCACAGATAAGCGGAGCCTTGTCAGATTCCTGATTCTCTGCCAGATATTTAACCAATGGATGATTCGCATTCAGAACCAGTGTTTCCTGTCCGCCAAACATATTCGGATCCATTCCATACATATTATACATCTTCATCATATCCTGCATACGGCGGCTCTCTTCGGAAAGAGTCATCATTGCTGATACATTTTCATTTTTCAGATTCTCAACATGTACTTCCAGTTTATCTTTATTAAGGCTCTTGCGGAAAAGTTCTGTCAGTGCTTTGACAGTTTCTTCATCGGCAGTACCCTCACCCTTCATTTCTTCGGTCAGATCCGCATCAATACGCTTAAACTGTACTTCCTGATGTTTCTGCTCAAGACTGGAAATAAATGCACTGTCAATATTATGTTTCAGGATAACGGCATCTTTTCCTGCTTCCTTAAACATATTGATATACTGACTCTGCTGAACTTCATCAGTTACATAGAAAATTACTGTCTTCTCAGGTTCTTTCGCTTCCGCATTGTCTTTGTTTTCAGACTCTGCTGCATCTTCTTTCTTTTCTTCTGTCTGAGCCTCAGTTTCTTCTGTTTCTTTTTTATTCTCTTCAATGCAGTCCTTTAATGTGAGATATTTGCCATCAAGATTCTTAAAGAGTACATAATCTCCCATTTTCTCTGCAAACTTAGCATCTTTAATACAGCCATATTTAATAAACGGGCTGATATCATCCCAGTATTTCTCATAAGATTCTCTGTCAGTCTTGCACATTCCGGTAAGCTTATCTGCCACTTTTTTGGAAATGTATTCAGAAATCTTCTGTACAAATCCGTCATTCTGCAATGCGCTTCGTGACACGTTCAATGGAAGATCCGGACAATCGATCACACCTTTCAGAAGAAGCAGGAATTCAGGAATTACTTCCTTGATATTATCTGCGATAAATACCTGATTGTTATAAAGTTTGATCGTTCCTTCAATGGAATCATACTCTGTATTGATCTTCGGGAAGTACAGGATACCTTTTAAATTAAACGGATAATCCATATTCAGATGTATCCAGAATAACGGTTCCTTATAATCCATAAATACCTTGCGGTAGAATTCCTTGTATTCATCATCTGTACATTCATTCGGATGCTTCATCCAGAGCGGATTAATATCACTGATGGAAACCGGACGTTTATTGATCTTTACTTTATCCTTTGCAGGAGAAATTTCAACAACTTCCTTTTCACCTTTATCATTTTCTTTTTCTTCTGTCTTTGCTTCCTCATGAATATGTTCAACAACTACATCATCGTCTCTTAACTCAGATTCATCAATTGTCTCATATTCCTGAGGTGCATTTGCTTTGGAAAGGTAAATATGAACCGGCATGAAGGAACAGTATTTCTCAAGAATCTCACGCATACGGTACTCATTTGCAAATTCCAGGCAGTCTTCATTCAGGAACAGGGTGATTTCTGTACCAATCGTATTCTTGTTACCTTCCTGGATATCATATTCTGTTCCGCCATCGCAGGACCAGTGTACAGGCTGTGCACCTTCTGTATAGGAAAGTGTATCAATATGCACTTCATCCGCTACCATAAATGCAGAATAAAATCCAAGTCCAAAATGACCAATCATCTGATCATCTGTAGTTTTGTCTTTATATTTCTCAAGAAACTGAGTTGCACCTGAAAAAGCAATCTGGGTAATGTATTTCTCTACTTCATCAGCAGTCATGCCAATACCATTATCGATGAATTTCAGAGTTTTCTCATCAGGATTAACAATTACCTGAATCTCCGGTTTGTATCCTTCCGGAAAAGTATATTCTCCCATTACTTCCAGTTTTTTCAGTTTAGTGATCGCATCGCATCCGTTGGAGACCAGCTCTCTTACAAAAATATCATGATCGGAATATAACCATTTCTTGATGATTGGGAAAATATTTTCACTGTTAATTGATAAATTTCCATGTTTTACAGCCATGCTGTCCACACTCCTTTTTGTTTTTAATCATTTGCCGCAACTTTATCTGTCAATATACTGCATTCTTATCTGCTCTGCCTCCGGAGCCAAAACTATCCTCTCCTGTTTATCCTTTGAAATAGCTTTTGACTCCTGTAAGTTGCTTCTCTGAAAGATATAGTAATACCATTTATTCCAAAAGTCAAGAAAAAATTAGCACTCACTAAAAATGAGTGCTAATAATTTTATATTTTACATATTCCCCTGTATTTTTTTCTTCAGATAACTCTTATTTCTTTCGTCTTTTGTATACCACAACTCCCACAATACATCCTGCTGCAATCGCCAGAATAATCACAAACGGTGTGATATTAGTCGTGTCTCCTGTCTTTACCGCTGTTTTCGCACTTGCTCCATTCGGCTGCGGAGTCGGAGTTGCGGTTACAGTCTGCGCCTGTGTAATACTGAAATTCACCTGTTTAGTATCCTGCTCCCCTGTATTCTCCCATTCACTTCCATTATACTTCTGACGGTCAAATGTAACTGTCAATGTGTAGGTTCCGGCCTTCGTAATTCCAAATGCAGCAGTATAAGGTGCACTGCTCCAGCTATTTGTATTGATCACTTTCCAGTTATACGGTACATAGCGGACATCTCCCTTTCCCGGACTTTCATTGTCCATACCCGCTCCGACTGCTGTAAATGTAATCTTTGACTGTGTTGTGTATCCATCTGAACTGATTCCTGTAATCTTATTATCTGCCGGATCTGCAATTTTCGCCTTGCGGGCAGCTTTAACCGTAAACTGAACTTTTACTTCTGCACTGATCTGCTGTTCATTATCAATCACAACTGACTCTGTATAGGAGCCGGCCTTTAAACCCTCCTTCGGGCGGATTTTAAATGTACAGCTCTCCCCCGGTGCAAGCTCTGTGGCTGAAAGTTTCCCGATTTTAAAGTTTTTACCTGACGGTGCATTTAAAGTTACATTTGTATTCCCCTTATTCGTCACTGTAACTTTCTGCGCTTCCGGTGCCTCACTATATCCTTCTTTTGCTTTTCCAAAATTCAGTTCTTCCGGTGTTACGGATAATTTATAAATCTTTTTCACTTCCGAAACAGTCGCAGAAGCTTTGATCGTTGTTAATACATCTTCCTGTCCTTCCGAACTGGTCTGGGCTATCTGAATACTGTCCAGATAATTGCCGACTTTCAGACCGGTCACCGGTACTGCTGTAAATGCAGCAGAATCTCCCGGCTCCAGCACTGATGCCGAAAGTTCCCCAATATCAAAATACTCTGCATATGGCTGCATCAGCGAAACAGTTGTATTTCCTGTATTGGTAAGTGTAATGGTCGTCGCTTCAGGAGTATCATAACCTTCCTTCAGATCATCATAACTGAAAGATTCCGGATCTGCCTGAACTGCTGTGATCTGTTCCTGTTCTGCCTCTTTTACAGATACTTCCGCAGTTACCTGCACTGCTACTTCCGAATCCTCTTCACTTTCAAATATCAGGGTATCACTGTAATCACCCTTCGTCAGACCGGTTTTTGGCTGTACCATGAACATAAGAGAATCACCTTTTGCAATCTGTATTCCTGATACAGCTTCACTTCCATCTTCGTTCATCACCTCAAAATAATCTGATTTCGGTATCTTTAAAGTGACAGTTCCATCCCCTGTATTTGTTACGGTTACGGACAGTTTCTCATTGGCCTGTGTATAATTTTCTTCGATATCGCTGAAATTAAGACTTCCTGTATTTACCTCAAGAGACTGTGCCTCAAGAGATGCATCTGCATTGTCACCTGCCGATGGAGCCTCGCTGTCATCCGGCGTCTCTGTCGGTTCTGCAGAAGGCTCATCCGAAGGCTTCAGATCTTCGTCATCTGATGAATCATCCTCACCTTCAACTGCAATCTTCGCTTCAAAAGAAACCTCAATACCTTCTTCCGTCCGGTATGTGATCATATCATCATATTCACCCGGTTCCAGCCCTTCCCTCGGCTGTATCCATACGCTTACAGATTCACCTGCACTCAGCGGTTCTGTAATATCCTGAACCATAAAATGTTCCGGACTGATCTCCTGAAAATTCAAGCTCTCATTTCCGGTGTTCGTAATCTGCACATACTGTGCTTCCACATCCTCAAGATCACTCTTTACTGTTCCAAAATCACAAATCTGATCTTCGCTGTCCTCTACAGTGGCAGTCGCTTCATAAGTCTTTTTATCTTTATCATCTTCACCTGCTGCCTGTCCATCTTTCTCTGATCCATCTGTCTGCACATTTCCGTTCTCATCCACCTGCAGCTGATCTTCTGTATAAATTTTCATCTGGGAATCATCAGTACCTTCTGTTGTTTCCTCCGGCTGACCTTCTGTGTTCTGAGATCCATCTTCCTGTTCATTTCCTGCATCCTGCTGTACATCTTCTGTTCTATCTGTGTCCTGATTTTCAGAATCCTGACTGCCTTCTGCATTATCTGCTGTTTCTTCCAACTGTGCATTCTCTGTTCCATCTGCCGTTTCTGCCTGCTGTGTATCCTCTGCTTTCGCCTCTTCTTCAGTTGCAGCTACCTCTAACGTCTTTGCAGTAAGAGTACCTGTCAGTCCGCTTCCATCTACAGGGGTCAGATCAAGCACTAGTCTGCATCCCAGATCATCCTGAGTGATCGTATAGGTCTTCTCAGTACCTACCTGTGTTAACTCCTTCTCCCCTGTCTGTCTTGACCAGGAAAAAGTAAAATCTTCATCTGTAACCTCTTCCGGTGTAACCTTTGCATAATCTGCACTCACTACTACGCCTACAGCTGCCAGTCCCTTAATCTTAAGCTTACCGCCCAATTCTCCTGACGGAGCTGCCGCAAAAACCATGGATGGAATCATTGAAATAACCATCATCACAGTCATTACAACTGCAAGAAATCTCTTTCTCTCCATCTGTAGTCCTCCTTTTCATTTATAATAAAATTTGTAATTATTCAGCAGCCACTCTGAAGGTACTGAATAATTACAGTTCTGTGATGCTTCTGTGTCTGTCTGCCCTTTTCATTCCCATCACAGACCACAGCACCGTTTTTCTCTTTATAAAAGCATTATAGCATCGCATTTTCCGGAAATGTAATCTGTATTTTCTCCCTTAAAACAACTTCAGCCCCTGAGTATCAGAGTTCAATTTTCTCCAATATTCAGGGACCGAACTGTGTTTTACAGTTATTTCTCCGATATATCACGTGATATCCATAATTTGACCGAACAGTTTTTATCCTTCTACTATCAGATATTTTCCATCCGGCAGAGCAAATACTTCACTTGCATCTTCCAGTTCTTCATCTGACATTCCTTCCACATCAGCGCCTGACTCTTCCAGATATTCTCTCACTTCTTCAATAGAATCCACAACCTGCGCCATGCAATCCTCAAGGAATGCTTCCGCTGCTTCATATGATTCTGCTACCGCCTGTGGAAAAAGCTGCTCCTGATTTTCAAGAAACGTATTAATACATTCTTCTGTAAACAATTTAAATAACCTCCTCAATCTTTCCCTTTGCCCTGATCAGCTTCTCAAGGACCGGTTCAACCTGTTTCGTCATATAGGACGTAGCTGCCCGTACCCCCTCCTTGGAATGCTCCATGGCAAAGCCATATTTTACCGCTTTAAGCATCTCTATATCATTATATTCGTCTCCGAACGCAATACATTCTTCCGGCGAAATATGATATCTTTTCTGATATTCTCTAATTCCTTTTGCCTTGTTTGTTCCAAAAGGAATAAAATCAATCCACTCATTTCCCGAAGTGACAACAACACATTCTTTTCCAAATCTGTCCATCCAGTATTTCACAGATTCTTCTGTAAGGCCGGCCGGTTCAAACACAGCCAGCTTCATGATAGGAGCCGTCATCTCTTCCATGCTGTTTACAAATCTGCATTCATTTTTTACTTCATATAACATATGGTCATGAAATCTCTTTGTCTTCGGCATCAGGTAGTGGTAATCCTTTGCAGAACAGGTAAACTCGGCATCCTTCTTTTCCAGGATTGCAGAAATAATCTCCCCTGCCAGCTTTCTGTCAAAAGAATCCTGATACAGTACCTCTCCATGATCCACTGCCAGTGCACCATTCTCCGAAATATAGGAAATCTCTGAAGCAACAGGTGCAAACAGCTTTGTCATATTCGGATATTGCCTTCCACTGGCTGCTACAAACATAATCCCCAGTTCCTCTAACTGCCTGATCAGCGAAAAAATTTCTTCAGGCAGAGACTGTGCCTTATGTAAAAGTAACGTCCCATCCAGATCACTTGCAACCAACTTAATCATTTCCATGTTCCTCGCAAATCTTTACCAGATCTGTCGGTTTCTCAGCGACAAGATCTGCTCCATTCTCATTCAGTTCTTTTCGGTCACGAAAGCCCCATAGCGCACCTACTGTATACATTCCTGCTGCTTTACCGGTCTTCATATCTGTACTTGTATCTCCCACATACATGCATTCTTCCGGTTTTACACCAAATTTTTCCGCAACCATAAGCGGACCATCAGGTGCCGGTTTCCTGCGGATTGCTTCACTCTGACCGACTACCATATCAAATTCCCCGTCAAAAAGCTGCGCAATTACTTTCACAGCTGCAGGATGAGGTTTATTTGAACAAACTGCCAGCTTCATTCCATGTTCCTTCAATTTCTTTAAGGTTTCCGGTATGCCCTTATAGGGAACTACTTTATACATCGGATCTGCTTCAAACATTTCCCGGTAAAGCTTCTGTCCCTCATCATAATGCGCAAGTTCCGGATCCCCCGCATCCTTAAGTGCGCGGCGGATCAGCATATTTGCCCCTTCTCCGCTGTAATATCTGAAATTATCCACCGGAAGTGTTTTCAACCCGAATTTTTCCATAATAATATTAGTCACATAAGCCATGGAATCCAGCGTATCAGCCAGTGTTCCATCCAAATCAAATATACATGCTTTAATCATCTTTTGTCATCCTCTTAAGTTAATTCCTGATTTCTTCATTTCATAAAATAATCTGGCAACCGGGAGTCCTACCACATTATTGTAATCTCCGCTGATCCCCTTTACATAAATTCCGAAAAGTCCCTGGATGCCATAGCTTCCAGCCTTATCCATAGGCTCTCCTGTAGCAACATACTCTCTGATCTCCTCATCTGAAACCGGATAAAAAGTCACATCTGTACTTTCATAAAAAGTATGTTCTGTCCAGACTTTTTCTTTCTTTTCCCATACAGAAACGCCGGTATATACCTGATGAGTATTTGCCTGAAGTTTCTTTAATGTATTCACTGCATCCTCTGTATCATAAGGTTTGCCAAGGATCACATTCTCAAACACTACCACTGTGTCAGATCCGATCACAATTGTTCCGTCGGCACTATCTTTCATAGTGCGGATAACAGAAGCTGCTTTATCCGAAGCCAGCTGTTTTACTGCCTCTCCCGGATTGTCTGAGATACGATTCTCATCACCTGATGCAGGCAGCACTTCAAAATCCACGCCAGCCCGTTCCAACAGTTCTTTTCGTCTGGGTGAAGCAGATGCCAAAATAATTTTTCTCATAATAACCTCTTCTTTCCTGTCATAGTATACCTTGTATCTTTTTGGTATGCAACTGCTTTCATTAACTCTTTCCATAAAATTTCGCTTTTCTTTTTATCTGAAAAGTATTAAAATAACAATAACCTATAGCTGAATAAAATGGTGTCAGGAGTAAAAGATATTTTTATCCTGACTCGCTGTCAAAAATAGGAGAATATCAGAAAGGAGTTTATGATTATCATGGCTAAAATTAATAAATACTGGGGATATGTTGCAATAGGCGCCCTTACAGCAGCTGCTGCCGGTGCTGTAGCTGCCCTTATTGCCAAAAAAGGATCCTGTAAAGAGGATTTTGATTTTGAAGATGACTTTGATGATTTCGATCTGACTGATGAAAAGGAAACTGCTAAGGAAGATCAGGAACCTGCCGAAGATTTCCAGTCCTGGGAACATACAGGCGAGCAGTCTGCAACAGATGACACCGAAAGCGAAGAAGCTGAAGAAGCTGCTGATACAGACGATTCTGAGAAGTCTTCCGATAAAGCTGCTGAAGTTGAGATTAAAGATGCAGAAGAGGAAGAAGATGCCGATGAACCCGAGAATTTTGAAGAGACTATGGACGCTGCATCTGAATCTGAAGAATAAACGTTACCGTTCACAGTAACGTAACCAAAAAGGAATGTTACTTCACGATTATACAATCGTAAAAGCAACATTCCCTTTTTATTCTGATTATATTACTATTTCAGTCTCATTATGCTTTCGGAAGTTTAAATGAGCTCTTCAGAGACACGATACGGTTGAATACCGGTGCACCCTCTTTAGAATCATGGATATCTGCACAGAAAAATCCTGTTCTTACGAACTGGAAGCTGTCATAGCCTTTTGCTTCCATAAGTGCTGGTTCTACATATGCAGTAACTTTTGTCAGAGAGTTCGGATTTACATTCAGAGAACCATCTTCTTTGTTGTATACACCCTTCTCCTCGTCTACGATATTCTCATAGAGACGTATTTCTGCTTTTCCTGCCTGGCTTGCTTCTACCCAGTGAATGGTTCCTTTTACTTTTCTGCCATCCGGCGCATTGCCACCCTTTGTTGCAGGATCATAAGTACAGTGTACAACACGTACAGTTCCATCTTCATCAGCTTCATATCCTGTACAGGTTACAAAATATGCGTTCATAAGACGAACCTCTGTGCCCGGGAACATTCTCTTATATTTCTTAGGCGGATCTACCATGAAGTCTTCTCTCTCAATATAGAGTTCTCTGCCAAACGGTATTTTACGGGTTCCCAGTTTTTCATTCTCCATATTGTTCGGAGCTTCCAGATATTCTACTTCGCCTTCCGGGTAATTATCGATCACAAGCTTAATCGGATCAAGAACAGCCATCAGGCGCGGACGTTTCAGTTTCAGGTCCTCACGGATGCAGTATTCAAGCATTGCATAGTCAACAGAGCTGTTTGCTTTGGATACACCGCAGAGTTCTACAAACATTTTGATGGATTCCGGTGTAAATCCACGGCGGCGCAGTGCTGCGATGGAAACCAGACGCGGATCATCCCATCCGTCTACGATGCCTTCCTCTACCAGTTTCTTGATATAACGTTTACCTGTAACTACATTTGTCAGATACAGTTTTGCAAACTCAATCTGCTTCGGTGGCTGTGGATATTCCAGTTCTTTTACAACCCAGTCATACAGTGGTCTGTGATCCTCAAACTCCAGAGTACAGATGGAATGTGTGATTCCCTCAATGGCATCCTCGATGGGATGGGCGAAATCATACATTGGATAGATGCACCATGTATCACCTGTTCTGTGGTGAGTCATATGAGCAACACGATAGATAACCGGGTCGCGCATATTCATGTTCGGAGATGCCATATCGATCTTGGCACGAAGCACTTTCTCTCCGTCTGCATATTTGCCTTCTTTCATCTCTTCAAAAAGCTGCAGGTTCTCTTCTACGCTTCTGTTTCTGTATGGACTTTCTTTACCCGGCTCTGTAAGAGTTCCACGATATTCACGGATCTGATCTGCTGTCAGGTCACATACATAGGCTTTGCCTTTCTGGATCAGCTTTACAGCAGCTTCATACATCTGTCCGAAATAGTCAGATGCAAAAAACAGTCTGTCTTCCCAGTCTGCACCAAGCCATTTGATATCTGCCTTGATGGATTCTACAAACTCACTCTTTTCTTTTGTCGGGTTTGTATCATCAAAACGCATGTTGAACTTACCATTGTACTTCTGAGCCAGTCCATAGTTCAGCAGGATGGATTTTGCATGTCCAATATGCAGGTAGCCATTCGGCTCCGGAGGAAAACGGGTATGCACTGTGTCATACACACCTTCCGCAAGATCTTTTTCTATCTCAACTTCAATAAAATTCTTAGATACCACTTCATTCTCCATAACAGGATCCTCCTCGGTTAAAACTGTGATTAATCATAGCACATCAGACTGGCTGTTTGCAAGGCTTGCGTACCAAATCGTACCAGATTCTTTCAGGTAACGAAAAAAGCGAAAAACCTTTATTTTCAAGGTTCTCCGCTTCTTAACCAGAAAGCTGCTGACGGGAATCGGACCCGTGACCTCCGCACTACCAATGCGACGCTCT
>OGZP01001780.1_pt1 | contig 14915 bp, 10 predicted proteins | sample 1576811 | NCBI WGS metagenome assembly OGZP01 (sample SAMEA3541553, study PRJEB24748) | human gut metagenome | biome: human gut; feature: human-associated habitat; material: faeces | place: China | collected 2012
CGGCGGTCAGTGCCGGGTCGCACTCCAGCAGCCAGCGGCGGAAGGTGATGCCGTTGGTCTTATTGTTGAATTTTTCGGGGTAGAGCTGGTAAAAGCCGTGCAGCTCGCTGTTTTTCAGGATCTCGGTGTGCAGATAGGCAACGCCGTTCGTCGAGTGGGTGAAGTGGATGTCCATGTGGGCCATGTGAACGAGGTCGTCCCCGTCGATGATGGCCAGACTCTCGTCTGTGGTGCGGGTGCGGGCCAGCGTGTCGAGCTTTTCAATGATGGGCATGAGCTGCGGCACGACGGCGTCCAGATAGGCGCGGGGCCACTTTTCGAGCGCCTCGGCCAGAATGGTGTGGTTCGTGTAGGCACAGGTCTTTGTGACGATCTCGACGGCCTCGTCAAAGTCGATGCCCTTCTCCCCCAGCAGGCGGATCAGCTCGGGGATAACCATGCTGGGGTGGGTGTCATTGATCTGGATGGCGGCGTAGTCGGCCAGATCGTGGTAATCACAGCCGCGGGCGGCGCACTCGGCCAGAATCAGCTGGGCCCCGGCGGAAACCATCAGGTACTGCTGGTAGACGCGCAGACGGCGTCCGGCCTCGTCGGAGTCATCGGGATACAGGAAAAGCGTCAGGTTTTTGTCGATGTCGGTCTTGTCGAACGTGATGCCGTCGTGGACGATGCTCTCATCAATGGTGTCGAGATCGAACAGATTCAGCGTGTTCGTGCGGCCCTCGTAGCCCGTGACGGCCAGCTTGTACAGACGGGCGCTGTAGGTCTTGCCGGCCAGCTCGACGGGATAGGTCGTATCCGTTTTTTCCGCCCAGGAGTGGGCGGTCAGCCACGGGTCGGGCAGCTCATTCTGGACGCCGTCCTTGAAGGACTGGTGGAACAGGCCGAAGTGATACCGCAGGCCGACACCGTCGCCGGGCAGGTTCAGCGTAGCGAGGGAGTCAAGGAAACAGGCGGCCAGACGGCCCAGCCCGCCGTTGCCAAGGCTGGGCTCCGGCTCGACCTCCTCAATATCGGACAGGTTTTTCCCGGCAGCGGCCAGCGCGGCGCGGGTGTCGTCGTACAGCCCTAAATTGATAAGGTTGTTGGACAGCAGCTTGCCGATCAGAAACTCGGCGCTGATATAGTAGAGCTTGCGGCCCGTGACGGGACGGACGCGGGCGGCGCTCTGTTCGCGGACGATGTCCAGCAGGGCCAGATAGATTTCCTGGTCGGTGCAGGCGGTCAGGGGCTTGTTGGTTCTGGCTTCCATCGCAGCAGTCATATTCATAAGAGGTTCCCTCCATTTGTGTATGGGCTTCTTGGGTACAACTTGGTTATACCACACAAAACGTGCATCTGACTTGCAAAATACCCGCAACTTATGGTACAATACTATCATGCGAGGTGAAAATATGGCGAAACAAGAGCGTTTGCGCGAAGCAAAGCAACACGGGGCCGCGTGGTTCCCGTTCAATATCTACCCATGTACGATCCCGAAGGACTTCCCGCAGGTGGCGCTGCACTGGCAGGACAGCATGGAGCTGGTCTTTGTCAAAAAAGGGCGCGGCATCGTGCAGGCCGGGCTGACGACCTACACGGCACAGGCGGGCGACATTTACGTGTTTGCCCCCGGCGTGCTGCATGCCCTGCGCCAGCTGCCCGGTGAGGCAATGGAATATGAGAACATCATCTTTGAGCTGGAGCTGCTGGGCGGCGCCGGTGACATCTGTGCCGAGAAGTACCTGCTGCCGCTGCAGAGCGGACGTCTGGCTCTGCCCATGCGCCTTGGCCCGGAAGACTGGGGCTACAACTGGGCGGTGCGGTGCCTGCACGCGGCGGAGGAATTCAACAAGATCAAAGACGTGGGATATGAACTCTGTATAAAGGGCGAGCTGCTGCTGTTTCTGGCGGCGCTGGTGGGCCGCACCGGAGACCTGCCCCCTGCCGATACCCCCGATACCCGGCGGCTGAAAACCGTGGTGCAGCTTGTGAATGAGGGCTACGCGGGGGCGCTGCATGTGACCGACGCAGCGGCGGCCTGCGGATGCAGCCCCAGCCATTTTATGCGCTGGTTCAAGAAAATGACCGGCCAGGGCTTTACCGAATACCTGAACGAGCAACGCCTGAACGCCGCCGCCGATGCCCTGCGCAGCGGCAGCGATACCGTGCTGGCGATTGCGGAGCAATGCGGGTTTGAGAATTTGTCCTACTTCAACCGTCTGTTCAAAAAGCGGTACGGGATGACGCCGCGGGAATACAGGGGGAGAAAATAAAAAAGCCTTCCCCCGCGGGGGAAGGTGGCCCGAAGGGCCGGATGAGGGGCGAGTCTGCGGCGAAATCCCGTGAACGGGTGGCTGCGGAAGCTTTGCCCTCATTAGTCCGCTTCGCGGACAGCTTCCTCTGCGGGGGAAGCCTGAAATTATGCCTTTTTGCTGTAATCCCGTGCGCCGTAAATCGCCGTGCCGACGCGGACGATGGTCGCACCCTCGGCGATGGCGGCGGCGTAGTCGTGGCTCATGCCCATGGACAGAATGTCCATCTGCGCCCGGTCATAGTGCCGGGCGTCGGCTCTGGCCAAAAGCTCCCGCATCTGTGCAAAAAAGCGGCGGGTTTCGGTGTCGTCGGCGTCGGCGGGCGGGATCGCCATCAGGCCGCGCAGACGGATGTGCTCCCTGGCGGCGGCAGCCTCCAAAAGCGGGAACAGGCTGTCGGCGTCCACGCCACTCTTGCTGGCCTCCTCGCCGATGTTGATCTCGACGAGAATGTCCTGCACCAGCCCCAGACGGGCCGCGGCGGTATCGATCTTATCCAAAAGGCGCGTGCTGTCCACGCTCTGGATCAGCGCGGCGCGGCCTACGACCTTGTTGACCTTGTTCGTCTGTAAATGCCCGATGAAGTGCCCGGGTTTGCCGTTGTAGGCGTTCGTGTCGGTCTTTTCGACCAGCTCCTGCACATGGTTTTCACCGAAAAGGTCAATGGGCAGGTCGGCGCTGTAGCGCACCTCCTCCACCGTGCGGGTCTTGCAGGCGGCGCAAAGGCGCACCTCTGCCGGGTCGCGGCCTGCGGCCTTGGCGGCAGCGGCCATCGTCTCACGGATCTTCGCGACGGCCTCGGCCATCTGCTGCTTCTGGGCTTCGGGAATCATCGCACTTCCTCCTGACTGTAAACGGCGCGGGAACCGCCGATGAACGGCGGACGGGTGCGGGCGCAGAGCAGAATTGCCTGCCCGATGTGGTCCATCGACAAGCGCACCGGTACAGCCACGCGGCGCAGGTGCATACCGATCAGCGTACCGCCGATGTCCATGCCCGCGGCGGCCCTGACCTCCTCCACAAGGACGGGGTCGTTAAAGCGCTGCCAGCAGTTCGTGGCCCAGCTGCCGCCCGCGTGGGGCTGCGGAATGGCCGAGACGATCTGATAGCCGTTGGCCTTCGCGGCCTCGCGCTCAATGACGATAGAACGGTTCAGATGCTCACAGCACTGGGCGGCCAGATAGACGCCCTGCTCCTGCAATGGCGGCAGCACGCCCGCCAGCACGGCAGCGGCAGCCTCCATGCTGGAATCCTTGCCGATGCGCCCGCCCATGATCTCGCTGCTGGAGCAGCCGACCACAAAAATGTCCCCGGTCTCAAGATGCGCAGCCTGCAGCAGTTCTTCCGCAGCCTGCCGCGCCTGCGCCGTAAGTTTTGCATAATCCACAGGTAATGCCCCCTTTGGTTACTATTATAGCAGGGGTGTCAATAAAAGAAAAGCCTTCCCCCGCGGGGGAAGGTGGCCCGCAGGGCCGGATGAGGGCGGCCCTGCGGATGCTGCTCATAAATGGGTGGCTGCGGGAGCTTTGCCCTCATCAGTCCGCTTCGCGGACAGCTTCCCCCGCGGGGGAAGCCTTAGAACCAACCTGCGTCAATTTGTCAAGCCGTCACATCCTCAAACTGACTGTTGTACAAATCGGCATAGAACCCGCCGGCTTCGATCAGCTCGTCGTGGGTGCCCTGCTCGACAATGTCGCCCTCGCGCATGACCAGGATCAAATCGGCATCGCGGATGGTGGACAGGCGGTGCGCGATGACGAAGCTCGTGCGGCCCTGCATCAGGCGGTCCATAGCCGTCTGGATGCGCTGCTCGGTGCGGGTGTCAACGCTCGATGTCGCCTCATCGAGGATCAGGATGCGGTTGTCCGCCAAAATCGTGCGGGCAATCGTCAAAAGCTGCTTCTGGCCTTGGCTGACGTTGGAGGCGTCCTCGTTCAGCTCCATCTGGTAGCCGCCGGGCAGCGTGCGGATAAAGTGGTCGGCGTTTGCTGCCTTCGCGGCGGCAATGACCTCCTCGTCCGTGGCATCCAGACGGCCATAGCGGATGTTCTCCATGATCGTGCCCTTGAACAGCCAGGTATCCTGCAGCACCATGCCGAAGCCCTCGCGCAGGTCGCTGCGGTCAAAGTCCCTGACGTTGTGGCCGTTCAGCAAGATTTCGCCGGAATCCACATCGTAGAACCGCATGAGCAGCTTGACCATTGTGGTCTTGCCCGCGCCGGTGGGGCCGACGATGGCGACCTTCTGGCCGGGCTTGACATTGCAGCTGAAATTGTGGATGACGGTCTTTTCCGGCGTGTAGCCGAACTTTACATGGTCAAACGTGACCTGACCGTCGATGCAGGCGGGGTCGGCGCGGCGGGCGGGGTCGGCCAGCTGGTCCTCCTCGGGCTCGTTCAAAAATTCAAAGACGCGCTCGGCGGCGGCGGTCATGCTTTGCAGCATGTTGGACACCTGCGCCAGCTGCTGGATGGGCTGGGTGAAGTTCTTGACGTACTGGATGAACGCCTGAATATCGCCGATGGTGATGGTGCCCGCTGCGGCAAAAATGCTGCCGACGATGGCGACGGCCACATAGCCCAGGTTGCCCACAAAGTTCATGATGGGCTGCATCAGGCCGGACAAAAACTGCGATTTCCACGCGGATTCGTACAGCTTATCGTTCGCGGCGTTGAAGTCGTGCAGCACGGCGGCCTCGCGGTTGAACGCCTTGATGACGTTGTGGCCGGAGTAGACCTCCTCGACCTGACCGTTGACAACGCCCAGTGTCGCCTGCTGCGCCTTGAAATACTTCTGGCTGAACTTGACGACCACCAGCACCAGCGCCAGCGAGACCGGCAGGATCAGCAGGGCGATCAGCGTCATTTTAGGGCTGATGGACAGCATCATGATGAGCACGCCGACCATCGTCGCAACGCTGGTAATCAGCTGGGTCACGCTCTGGTTCAGGCTCTGGCCCAGCGTATCCACGTCGTTTGTGATGCGGGACAGCACCTCGCCGACGGTGCGCTTTTCAAAGTAGGCCAGCGGCAGGCGGTTGATCTTTTTGCTGATCTGGTCACGGAAGTCGTAGCAGACCTTCTGCGACAGGCCGGACATGAGCCAGCCCTGAATGAAGCTGAACGCCGCGGACAGCAGGTACATGCCCAGCAGGAACAGCAGCACCTTGCCGATGTAGGCAAAGTCGATGCCGCCCACGCCGCGCAGCTTGGCGATCCAGCCGGTGGCCAGCGCCGTGGTGGCCTTGGCCAGGATCTTCGGCCCTGCAATGTTGAAAATGGTTGACAGAACAGCAAAAACAATGACGACGACCAGCGACAGCTTATACTTGCTCATGGCGGCCAGCAGCTGGCGCAGCGTGCCCTTGAAGTCCTTGGCGCGCTCCGTCGTCATGCGTCCGTGTCTTGGCATATCACTCACCCTCCTTCTGCAAATTCAGTTCCTTCTGGCTCAGCTGGCTGCGCGCAATTTCCTGATACGCGGGGCAGCTTTCCATCAGCTGGGCATGGGTGCCCTTGCCGACGATGCGGCCCTCATCCAGCACCAGGATCTGGTTCGCGTGCAGCACGGTGGAGATGCGCTGCGCCACAATAATGACCGTGGCGTTGTCGGTTTTAGCCTTCAGCGCACGGCGCAGCGCCACGTCGGTCTTGTAGTCCAGCGCCGAGAAGCTGTCGTCAAACAGATAGATCTGCGGGTGCTTGGCAATGGCGCGGGCAATCGAAAGGCGCTGCTTCTGCCCGCCGGAGACGTTGCTGCCGCCCTGGGCAATCGGGCTGTCGAAGCCCTCGGGCTTAGCGGAGATGAACTCCGTGGCCTGGGCGATCTCGGCGGCCTGCTCTGCGTCGGCGTCGGTGATGTGGTCGCCGCCGAACTTCAGGTTGGATGTAATCGTGCCGCTGAACAGCACGCCCTTCTGCGGCACATAGCCCAGCTCGTCGTGCAGCTGTGCCTGGGTCATGTCGCGCACGTCAACGCCGTCAATCGTCACGCTGCCCTCGGTCACATCGTAGAAGCGCGGGATCAGGTTGAGCAGCGTAGATTTGCCGCAGCCCGTGGAGCCGATGATGGCCGTTGTCTCGCTGGGTCTGGCCGTGAAGCTGATGTGCTCGAGCGCGTCCTCGTCGGAGCCGGGATAGCGGAAGCTGACGTCATGGAACGCCACAACGCCGTGGGTGCCGTCCGCGGGCAGTGCCTTGGGCGCAGCGGGGTCATGGATGGTCGAGGGGGTCTTGATGACCTCGTCAATGCGGTCCGCAGCCACACCGGCGCGGGGCAGCATGACGGCGACCATCGAGAGCATGAGGAACGACATGACGATCTGCATCGTGTAGGTGATGAACGCGATCATCTCGCCCACCTGCATGCTGCCCAGATCCATCGCCTTGCCGCCGAACCAGACGATGAGCAGGCTCGTGCCGTTCATGATGAGTGTCATAAACGGCATCATGGCGACCATCGTGCGGTTGGTGAACAGCTGGGTCTTCATCAGGTCGGTGTTGGCCCTGTCAAAGCGCTTTTCCTCAAATTCTTCGCGGCTGAACGCGCGGATGGGCATAATGCCGGTCAGGATTTCGCGGCTGACAAGGTTCAGCCGATCCACCAGGACTTGCATCTGCTTGAATTTCGGCATGGCTACGTTCATCAAAACGGCGATGAGCGCCAGCAGTGCGGCCACGGCCACAAAGATGATCCATTCCAGTCCCGTGTTGCCGCTGGCAACGTGCATAATGCCGCCAATGCCCAAAATGGGCGCGTAGGCTACCATGCGCAGCAGGATCACGCAGACGAACTGCACCTGCTGGATGTCGTTCGTGGTGCGGGTAATCAGCGAAGCAGTGGAAAATTTTTCGATTTCGGCGTTAGAGTAGCCGACGACGGTCCTGAACACGTCGCGGCGCAGGTCACGGCCAATGGCGGCGGAGACGCGGGACGCAATAAAGCCTACGGCGACGGCCACGGCGACCATGAGCAACGTTAAAGCCAGCATCTGACCGCCCGTGCGCAGCAGATAGGACATTTGCACGTCATGGGCAATGTCCTGAGCGTCATATTCCAGCGCGACGAGCAGCATGGCCTGGCTGGACAGGCTGTCGGCGACGGTCTCGTCCAGCTGGGCGAGACCGTCCGTCAGCTGGCTCTGCAGCATTTCCCGTGCGCCGGGGGCCTGGGACGCGGCGGCCAGCTGCGTGGCGACGGCGTCGAGGTCATAGGCCGTGGGGACCACGGTGTCGGTGGTACCGGCGGCAGTGGCGGCATTCTTCGCCGCGGCCATGTACAGCACAACGTCCGGCGTTGTGAACGCATTTTCCAGCGCGGCGGTGTCCGCGTCCGGGTTCAGTGTGCGCACACCGTCCGCGTCGGGGTCGGAGTAGGCTTCGTCCGCCAGTGCGGCGTCGTCCTCGGACATGAGCAGCTCGAGCGCCTGCAGCGTTGTGCTGCGGACGGTGTCGGGCACGGGGCTTTCAATGCCGCCCTGCTGGATGCCGGTGTCCACAATTTTGCTTGTGTAGTCGGGCAGGCTTAAATCGCAGTATGCCTGCACGATGAGCAGCGCAACGACGGCCAGGCAGGCCGCCCAGTGCCGCCCCAGCTGCTTAAAAAATTTCGTCATGCGGGGGTTCTCCTTTCAAATCGGTTTTCATAGCGGCGTTCTCGGCCTCGATGGCGGCGAGCAGAGCGTCCTTTACGGCGTTGGCCTGCGCCAGCTGCTCCGGGGTCAGCCGCGCCATGATGCGGGCAAAGTAGTCGTTCATGGCCTGCTCATTGGCTTTGCGGGCGCGCTCCCCTGCCGGGGTGATGCGCACCAGCGTCTTGCGGCGGTCCTTGGGGTCTGTCTCGCGGACGATGTGGCCGGTCTGCTCCATCTGGCGCAGCCCGCGGGAAATCGCCGGCATAGGCTGGTGCATCTGCCGCGCAATGTCCGAGACATAGATCGCGCCGTCGCGGCCGTGCTGCTCAATGAGATTGTACAGACTTTGCAGCATCCCATAGCGGCATTTGGGCTGCCCGGCCAGTGCCATGCGCATCCCGCGCTTGGACAGTGTGTGCAGCCGCGCCACAAAGCGGAACATCCCGCTCAGATAAGGGGCTTCAGTGCCCATTGGTGAACACCTCCTGTTAATAGTTGGCATGTGTTAATTATTAAAGCATGATAATAATACACCCTCCTGCACCGCGGTGCAAGAGGGTGTAAGGAAGTTTTAAGATTTGTTCATAAAGTGGGGAGAAGGGCCTCCCTTGTCAAAGGGAGGCTTTAGGCTTATTCCTTCACACACGCAAGATTGCTCAGCGTCACACCCTTGCACAGCCCCAGCGGCAGGGCGACGGACGGCTTGGTGATGGTAATATCCTTAAAGACAATGTCCTCGACCTCATAGCCCGGCTTGTCAAAGCCCGCGATCTCGATCGGGGCGGCATCGTGTCGGCTGCGGTCATGGTCCAGCACCTCGGCGGTCAGGGTCAGCCGCTCAAAGAAGCAGTGCTCGAGCTTCGGCGGGGCACCGGCGGGCACACCGTCGTCATTGTACGGTACGCTGTGCAGCATGACGCGGGGCGTGATGCAGTCCCGCACGGTCACGCCGCGCACATAGCCGCCGCGCTTGGGCGTGGCCTTGATCTCGATGCCGGACAGCGAGTTCGCCAGATCGCAGTCCCAGATCTGCACGTCCTCCACGCCGCCGCTCATCTCGCTGCCGATGCAGATGCCGTGGCCGCAGTCGCTGCGGCAGTCAAACACCCGGATATGCGCGCAGGGACGGTTGATTTCGTTGCCCTCGGGGTTCTTGCCGCTCTTGATGGCGACAGCGTCGTCCCCCGTGGAGAACTCCGACGCAAACAGCGTGCAGTTCGTCGAGGAATCCGGGTCCCAGCCGTCGCCGTTCCAGACGCCCTCGGACACAAAGGTGCAGTGGTCGGTCTGGATGTCGTCGCAGTAGATCATGTGGACGTTCCAGGACGGGCCGTTTTTCAGCGTGATACCGCTGATCCAGACGTTCTCACAGTTGCTTAAATTGATAAGCCGCGGACGGACGCGGCCCGGGATCGTGTCGCTGTTCTCGCAGCTTTCGACGAGCTCCCGGTTGTCGTCCAGAAAGCTCTTGATGCGGGCACGCTCGTCCTCAATGATCTTGCGGGCCAGCTCCTGCCCGCCGCCGCAGATCGTGCCCCTGCCGCGGATGATGATATTGCGGCAGTTCGGGCCGGTCTTGTGGTTCATGTCGCCCGCGTTCAAAAGGCTTGAGTAGCAGCGCATCTCGGTGCCCTCAAACCGGCTGGGGATGCGGGGCGAATAGTCGTGAATGTTCGTTGTGCCCTGCAGGACCGCGCCCTTGGCCAGATATATTTCCAGATCGCTGTGCAGCCGCAGTGCGCCGGTCAGGAAATCGCCCGCCGGCACGTACAGAATATCGTCCGCGCCGCAGTCGTTGATGGCCCGCTGTAAATTGTCGGTGTTCAGGATATGGCCGTCGCCCTTGCAGAAGTAGGGCGCGGCGGTAATGTCGATGCGGCGTTTTTCCCTGCCGAACTGCAGCGTGGCCGAGCCGATGCAGTAGCTGCCGCTGACCACGTCCACCCGGAAGGCACTGCCGTAGCTCAGCCCCTCTATCGTAAAATGGGTGCGGTCTGTGCGGCCAATGGCCTCACCGTTCAGGGAGACCGTGTATTCCGCCCCGCTGGGTGCAGCGGCGGGTTTATCCCAGTACAGCACCGCGTAATCTTCGGTGCAGCGTATATTCAAATTGCCTTGTTTCATGGTGACGTCCTTTGGTTATGGGGAGTTTGCTCTTTCTTACATATTGTACCACAGTGTGCGCGTTTATCCAAGACTTGGGGGTGACAAAATACGCGGGCTGAAATGCTGCAGGTTTTTACACTTTGCAAGGTTGACAGACATCGGCACGCTGGACCGCATGTAACAGCTTTGCTCCCCGCTGATCCGGCGGGGAGCTTTGCTTTTGTGCGGGATGTATGGTACAATAGGGAAACACTGTAGGGGCCGGGCATGCCCGGCCCGGTTATTGACGACTTGATTGTTGGCATTGAGATAGGCGGGCGTCCCCCGTGAAGCTGCGGGCCGCACATATGCGGCCCCTGCTGCGCGGCAATTTATACTGCACGAAAGGAGCTGCCATGGACAAGGTTATATTTGAAACGGCCCATCTGGCGGCCCTGAACGACCAGCAGCGCGCGGCAGTGGAGGCGGTCAACGGCCCGGTGCTGCTGCTGGCGGTGCCGGGCAGCGGCAAAACCACCGTGCTCATCACCCGGCTGGGCTATATGACCGAGGTCTGCGGCATTGCGCCGGAAGCCATCCTGACAATGACCTACACCGTCGCCGCCACGCAGGAGATGCGCGCCCGGTTCGCGGCGCGGTTCGGCGGCGAATTGGCCGCACGGCTGGAATTCCGCACCATCAACGGTGTGGCGGCGCGCATCATCGCGCTGTACAGCCGCATGTATGGCCGTACCCCGCCGGAGCTCATCCGCAATGAGAGCGAGACTACGCCGCTGCTCATGCGGCTGTGGCAGGACACAAACCACGAGTACCCCGCCGAGAGCACGGTTAAGGATCTGCGCACGGCCATCACCTACATTAAAAATATGTGCCTGACCGACGCGGAATTGGACGAGCTGGAAACCGATATTGAGAATCTGCCTGACCTGTACCGCGGCTACCAGAAGGCGCTGAAGGCCGCGCACAAAATGGACTACGACGACCAGCTCTGCTTTGCACTGCAAATCCTGCGCGGTGCGCCCGCGGTTGCGGCGGCGTTCCGCAAACGGTACAAGTATTTCTGCGTCGATGAGTCGCAGGATACGTCCAAGGTGCAGCATGAAATTATCCGCGTGTTGGCGCAGGAAAGCGGCAATATCTTTATGGTCGGCGACGAGGACCAGAGCATTTACGGCTTCCGCGCCGCCTACCCCCAGGCGCTGATGGACTTTGAAAAGACCTATCCCGGCGCACAGATTTTGCTGATGGAGCAGAACTACCGCTCCACAGAGCCGATTCTGGAGGCTGCCAACCGCTTTGTGGCGCGCAACCGCTATCGCCGCCCCAAGACCATCGCACCGACGCAGGGTCCCGGCGCACCGCTGCAGATCGTCACCGTGCCGCGCCGCGCCGACCAGCTGCCATTCTTGTTTGAAACGGCGCGGCACTGCGATACCGGGACGGCGGTGCTGTTCCGCAACCACGAGAGCGCACTGCCCATCATCGACCTGTGCGAGCGGCGGGGCATCCCCTACGCCTGCAAGGCAGTGGACCAGACCTTTTTTACCAACAAGATCGTCCGCGATGTGACCGATATTTTCACGCTGGCCGCACACCCCGCGGATGGGGAAACTTTTCTGCGCTGTTACTACAAATTTGGCGTGCCCGTCACCCGCGCACAGGCGCTGTTTGCCTGCAATCAGGCGCGGCAGTACGGGCAGGGCTGCTGGACGGCCCTGCTGAATGAGGACAGCATCCGTCCGCGCACCCGCGCCGCCATGGCTGACGTGGCGGACGGTCTGGCGCGTCTGCCCAAAATGGCCGCGGACGATGCGGTGCGGTTCCTGGCCGACCAGCTGGGCTACGGCAAATATCTGGACAAAAACGGCATGGACCGCACGAAGCTGGCCGTGCTGGAAATGCTCGGCGCACAGGAGCCGACGCCGCGGCACCTGCTGCGTCGGCTGGAAAAGCTGCGCAGCATCATACAAAACCATGAAAATCCGCCCGGGTGCAGGTTTTTGCTTTCGACGATCCACTCGGCCAAGGGGCTGGAATATGACCGGGTCATTTTGTTGGATGTGCTGGACGGCATCCTGCCCGCCAAGCCGGAGCTGTGCTGCCGCACGCCCGGCGAGACACAGCAGTATGAGGAGGACCGGCGGCTGTTTTACGTGGCCATGACCCGCGCGCGGCAGCAGTTGGTGCTGTTTGACTGCGCGGCGGAGCGCTCGACCTTTGTGGATGAGGTGCTGTCCGGTCTGCCCGGCCACCGCACACGCCACGATGCTGAGCCCGCGGGCCGCCGCACACCCCCGCCCGCGGCACGCGCCCCACTGCCGCCTGTGGATGTGGACAGCATCACCGCCGTCGGTGCCCATGTGCGGCATGCCGTCTTTGGCCCCGGCACCGTGGAAAGCGTTGCGGGGCGCCGCGTGACCGTGCGCTTTACGGCAGGTCCGCGCACACTGGACGCCCAGGTCGTCGCGGAGCGGCATCTGATGTGGGCGGAGTGAAATGAGAGGAGCCTCCCCCCCTTGGGGGAGGTGCCCGAGGACGGATGAGGGGAAAGTCACCGGATATTACCCGTTAATTGGCTATAAGGCGGACTCTGCCCTCATCAGTCCGCTTTGCGGACAGCTTCCCCCGAGGGGGAAACCAAAGAGGTATTTTGATGAAAAAAATTCTGCTTCTCGCCACAGGCGGGACGATTGCGAGCCGCCCTACGGCGGCGGGCGGGCTGGCCCCGGCCATCACGTCAGAGGAGCTGCTGGCCTGCGTGCCCGAGCTGGCTGACCTGTGCGAGGTCAGCGCTGTGCAGGTGTTCAACCTGGATTCGACGAACGTCGGCCCAGCGCAGTGGCAGATCATCGTGCGCTGCATCAAAGAAAATTATGATGCCTGCGACGGCTTTGTCATCGCCCACGGCACAGACACGATGGCCTACACCGCCGCGGCGCTCAGCTACATGGTGCAGAACAGCGCGAAGCCCGTTGTGCTGACCGGCAGCCAGAAGTCCATCTACAACCGCGATACCGACGCGCGCAACAACCTCTACCGCGCGTTCGTCTACGCGGTCAGCGACGGCGCATGGGGTGTGCAGCTGGTGTTTGACAACAAGGTCATTCTGGGCACACGCGCGCGCAAGACGCGGACGCGCAGCTTCAATGCGTTTTCCAGCATCGACTACCCCGAGACCGCGGTGTTCCGCGACACGCGGCTGGTGACGTTTCTGCGCCGCCCCGCGGACCAGCCGCCCGTGCGGTTCTATGAAAGGCTTGAGCCCGCCGTCTTTGTGCTGCGGCTTGTGCCGGGCATGCGGGCGGACATCATCCCGCTGCTGGCCCCGCACTACCGCGCACTGGTGCTGGAGAGCTTCGGCGTCGGCGGCCTGCCGGGCGGGGAGCACGGCGAGATGTTCGCCGCCCTGCGCTGCTGGTGTGAGAGCGGGCGGCTGGCGGTGTTTACCACGCAGGTCCCGCACGAGGGGTGTGACCTTGCCGTCTACGAGGTGGGCCGCGCCGTCGGTGAGCTGCCCGGCGTCCTGGAGGCCCGCGACATGACCCCCGAGGCTGTCGCCGTCAAGCTGATGTGGGCGCTGGGCCAGACCGGGGACCGGGAGAAGGCGGCACGGCTGTTTGAGACGCCGATTGAATACGACATAATGTAAAGATGAGAAGCCTTCTCCCCTGTGAGCAGGTGTTAGAAAGCAAAGGCTGCCCCCGAGGATGCCCGGAGCGCAGGCTTCCCATTAGCGGGCACTTGCGGGTAAGTCGTAGGGAGGGGGCTTGACCCCTCCGCAGGAGGCTTGTGGCAGTGATGCACTTTCCTAGGCAGCATACATGCGTCCCGGGGTGGTCTGCGGCTGCCGCAAACGTCCCGGAGGGGTCAAGACCCCTCCCTACGGGCTAGCAAAACAGACGTATCATCGTAATTCAACAAAACTTATTACATATTTTGTGAACAAACATTACATAACATGTAAACATTAGCACTCTACTATTGACAGTGCTAATATTCGGTGCTATTATAGAGGCGTTCCAAGGGAAAGAGGAACGGAAGAACCGAATCCCCAAGGGGAACGCAACAATGTGTATCAAAAGTCAACCGCTCACAAACAAAACGGGCGGCCGATGAAAATTGGAGGAATGACTTATGATGATGGTTCCGTATATGTTCAATGAGGCTTTGATGGATGATCTGTTCAGCAACGATTGGGAGCACGATTTTGACCGCGCCATGAAGGCCGCTGCCCCCCGCGGTATGTTTGGCAAACGTGCCGCCAATGTGATGAAAACCGATGTCCGCGAGAACAAGGACAGCTACGATGTGTTCGTTGATCTGCCCGGCTTCAAGAAAGAGGATGTCAAGCTCGATCTGGACAACGGCTATCTGACCATCAGCGCCCAGCGCAATGAGGAGCTGGATGACAAGGACAACGAGGGCCGCTATATCCGCCAGGAGCGTGCTACCGGCAGCTGCGCACGCAGCTTCTATGTCGGCAAGGAGCTGGAGCCCAAGGACATCAGCGCTAAGTTTGAGAACGGCATCCTGACCCTGCATCTGCCCAAGGCCGAGGCCAAGAAGCTCGAGCCGAAGCAGACGCTGATCGAGATCGAGTGATTGCAAAAAAATGTGCAGCCATGCTGCACCGTAGGGGCGCATTCTATATGCGCCCGCTTGGCAGCATCCCGTTGTGAAAAAAGATGAACGCAGGGTAAACGTCCACGGGCGGATATAGAATCCGCCCCTACAGAGTCCCTGCCCTAAAAATCATCAGGCCGCAGCCCAAAATTCCGGGCTGCGGCCTTTTGTTTTGCCGCAAGGTGTGCTATAATTCCATGTAGATGTAAGGCAATACCGCATAATTCTAAGTGCCGATACGGCGAGCGAGGTGCGGCAGC
>OGZP01001796.1_pt1 | contig 14806 bp, 13 predicted proteins | sample 1576811 | NCBI WGS metagenome assembly OGZP01 (sample SAMEA3541553, study PRJEB24748) | human gut metagenome | biome: human gut; feature: human-associated habitat; material: faeces | place: China | collected 2012
TATTAAATTTTAACTTTGAAGAAACAATATCTGATTCTTCATTTTCCACACGTTGTAGATATATGCGTTCTCGTTTAATTCACGGTCAAGGTGTCCGACATAGATCTGTACATCCGGATGTGCCTCGTGGAGTCTTTTTACACCTTCCGGGGCAGCGATGATGCACATAAACTTGATATGCTTTCCGCCGTGCTGCTTGATGAAATCAATAGCTGCAACTGCGGAACCGCCGGTAGCGAGCATCGGGTCTGTGACAACGATGGTTCTCTGCTCGATCGGGTTCGGAAGCTTGCAGAAATATTCATGAGGCTCGTGAGTTTCTTCGTCACGGTAGAGACCAATGTGGCCGATCTTCGCAGACGGAACGAGGGAGAGAACACCGTTTACCATTCCGAGACCTGCGCGCAGGATCGGAACGATGGCTAATTTCTTCCCCGCGAGCATCGGGGTCATACATGTCTCGATCGGAGTCTCGACCTCAACGTCCTCCAGAGGGAGATCGCGGAGTGCCTCATATCCCATCAGAGTTGCGATCTCCTCAACAAGAGTACGGAACTCATTTGTTCCTGTGGTCTTCTTTCTTAACATGGAGATCTTGTGCTGAACCAGCGGGTGGTCAATATACGTTACATTTTCCATTAATAGATACCAGCCTTTCTGTGATCTGCCAAAGCCTATAGACCGATTGGCGGATCATGTTTTTTCCTTCCCTCTATCATACCAAAATGCAGGATAGAAATCAACCGGATCGTTTTTCGGATGCGTCTATTGTTATTTTGTTTCCGGTGAATATTTTACAAGGGCATAATCACCCGCCGCATGGCTCACCGGAACGATCAGGTAGATATCTCCGTCCTTTTCGTAGGAAAACGCCTGCGGGAATGTGCCGTCCTTTACGGAAGTAAAATCACATTCTGCAAACACAGTCTGCCAGAGGTCCTTTCCGCTGGACTTGATGGAATCCTTTACTGCAGCTGCTGTATCCGCCGGTTCTACCACCACAACGTCATCGGAAGAAAGGTATTCCGCGATGGAATCCGCATCTGCATACGCAGTCAGACCGATCGGTGATCCCGTATTTAAGTTCACAGAGACGGCATAGCGCACATTTGACGGATGGGCTGTTTCTGCAACGTTTACCATTCCGTGGAATGTAAATACCGCCTTGTTTTTATCGAGGGATACCAGATCACAGTTGATGGAAACCTCATCCTTTTCGGTGTCCAGTTCCCAGGCAGTGATGATCGAGGTCGCCTCTTTCTTTAAAAGCTCATTGACGGCCTGGGTCATGGATGCATCACGGAGATTGGAGAGGATCGGGTATTCGATGGAGACCTTTCCGGTCTTTTCGGTCGCGATCTTCGATTTCACGCTTAACGCGTCGGAGGCGTTGGAATCCTTTTGCGTCTCGACCTCGGAAGATCCGGCTTTTGAAGCATCAGTTTTTGAGGAGTCACTTTTTGAATTGTCTGCTGCCGGATCAGCCTTTGTTTCATTGGAAGTAGTTTCCGCCATGGTCTCCGCAGCGGACGTATGAATTCCAGAGATGTCCACAGCCTCGTGTTTTTTGCATGCGGTGATGGATAATGCGGCAAACATTGTTAAAGCGGCAAATTTATAAAGATTTTTTCTCATAAGAAGATCAGCTCCTTTTATCGTATTTTAATGCGGCACCGGAATAGGCGAATGGAAGAAAGCTTGTCCGGTACCAGGTTTATCTTTCTAAGACAGTTATATTATATCATGAAGACCTGCCTCTTGTACATGAACGCTACATTACGATTTTGTTAAATAAATGAAAGCATTTCATAAGGAAACGCAGGGATCGTTGATAAGTAATTTTAAATACTCAATCTGCAGGAAGTATGTTATCATAAAATTAAAACCCGTCGCCGGTACAAATTCCGGTGATCTTATACGAAAACAGGAGGAGTACTTCCATGAAGTTATTATCACTTTCAGAGGAGTTAAAAAACAATTCTTATCCGGGAAGAGGAATCGTGATCGGAAAATCAGCCGATGGAAAGACAGCCGTGACCGCATATTTTATTATGGGAAGAAGCAGCAACAGCCGCAACCGTGTCTTTGTAGAGGATGGTGAAGGAATCCGTACTCAGGCGTTTGATCCGTCAAAATTAGAGGACCCGAGCCTTATCATCTACGCCCCGGTGCGCGTTCTCGGAAATAAGACCATCGTGACAAATGGCGACCAGACAGATACGATCTACGACGGAATGGACCGCCAGCAGACCTTCGAGCAGTCCCTGCGCTGCCGCGAGTTTGAGCCGGACGGCCCGAACTATACTCCGCGTATCTCCGGAATCATGCACATTGAGAACGGGAACTACAATTTTGCGATGTCCATCTTAAAGAGCAGTGATGGAAACCCGGAGAGCTGTAGCCGCTTTACATACGCATATGAGAAGCCGTTATGTGGTGAGGGACGTTTTATCCACACCTACATGAACGACGGAAATCCGCTGCCGAGCTTTGAGGGCGAGCCGAAGCGCGTTGCCATCGAGGGCGATATTGACAGCTTCACAAAGAATGTATGGGAGAGCCTGAATGAGGACAACAAGGTTTCCCTCTTTGTCAGATTCATTGATATCGGGACCGGAAAGTACGAGACAAGAATCGTAAATAAAAATCACTAGTCGTATCAAAAGGAGAAAAGCAAATCATGAATGAAATGGAATTAAAATACGGATGCAACCCGAATCAGAAACCGTCCCGTGTATACATGGAAGACGGAAGTGATCTTCCGATCACAGTCTTAAACGGAAAACCGGGCTACATCAATCTTCTCGACGCGTTGAACGGCTGGCAGCTCGTTAAGGAATTAAAGGAAGCGACAGGTCTTCCGGCAGCGACTTCCTTCAAGCATGTCTCCCCGGCAGGTGCCGCAGTAGGTCTTCCGATGGACGAAGTTTTAAGAAAGATCTACTGGGTGGACGATCTCGGTGAGCTTTCCCCACTTGCAAGTGCTTACGCGAGAGCAAGAGGCGCAGACCGTATGTCTTCCTTCGGCGATTTTATTTCCCTTTCCGATGTCTGCGATGTTGACACCGCAAAGCTTATCAAACGCGAGGTATCCGACGGCGTGATCGCTCCGGGATATGAGCCGGAAGCTCTTGAGATCTTAAAACAGAAAAAGAATGGAAAATATAATGTGATCCAGATCGATCTGTCCTACGTTCCGGCACCGATCGAGCACAAACAGGTATTTGGCGTGACCTTCGAGCAGGGAAGAAACAACTTAAAGATCGATAAGGATCTCTTATCAAACGTTGTGACAGAGAACAAGGAGATCCCGGATTCCGCAAAGATCGACCTTATGATCTCCCTGATCACCTTAAAATACACACAGTCCAACTCCGTATGCTACGTGAAGGGCGGACAGGCCATCGGTATCGGCGCAGGACAGCAGTCCCGTGTCCACTGTACACGTCTTGCGGGTCAGAAGGCAGACAACTGGTTTCTCCGTCAGGCTCCGCAGGTATTAAACCTTCCGTTTATCGACAAGATCAAACGTGCGGACCGCGACAATGCGATCGACGTTTACATCGGAGACGAGTACATGGATGTTCTTGCTGATGGTGAATGGCAGAAAGTCTTCACGGAGAAGCCGCCGGTATTCACGAAAGAAGAGAAGCGCGCATGGCTCGACAAGATGCAGGATGTGGCTCTCGGATCGGACGCCTTCTTCCCGTTCGGCGACAATATCGAGCGCGCACACAAGAGCGGCGTAAAATATATCGCACAGCCTGGCGGATCTGTTCGTGATGACAACGTGATCGAAGTCTGCAATAAGTACGGAATGGCGATGGCATTCACAGGCATCCGTCTGTTCCATCACTAAAACTGCTTGCAATTTTCATGTTCTTATGATAAACTTATATGCGGCTGTTGAAATATACAGCCGCGAAGATATGCCGGCGTGGCGGAATGGCAGACGCATCAGACTCAAAATCTGACGGGGGTAACTTCGTGCCGGTTCAAGTCCGGCCGCCGGCAGAAACGAAAAGACATGACTTTCTCACGATGGTCGTGTCTTTTTTGCATAAAAGGAAATTCTGATAAGAGGAGGCGTGTTCCATGACCTGTGTGGAAGCAGAAAAAATGGTGGTCCCGTATATGAAGGATGAACTGTCCCCGACTGAACTGGAAGATTTTCTTGACCATATCCATACCTGTGAGAACTGCCGGGAGGAGCTGGAGATCCACTATATGGTGGATGTGGGTTTAAAAAAGCTGGATGAAGCGGATGGAACATACGATATTGTGGGAGATCTGAAACGAAAGGTCGCGGAATCCTACCGTTCGCTGCGCCATATTTCCATGTTTCAGATCACAACCTATGCAGTCTCAACGCTGACTGGAATGGCTCTGATCGTCATGATCCTTTTGCAGCTTCGGATCTGGAATACGTTTGGATTTCTGTAAAGAGATGTCTGACGGATCATCACAGATCCTTTTAAATATTATCGAAAACAGGAGTGAACATGGAAAAACTTGTACTGATCGACGGCCATAGCATCTTAAACCGCGCGTTCTACGGTGTGCCGAACCTGACGAACTCGGAAGGTCTCCACACGAACGCGGTCTATGGCTTTTTAAATATCTTATTCAAGGTTCTCGATGAGGAGAAAGCGGACTACCTGGCGGTGGCCTTTGACTTAAAAGCGCCGACGTTCCGACATAAGATGTTCGACGCTTACAAGGGAACAAGAAAACCGATGCCGGAGGAGCTTCACGAGCAGGTACCGCTTATGAAGGAAGTCCTGACGGCCATGGGTGTTCCGATTCTCACAAAAGAGGGATATGAGGCGGACGATATTCTTGGAACCATCGCGAAACGTGAGCAGAAAGATGGATATGAGGTGACGATCCTCTCCGGAGACCGGGATCTTTTACAGCTTTCCGACACCCATATCCGGATCTGTCTCCCGAAGACAAGCCGTGGAACCACGGAAGTACACAACTATTACCCGGAGGACGTGATCCGGGAGTACCAGGTAACACCGGAGCAGTTTATCGAGGTGAAGGCCCTGATGGGCGACCAGTCTGACAATATCCCGGGTGTTCCGTCCATCGGTGAGAAGACGGCGACAAACCTGATCGTACAGTACCAGAACCTGGAGAACATCTACGCCCATCTCGAGGAGGTAAAACCGCCCAGGGCAAAGAAGGCGCTGGAGGAACACAAGGACCTTGCAGATCTCTCCCTGAAGCTTGCAAGAATCTGTATCGATGCCCCCATTGAGTTTTCCATGGCGGACGCGAAGCTGGAAAATCTCTATACACCGGCCGCTTACGAATATATGAAACGTTTGGAGTTTAAGTCCATCGCAGCGAGATTCGGCAAGGGGATCAGGAATGAGAGCGGACCGGAGAAGCAGTTTGTCCTCGTGGAAGATTTCTCAGAGGCGGACGCGCTCTTTGAAAAGGTAAAAAAAGAAAAGCGCATCGGTATGGAGCTTCTCGCGGAGAACGGCTCCGTGACAGCTCTCGCTTTAAGCTTTGAGGAGACCGGAAGCTATATTTTCCCGGTCGGCGGCTTTATGACAGAAAGCTATATCGCCGGAAAGTATGAAGAGCTCTGCCGCACAGGCCATGCCTGGGTGCTGGATCTCAAGCATTCTTTGCCGTTTGCGAAGCTTTCCTACGGGGATACCGTTTACGATGCGGGTGTCGCGGCGTACCTTTTAAATCCGTTAAAGGACACTTATGGGTACGATGACATTGCGAGGGATGTTCTCGGCATGACGGTTCCGTCAAGGGCAGACCTGATCAAAAAGATGTCCTATAAGGACGCCTGCGCGAAAGAACAGGATAGTTTTATCCGCATGGCGGGACTTATGGCATACATCGCTTTTGCCGCCGGGAAACCGCTCTCAGAGCGTCTGGCAGCAGAAGGGATGGAGGACCTGTACCGGAATATCGAGCTTCCGCTGATCTATACGTTATTCCACATGGAAGATGAGGGAATTGCGGTGCGCCGGGAAGAACTCACCGCCTACGGCGAAAAATTGAAGAAGCAGATCGCCGTTCTCGAGAAGGAGATCTGGGAGATGACAGGACAGGAGTTCAATATCAACTCCCCGAAACAGCTGGGCGAGATCCTGTTTGAGAAGATGCAGATCAAGGGCGGAAAGAAGACAAAGACCGGCTATTCAACAGCGGCAGATGTCCTTGAAAAGCTCGCTCCGGATTACCCTGTGATCCGGAAGATCTTAGATTACAGACAGTATACAAAGTTAAATTCCACCTACGCAGACGGTCTCGGAACATATATCAAAGAGGATGGCCGGATCCACAGCCGCTTCAACCAGACGATCACGGCGACGGGCCGTATCTCCAGCACGGAGCCGAACCTCCAGAACATTCCGATCCGCATGGAGCTTGGACGGGAGATCCGGAAGGTCTTTGTGCCGCGGGACGGATTCCTGTTCCTGGATGCCGACTACTCCCAGATCGAGCTGCGCGTCCTCGCCCACATGTCCGGCGATGAGCGTCTGATCGAGGCATATAAGACTGCCCAGGATATCCACGCCATCACGGCGTCCCAGGTGTTCCATATCCCGTTAAACGAGGTGACACCGCTGCAGCGCCGCAACGCGAAGGCCGTGAACTTCGGGATCGTGTACGGGATCAGTGCCTTTGGACTCAGCGAGGACCTGAGCATCTCCAGAAAAGAGGCCATGGAGTATATCGAGCGGTATTTTGAGACTTACCCACAGGTCAAGTCATTTCTTGACAGCCTTGTGGCTCACGCAAAGGAACAGGGGTACGTCACCACCATGTTCGGACGCCGCCGCCCGGTGCCGGAGCTAAAATCCTCGAACTTTATGCAGCGTTCCTTCGGCGAGCGCGTGGCGATGAACTCCCCGATCCAGGGAACCGCCGCGGACATCATCAAGATCGCCATGATCCGGGTGGATGAGAGACTGAGAAGAGAGAACCTCCGCTCCAGACTGATCCTGCAGGTACACGATGAGCTTCTCATCGAGACGGCGGAGGACGAGAAGGAGACAGTTATGAAGATCCTGTCCGAGGAGATGCACCATGCGGCATCCTTAAAGGTGGAACTGGAGATCGACATGCATGGCGGAAAGAACTGGTTTGAGGCGAAATAAATGGAACAGAAGAAGAAAATTATTGGAATTACAGGCGGTGTCGGCGCTGGAAAGAGCAGTGTGCTGGCGGTATTGAAAGAGGATTTTGGAGCGAAGATCATTCTGGCGGATCTTGTGGCCCACGATCTCATGGAGCCGGGAAGCGAGGGGTTAAAGAGGGTCACGGAGGCCCTTGGAACGTCATTCCTTGCTTTGGACGGATCCGTGGACCGGAAGGCACTGGCAGATGTGATCTTCCGCAATAAGGATGCGTTAAAGACCATGAACTCCATCATCCATCCGCTTGTGTGGAAGACCATGAAAGAGGCAGCAGAAGCGGCAGAGGAGCAGCTTGTGATCATCGAGGCGGCAGTCTTTGACACCGCGCCGAAGGATCTCTTTGATGAGCTGTGGTATGTCTACACCACAAAGGAGAACCGGATCACCCGCCTTATGGCAAACCGGGGTTATAGCCGCGAAAAGTGCGAGGATATCATCGGGAGACAGGCATCGGAGGAGGAGTACCGCGCGCTCTGCGACCGGGTCATCGACAACAATGGGGACGAGTCCGATATCAAACGACAGCTGAAGGAGATCCTTGACCATGAGATTTGTTAGTATTGCCAGCGGCAGCAGTGGAAACTGCATCTACACAGGAACGGAGGAGAGCCACATCCTGATCGATGCCGGTATCAGCGCGAAGCGGATCGAGCAGGGGCTCAACGAGGTTGGATTAAAGACAAGCGAGCTGGACGGGATCTGCATCACTCATGAGCATTCTGACCATGTGAAGGGACTCGGCGTCCTCGCGAGAAAATATGAAGTCCCGATCTACGCGACGGAAGGGACGTTAAATGAGATTAAGAATATCAAGGGTCTTGGAGAGTATCCGGAAGAGCTTCTGCATCCGATCCTGCCGGACACGGAGTTCGCTCTGGGGGATCTGACAATCAAGCCCTTCCATATCGACCACGATGCCGCAGACCCGGTGGCATACCGGATCCAGTCGGGAAACAAGTCTGTGGCGGTGGCGACGGACCTGGGGCATTTTAACCAGTATACCGTCGACCATCTGCTGGATCTGGACGCCGTGCTTTTGGAGTCCAACCATGATCTCAGGATGCTGGAGACGGGACCGTATCCGTACTACTTAAAGCGCCGCATCATGGGGGATTTCGGACATCTTTCCAACGAAAACGCAGGGCGTCTCTTGAACTGCATTTTGAGCGGCAGATTGAAACATATATTACTCGGCCATCTGAGCAAAGAGAACAATATTCCGGAGCTGGCCTATGAGACTGTACGTCTGGAGATCGACATGGGAGATTGTCCGTACCATGCAGACGATTTCTATCTGGCCGTGGCGAAGCGGGATGAAATGTCGGAGATCATCAGCCTGTAGTCAGAGAGAATGTTCAGGCATATTCGGGCGTCCCACATGATTCTTTGCAGCGGCCTGCATTTTCGTACAGGTGTACATCAAAAAAAGCTTGCATCTTATGGGATGTAATGATATATTTTAAGAAATTTTTTATGCTTTAACACTGCATAATGCTACCTTTCCCAGAATTCCCGCCTTTCAGCAGACCATATCTGCCGGGCCGGATCAAATTAAAAATACGCGGAAGGCACAACACAAGGAGGAAAATTTCCATGGATAAAGTTATTATCACTGTAGTAGGAAAAGACACCGTAGGCATCATCGCAAAGGTATGTACATATCTTGCGGACCATAAAATTAACATCCTTGATATTTCCCAGACCATTGTTCAGGAGTATTTCAACATGATGATGATCGTGGATGGAAGCGGCGCAAGTGTTTCATTCGATGAAATGGCTTCCGGTCTCGATGAGATCGGCACTGGAATCGGCGTCAACATCAAGTGCCAGCGTGAAGAGATCTTTACAAAAATGCACCGTATTTGATTAGGGAGAGGGAAAAGATTATGATTACACGTCTGGAAGTAAACGAGACTAACAATATGATCGAGCATGAGAACCTGGATGTCCGCACCATCACCCTTGGCATCAGCCTTCTGGATTGCTGTGACTCCGATCTTGGCAAGTTAAACGAAAAGATCTACAACAAGATCACGACTCTCGCAAAGGATCTTGTTCCGACAGGAAAGCAGATTGAGCGTGATTTCGGAATTCCGATCGTCAATAAGCGTATTTCCGTGACTCCGATCGCCCTGGTGGGCGGTGCTGCATGCAAGAGTCCGGAAGATTTTGTGACCATCGCAAAGACTCTCGACCGCGCGGCAAAAACCGTAGGCGTCAATTTTATCGGCGGATATTCCGCACTTGTTTCAAAGGGCATGACTACAGCCGATGAGAATCTGATGCGTTCCATTCCGCAGGCATTAAAAGAGACCGAGTTCGTCTGCAGCTCCATCAACGTCGGTTCCACAAAGACCGGTTTAAATATGGACGCTGTCCGTTTAATGGGCGAGATGGTCGTAAGAACCGCAGAGTACACAAAGGACAACGACTGCTTAGGCTGCGCGAAGCTTGTTATTTTCTGTAATGCACCGGATGACAACCCGTTCATGGCAGGTGCATTCCACGGTGTCACAGAGGCTGACGCGATCATCAATGTAGGTGTTTCAGGACCTGGTGTTGTAAAAACAGCGCTGCAGTCTGTCCGCGGTGCTGATTTCGAGACGTTATGTGAGACGATTAAAAAGACCGCATTCAAGATCACCCGTGTAGGCCAGCTTGTTGCGAAAGAGGCATCTGCACGCCTCGGTATCCCGTTCGGTATTATCGATCTGTCTTTAGCACCGACTCCGGCTGTGGGCGATTCCGTCGCTGAGATCTTGGAGGAGATCGGTTTAGAGCGCGCAGGCGCACCGGGGACAACGGCTGCCCTTGCTATGTTAAATGACCAGGTAAAGAAAGGCGGCGTTATGGCATCTTCCTACGTCGGCGGACTTTCCGGTGCCTTTATTCCGGTCAGCGAGGACCAGGGAATGATCGATGCGGTCAACGAGGGCGCCCTTACTATCGAAAAACTGGAAGCAATGACCTGCGTATGCTCCGTAGGTCTTGACATGATCGCGGTTCCGGGAGATACAAGTGCTGCAACCATCTCCGGAATCATCGCGGACGAGGCGGCGATCGGTATGGTAAACCAGAAGACAACAGCGGTCCGCCTGATCCCGGTAATCGGAAAAGGTGTGGGCGAGACGGTAGAGTTCGGCGGTCTTTTAGGACATGCGCCGATCATGCCGGTGAACTCATTCAGCTGTGAAAAATTTGTAAGCAGAACCGGACGGATTCCGGCTCCGATCCACAGCTTTAAGAACTAAACAGGAGAAACTATGAGAATCTATCTGATCCGTCATGGCAGGCAGAACAGCCCGCTTTGTAATGTAAATGTGCCGCTTTCCGACGCTGGTAAGCGGCAGGCAGAGCTTCTTGGGGAGAGGCTAAAAAAAGAATCCATCGACGCCGTCTGGTCCAGTGATCTGATCCGCGCGTGTGAGACAGCCGATATTATCAACGAAAAGCTCCAGGCACCGCGGATCATCCGGGAAGGTCTCCGGGAGATCTCCTTCGGTGATCTGGAGGGACTTTCCGACGATGTGATTATGGAGCGCTACGCAGACTTTTTTGCCGCCAGAGTTTCCATGAAGGAGGATCTTCCGTATCCGGGCGGTGAGAACGCTGCAGATGTGATCCGCCGGGCCGTTCCGGTCATGGATGAGATCGCAAAGTCTGGTGCAGAGACCGTGGCTGTCGTCACCCATGGGGGCGTGATCCGGAGTCTTGTGACCCATTATCTCCATATGGACGGCGCATATGTTCCGCTGCTCGCGAAGCATCTGGAAAACTGTGGGATCACGGAATTTTATTACCGGGAGTCCGACGGGGAGATGTTGTTAAACCGTTTTAACGATTTCGCCCATCTGATGGATGAGCCGGAGCTTTTGCGCGGCGGCTGGGGAGAGAAGAAGTGATGGAAAAGAGAGAGCTTCACAGTGTACTCACTGATTTTTTAAATGAGCGTCTGATCCAGGTCACGGCCAGCGGACAGGCGGAGAAGAACGACTTTCTGAAGGCAAAGATCCGTCCGGTGTTAGCGAAAGGCGCCCTGCATTTTCAGGCAGAGGAGTTTATCGGAAAGCAGGCATTCCACAAGATCTCACCGCGGAGGAAGCGGTGGATTATCTGGAAGGTCTTATGGAGACAAGCTTCCGGCAGCTTCAGCTGGAGGCGCAGGATAAGAGCGGAACGGTTCTTGTGAGCAAGAAGGGGAAAGTTACCGTAAAGGTGAAGAAAAAGGCGGCTGTGGCAAACGTGGCAGCTTCCGCTTCCGGCCAGGATAGCGGGTCCACCGGTGGTTCTGACGCAGCTCTTAAGGCTGCGTGGGCTGGCGGTCTTTCCCATAACCGGAAGAAACGGTATATCCTGGAAGAGGGAATCCCGGTTCCGTTCCTTGTGGAACTTGGTGTCCAGACGAAGGACGGGGCAATCGTCCACGCAAAGTACGATAAATTCCGCCAGATCAACCGGTTCCTGGAATTTATTGAGGACGTGCTTCCAAAGCTTGATAAGGAGAAGGAGACCAGGATCATTGATTTTGGCTGTGGAAAGTCTTATCTAACCTTTGCGATGTATTATTATCTCAAGATCTTAAAAGGCTACCCGGTACGGATCACAGGCCTGGACCTGAAGACGGACGTGATCGAGCACTGTTCCCGTCTTGCGAAGAAGTTTGGATATGACTCACTGGAGTTCCTTCATGGGGATATCGCTTCCTACGAGGGAACGGATGAGGTCGATATGGTCGTGACGCTCCATGCCTGCGATACTGCGACGGATTACGCGCTGGAGAAGGCGGTCCGCTGGAACGCGAAGGTGATCCTGTCTGTTCCGTGCTGTCAGCATGAGGTGAATAAGCAGATGAAGAGCGAGTTGTTTGCACCGGTGTTCCATTATGGAATCATCAAGGAGCGGATGGCGGCGCTTTATACGGATGCCCTGCGGGCAGAAGTGCTGGAGGCTATGGGATACCGGGTGCAGATCCTGGAGTTTATCGATATGGAGCACACGCCGAAGAATCTTTTGATCCGGGCGGTAAAGCAGGGGAAACGGAAGGAGAACCGGGAGGCGATCGAGGCGATCCTTAAGGAGATTCATACGGAACCTACGTTGTATCGGTTGTTGATGGAAGAGAAGTAAATGGAGCAGCCGCAATGGATTTCATGAGTGAGGTGTAAGGGTATGAGAAAATATATGGTATTATGTTTGACTGCCGCACTGCTCATTTCTGGCTGCTTGAACCAAACGAATGAAAGTGCAGACACCTCAACAGAGACAGAGGAATACGTGCTTAGCACACCGGATACATACAAAAATTTAGAGAGCTTTATCTATGCATATCAGACTTCAGACTCGCCTAATATACGATCAGAACTTCCAACCGAGCGGATTTACTGGATCAATGATAATAATCCATGGAAGACATCCTTGAAGGACATTCAGGTCCGGGAGGGATATTTTTCCTGCCACTATGACAATGGATTTGTCCTATTTACACACAGACTTTCTGATGGAAAGAGTGGTTTGGAGACAATGATCAGAAACAATCCAGACGCAGGTTCAAAAGAAGTACAGGATGGTTTTGAATATTATTATTCGGAAGAAGAGGAGCAGAGAGACTATTTATGGCTCCAGGATCAGACGAATATGCTGGAATTAACGATTCCTAAGAATGTAGAATTAAATTTAAATGAATTGATTTCATTTTTGGAATATCAAACCATCAAATAGATTTTATATGCCGCCCGGATCCATGAAAAGGAACGAGCGGCTTTTAGTATTTTAGTATAAATTAAATTTTTGCTTAGATAGTTTACATAATATAATTATGTCAATCTAAATTCCTTTGCCGTAGCAGATGACACCTTCCTTTAATAACTGATTTTTCTGTTGTCCGCCAACTGATCAGTACCCGAAGTCCGATAAGCAATTTAGATAAATTGGATTCTTATAATATTATGGTTTTCAGAACTTATTTCTTATCTTTTGGTATTCTCTAGGTGAATATCCTTTTAGCTTGTGGAAGAGTCGACTGAAATAAAGCTGGTTATCATACCCGACAATCTTAGAAATCTCATTGATGGAATAAGTTGTTGTTTCAAGTAAAATCTGAGCATTGGTGATTCGGATTCCTACAATAAATTGCATTGGTGTGGAACCAGTGAATTTTTTGAAATTTCGGATAAACCAGCTGACACTCATCCCTCGTGAGGCAGCATAATCGTCAATATTGATATTCTGATGATAGTTTTCACTGAAAAAGGTAACAGCGATATCCATCTCACGATCAAGATATTCATTTTTTGATATGTGCTCTCTAGTCAGTTCCCGGTGAAAGCTGATTAAAAGATGGCGTAGCAAAAGGACAAGCATTTCCTCATAATTATCCTGACATCGTTGGAGTTCGATGATAATACGTTTGAAAATCCGTTCATATTCGTTAGATGAACCAACTTGAAAGATACGTTCTTTATCTGGAAATCCATATTGGCGTAAGATATTTTTCACATCGCTTCCTGTGAAGTGAATCCAGTATACTTCTGTCTTATCTTCTCCATAATATTCATATTTCTGAAGTTCTTTCGGTCTGTAAAGTACAAAGTTACCGGCAGGAACAATCGTTTCGTTATCTACATGATCAAAATGGAAATGTACACAACCAGCAGTGATATATATAATCTGATAATCCAGACGTCCTCTCGGACGGTAGGTGGGAAGCTTGGGAAGGCTGGAAAGACGATAAGCACCACAGCTTCCTACAATCAGTGGACGACTTTTGTCTTTAAAATCCATATGTGAGTGGTTCAAATAACCGGCGTTCATATACATAGGACGGTACCTCTTTTCATACTTTTTATTATTGTATCATTTAGTGCATATTTTGTCCAATCTAATTCATAGACATATTTTGCGGATTAGGATAATCTATATTAAAAAAACAAAGAAACGTAAGAATAGAAGGAAATGATAAGATTTTCTGTGGAAGAACAAAGAGCAAAAAAGTATATGTTTTGGAGGAGAGCCATTTATGATTGTACCGCGTTATTATGAGAATTTAAGTGTATTGCATGAAAACACAATGCCAGCCAGAGCCTATTATATTCCGGCATCCAAAAGAATGGATAACCTGGTGGAACACAGAGAAGAATCAGATCGTGTGCAGTTATTGAATGGAACTTGGAAATTCCAGTATTTTAACAGCATTTATGACATTCAGGATTCTTTCTTTGAAAAGGATTATGATACGGAACACTTTGATGGGATTCAGGTTCCGAGTGTATGGCAGATGGCAGGATATGATATGCATCAGTATACAAACATCCGGTATCCGTTTCCGTTTGATCCGCCATACGTGCCGCAGGATATTCCGTGTGGAGCTTATGTACATACTTTTGATTACAGCAGAGATGAGAAAGCATCAAGAGCCTTTTTGAACTTTGAAGGGGTAGACAGTTGCTTTTATGTATGGATCAATGGCTCTTACGTTGGATACAGTCAGGTTTCACATATGACCAGTGAGTTTGACATTACCGATGTACTTCAGGATGGAACGAATACCGTGACAGTTTTAGTAATGAAGTGGTGTGATGGTTCTTATCTGGAAGACCAGGACAAATTCCGTATGAGTGGTATTTTCCGGGATG
>OGZP01001803.1_pt1 | contig 14762 bp, 14 predicted proteins | sample 1576811 | NCBI WGS metagenome assembly OGZP01 (sample SAMEA3541553, study PRJEB24748) | human gut metagenome | biome: human gut; feature: human-associated habitat; material: faeces | place: China | collected 2012
ACTCCAGCAGCGTGGAGAAGTTCTGCTCCTCCTCCGGGGCTTCATACCAGATGTAACCGATCAGTGCGCAGTAGAGCAGCCGTTCCGCTTTGACCCAGAAATCTTCGCCGGATTTTTCGCCATCCCCCTTTGTGTTGGCGATGATGGTGTTAACCAGCTTCAGAATATCCTTTTCGCTGCGGATGTAATGGAACGGATTGTACCGCATGGATTTTTTGAAGTTGATGGTGTTCAGGACTTTAATCTTATACCCGGCATCCGAGAGCATCTTTCCGCACTCGATAATGATTGTACCCTTGGGATCGGTCAGGACATAGCTGACCTTTTCGGGCATTTGCATCAAGTTGGGCTTGACGTAAAATCGAGTTTTACCGCTCCCGCTGCCTCCAATCACAATGACATTTTTATTGCGGGCGTACTTCGGATGCTTTGGTCTACCACTCATCATCAGCCGTTCGGTCTGTGTGAGGATGACATTGTTCTCGAATAACGGGTCAATAAAAGGTTCGATGTCCTTCTGGTTGCCCCATGAAGCGTTTTGTCAAGTGCTTTTTTGAGTTATTGACGCAAATTATCGTGAAAGTGCGAAAGCGCAAAGTGCAAAGGGTCTGCGTTTTGCACTTTCAGCTTGCGGGTTCGGGTGGCTGCTTCTTCTTGATGAAGTTGTACCATCAAATGACAAAGCGCGGGTTGGACGCGGCGCAGATTTCTGCGGCCAAACGGATTCACCTCAATCTGGTGCTGGTGAAGCTGCTGGAACTGCATCATCTAGGATATGATCTACGTCACTACCACGCCCAGCACCATGCGTTTATCAAAAAGCTCAACCTTCCGGCACATTTTCAGTTTGATGTTGCCGTTGGATGAACTTATGTTCTCATAATTCTAAAACCCGTAATGAACGGTGCGTTATGCCTGTCCATCACGGGTTTTTCGTGTTATTTCAGTTTTGCGAGGATTTCATCGGCACTCATGCCTTCGGCCAGCAGCTTTTTCAGAACGGACTCCGCTTCTGTCTTTTTTGCTTCTTCTGCAGCTTTGGCGTCTGCCCTTTCCTTTTTTGCCTCCAGTTTGACAATCTCCTTGTCGATGGCTTTCAGGGATGCTTTCTTCTCTTTCAGGTCAACTTTCAGAGAATCAATGTTAGCGGTGATGGATGCGATTTCCGCTGTGAGTGCTTCCTTTGTGGACTGCTTTTCTGCAATCTGCGTTGCAAAATCAGCAGTTACAGTTTTGGGCTTATTCTTGCTACCTTTAGTTCTGGGCATAGGACACAAACCTCTTTCCTGTTATGATAGTTTAATTATATCAAAGTGAGATGATAAATAAAATATATCGTCTTTCTTATTCTCTATTTACTTTTATTCTATTTTCTATCGCATGCAAATACTTAAAAAGCAATGAATTTCTTTCAATTAATAGCGTCAATATATATATAACCGAACAACCCAATATTGAAATCATTAAAAACAACGTTGTGTCGCCAAGAGAATATCTGATAATCGACATAAATACAATCATTAAGACGCATGCTATACCACATTGAACGATTTGCTTCTTCAATTCAGTTATTCTCAAATGTAAATACGCATACTTTAAGTATATTCCTGCATTAATTGCCTCTGATATCATCGTTGTAAATGCTGCAGCATTTTGCTTTCCATAGGGAATCAATAATATATTTAGAACCAAATTTACACTAGCACTGAACGCCGTTGTTTTAAGCATCAAGGACTCCATCTTTTTCGGAACTATAACACACTGGGATAGAAACCATGCTATAATAGCAAACACAAGGGAAATCGATAATATCTGTAAGGATACATATGCTTCTGTATACTCTATTCCTGACAGCAATATGATAATTGGTTTTGCGCAATAAAAAATACCAACGACAATTGGCATTAAAACAAGAATCAGCATTTCCCCAACTTCCTGTATTACATCCTCGAAGTCTTTCATATTTCCATTGTTATAATAATTCGACAGTCTAGGAATTGCAACCTGAAGAATAGCCGCAAGCATTTGCTTGGCAACGCGATATATCTTTGTTGAAACAGCATAAAGCCCATTATAATAATCACCCGCCAAAAAGCCTATAACTGTTGTATCCGAGCTAACATAAATCGTTGTTGCAATTTCTGTCGCAAATAATGTCAGTACAGGTTTTATGTGTTTTTTTAAATCAATTTTAGTCGTGAACTTAAATCTATGAACTTTTGAAACATGCAAAAGATTCGATACTCCAGTTCCTGCCACTTGGAATACCATAATCCATGTATACTTGTAATAATCCTCCTGTTTATGAATAAACAGAAACATCATTACTAATGCCAAAAATTGAAATATAATACTCCGAACGGTAATAAATAAATAATCTTCAAATACTGAACATGCCCACCCAACGCCAATTGCATTAAATAGCATTGTAAGAGAATAAATCAAAAGTAATGATCTATACTCTTGAAAAGAAGGAATCCACACAAGAGAAATTCCAAGTAATATATATGCTACTATAGTGGTTATAACATTAAGTGAAAATAGCTCATCGAATAAATGCGATCGCTTTTTGATATCATTTCTGACGATTGATCCCTCTCTAATTGCATAGGATGTCAACCCCAAAGTTGCAACCAATGAGTAATAGTTTATAATTGAAATCACAAAATTAACTTTTCCAATATTTTCAACTTGTAATATTCTTGATATATACGGAAATGAAATCAATGGAAATCCAATACTCATAAATGTCTTAATCGCATTTAGCACAATATTTCCACTTAATGACTTTTCCTTCATTCTATCGCCTTCCTCCATTCAAAGTTTTCACAAGTGAGCCTTAATTTCACCTCAGTAATTACCTTCTTTGCTTCAGTAAACTTTGGTTGTAGTTCACATGGATCATCTTTAAAAATATCGATCAAACACTAGTAATATCTCTCATTATATAGTTCCTGCTTAATTCAATTAGTTGCATCTATTTTGGACAACATGTTATATATACCGCCATGATCACAATCTTCCGTTTGAAATCTAGCAAGCTGCTTAATTTTTTCAGACGCATTTGCCATTGCAACAGTATTCTCTAGCGTATAAAAGCACTCGTAATCATTCATATCATCTCCGAAATACAAAAGCTCATCCAGTTTAATTTTTTTACAATCCGAAAGGTATTTTAGTGCTACATATTTACTGACCTCTTTATTGAGAAGTTCTATCCTACCTTCATCGAGTACATGTATATTAAAGATATCCTCTACAGGTTTGAAATCCACATTATTATACAAGACAATCTTTTCTATCTCAGATATATTTTCAGTCAATATATCTTTATATCCATAAATTCTTTGCTTTTTCCCTTTTACTAAAGTCTTAAATCGCTTAAAGACTCTTCTAAACCAATTCGGATCCACAAGATAATCTCCAGTTCTAGTGACGATCAATGCTGTAGTGTTATTTAATTTTTCAAGCACCTTTTCCACTTTCCATGTTTCAATATATGGTTCTATGTGTATCAATTCAAGAAGCCCATTATAAATATACTGGCCATCAGAGCTAATATAGTAGCACTTAGAATTCAAATCCAATGTCTTTATATAGGAAGTCATTTCGTTTATATGTCGTCCAGAAACAAGGATTATGATGCTTTCCTTAATACTGTTCAAATCGTGTAATATTTTCGCTGTCTTACCATCTATAGTTTTATCTGATGAAAGTAATGTTCCGTCCAAATCAAACGCCAAATATTTATACACTTTATCATCCTCCAATTGCCATCTTACCCCAGACATTTTTCTTCAAAATCACCGTCATAACCAATGAACAAATAATACTTAATAAAAAAGTGAGCAATAATTGTATAACCCAATGCACTCTTCCATTTAATAAAACAGTAAATATATAAATCCATTGTTGGTGGAACAAATAAATAGGAAAACTATTATCCGCTATCGTCCTAACAATACGATTATTGTCCCAAAATCCGTACTGTTGAAACATTTTCGCAATGCACCATATTGCTGTAATTTCTATAATCGAAAGAATCGGAAAAAGAAAATGAACAAGAACCTTAGCCACCAAGCTACCATTTAATCCCAACGCATGGTATATAATAAACACTATCAAACTAGAAAATCCTAGAACAATCACTATTTTTCTAAATTCTTGGGTCCATTGATTTTTTTTAATTTGCAGTACCCCTCCCCATAAAAAAATCGGCATATATCGAAAAGCACTCTGTACTTGAAAGCAATTAAACCTTAATTTAATACACACTAAACTTCCTATAACAGAGAAAAAATATACCGCGAGCACCGATCTTATACTTATCCTAAGATTTTTTCCTACCAGCAAGAAAAAGCAAAACACCACAAAGAGCATCAACAGAAACCATAACTGTGATGGAGAATTCCCTAACAAATAATTCCAAACAATCCCTTTGCATTTAAGTCTATTCAAATAGATATCAAATGGAATACACCAAAATAATGAAACTGCAATATAAGGCACCAGCAATCTTTTAGCCCTATGGAGCAATTCTATTCTAAAGTTCCCCATATATCTTCCATAAGACCTTTTCATATAGAAGAATAAGTACCCCGAACACATCACGAACATCGGAACATGAATAGTTCCTAAGACTTCAGCAACAATAAGTATATTCTTATGTACCTGTTGAGGTTGTACTAATTTAAACCATTCCCCCCCCCCAGAACAAGCAGGAATGATAAAACACAACACAAAATGTCATTATCGTTTTACATTGTTTTATTATCCTAAATTCATCGTTTTTCATTTTTATGTCCATACCTTTCCGCTGCGCTACAAGGCACAAGCAAGAAATGAAAGGGTATCTTATTACACCCTGCACTTCCTAACTCTATATGATTGCTCCCTCATGGGACTGGCCTTTCTGCACTCCTTTTTCAGAGCTTCTGTCGGTAGGCTGTTTCATACTTTGCTCTTTCTTGTCTCATTTTCTTTGTGATAAGTGCAACTCCAAAAATCAAAATCAAAGCAATAGCAAGCAAAGTCTGCATTCCAAAATGTGCAAAATTCCGATTTATAAACTCCAAATAGCTTAACACCGTAAAATGCGTAATAAAAATCTCAAAACTAATATCGCCAATTTTAATAAACAAAAGATTGTTTACTAGCTTTGACACTTTTCCAATTGATAATGCAAATGTTAAGACCAACGCACAAGCGATTGGAATTGCGATGATAAATCCAAATTCCGCCTTCACATTATTAATTCCGCCACAAATCACCATTAAACTGATAAGTGATATCACCTCATACAACGTCCACTTCTTCGCATTTAATCCTTTACTGTTGCTGTTTTCTTTGATGATTTTATAAAGTGCCCCTACAAGGCTTCCAATCACAAATTCAATACCCCGAAAAAAAGGTGAAACATAAAACAACGCATGTAAAACTTTATAATTTCCTCTTACAAGAAAAGATGTTATGGCAATTAATATTCCCTGTGTCACATAAAGAAGCGCTATTCGTTTGAACAACTCCCATTTTGAACGATTATTTAAATTAAAAATCCAATAATTTACAACCGGTGCAATAAAGTAGAACCATACACTATCCGACAAATACCAAGCCACTCCATTAAGAGCATAATATACTTTTCGGATTGGAACATATGATTGAAGAAGAAATGTTGCTGCTACTATCCCAACCGCTGTAGCCATTATCTCTAACCAATTCACGCCATATATGCATTGATTGACACAAAAAAGTATTAACATGAAGATTTCCATTGCAATATGCATTCCATAAAACTTTTTTATTTTAGATTGAGTGATTTTAATACGCTTTCTTACTGATACTCTTTCAAATTTTTGTGACAAAGCATATGATAAAAACCCAGAGATCACCACAAAAATGTCCACACCAATTGCACCAAAACTACTTGCCCATGGAAATACGCCAAGCACTGCATTATAATGTGACAAAACAATAAGTATAATTGCCACTCCTCTAAGGGCTTGAATTCCTTCATTCCTTTTCATTATCTACTTTTCCTCTTATAATACATACGGGTAATTCCAGCAATACAAATAAAATTCATTACCTGCAAAAAATCCTCTAAGTAGCTAACACCGAAGAAATCCGCAATCGCCCTATATATGAGCAATATCAGTAAAACACTCAATACTGCTCGCTGCTCTTGGTTGGTTCTTTTTATCATTCGCATTCCTCTAAACAAGGAAACATAAATCAATATGTAATAAAATAAAGTTCCAATAATTCCAATATCAGCCAGCAATTCAATGTAATTATTATGTGCCGGAACAATTGTCCATATTCCCCCATAATTATATGCATAGTAACCGTAATTATTGATTCCAACGCCTATAAGAGGTGAACTTTCAAATATTTTTATTCCCGCACGTAGCAACTTCATTCTTCCCAGGGTGCTATCATCTGTTACATACTTGCTAGAATTAAAAACACCTATAAGACCTTCGACTCTAAAGCCTATAACTTCATATAGTGCCGGAATATTCAAAACAGCCCATAACAATACAACGCAGGAACATAACGAGATAAATATAACTTTGATTTTTCCTGCTTTTTTAGCATAAAAGAATATCACTCCTATTAAGCAAAACAGCATAAAAAACAAAGAGGTTCTTGACTTTGTTAGAAGCACTATTACAAAATCCAGTAGAATTAGTGCCAAATACTTTTTTTCCTTCTCCTTAATATATAAATAATATAACACCGTTGAAAACACTGCACAGATTTCGCCTAATGAGTTTGGGAACAACCCAATTGAATATCCCAATCTTCCTTCCGCACTAGCAACAGTATATGTGCCGTGAACAATGCTTGCCCATTCCGACGGTTTAGTCTCAATAACCAGACATACTATCATCACTATATTAGCAAACGGAAATGTTCTGAGCATGTCATCGATTTTTTCCGGTGAACTAATAGTCATCATTATTATCAAGCCAATAAAGAACGCCTGTATTATAGACTTACATGCTACAAGCGAATAATCTGGCACCGCTGCCCATCCTATCGAAAGAAAGCTCCAAATTGTAAAGGATCCAAAGAAGATGCAGTACTCCTTACATTTTACTCTATATCCATTTTTAACTACTTTCTGAAATAAGATCACCAAACATATTAGCTGTGCAATATATAGAACCGGTTTAAAATTAGAAAGTGCAACAAATGCTGTTAATAATATTTGAAACGCCAATATATCTTTTGATTTAATATGTATTTTCAAGCAGTTTTTCCTCCAACACAAAACTTATACCATATCATTTTTATAGCGATTCAGATCAATCCAACTCGCAATTTTTGCATCATATTCGCTCGAATCAACATTCACAATTCCACCACTACTGAAGAATGTAAGTTCTCCAAAAACAATTCGGCCATCAATATTATACAAATCCACTCGGACATGTGGGAAAGGCTTACAAAGCTTTTTTACAATTGCAATCATCTCATCAATATTATCCGGAAGTTTAATATCACTTGCGTCAATTGCGGGCTTCTTCTTGAAGAATTTATCTATAGAGTTGAACTGCATATCAAATTTGTGATTTTTAACCTCATGCTCGTACTCTCCTAATGACACCATAAAGTATTTAGGTTCACCGGAAAAGCAGTAAAACTTATAATCCACCAACGGCGTTCCGTCTTTATTGGCAAGAATTTCTTCGCATATCACTTTTGGCTTTATATTCTTATATGGCCATTCTCGTCCTCCATCATAATAATTCTCTTTCAATAGAATAGAAAACAACTTTTTTGTATGAGTTTGATTGATTGTGTTTTTATCTACCAAATAATTAAATCCAGACAAATGGTTACATCTCATAAAAAATTTATCCGGAAGCAAATTAAAATCTATATCACTAGCATCATTATATACTGCATAATTTTTTTTCAGAATATATCCATATCCACAAGCCCGAACATATTCTGCCACATAATACTTGTCCGCACATAGAGTTTGTAATGGATTCCGATAATGCAATTTTAAATATAACAGCTTTTCACTATATGTTTTAGGGTTTCTCAAATCTGGTTTGAGTCCTTTTTTTCTTTCATATGATTTTTCCGCCTGTTTATAATCACTAATAAGTATTTTTTTTAATTTTACACTTAATAGTTTTATTCTTAATCTTGTTCTTTTATATAGAAGCAACTGCGGGGCACCATTCAAAGGATAATATTGCATATTTCTCTTTCCTTTCCAGAAATCAAATTCACTAATTGATAACCAATTACACCATTGTCTGTTATTTTAGACTAAAATACATTGGTTTTTGTCAGTTACTATTCACTCATCGCCATAGTCTGTTGATTATTATATCACATTATCGAAAGCCACTTTTCTGCAATAGTTAACGCCTGAAGTTCATCCCTTATTTTTATCGCTCGTTTTGAAATTTGCTGTGAAAAAGTATCATCTTCAGCAATTTGAGTCATTGCTTCCACTAATTGCTTTTTATCATTCATAGAAATTAATATTCCATTATCTCCAGTATGTACAAACATCTTTGATCCTCCTACTGGACAATCGGTTACGATAGTCGGAATCCCCATTCCTAATGCTTCCAGCATCGAATTAGAAATTCCCTCATGATTCGATGTTGAAATATACATAGCTGCTTTATTGATTTCTTCAGGTAGATTTGACGCAAATCCGGGAAGTTTCACACTCCCACCTAGCCCAAGTTCCTGTATTTGCATTTCATAGTCTTTCCTCAGCGCACCTTCCCCATATATTGTAAGTGTATAGTCTGGGAAGCTTTCATGAAAAGTTGCAAATCCATCTATTAGGAGTGCGAAGTTTTTCTCTTCTGAAAAACGGCCAGCAGCAACAATACGTTTTTCACGTTCTCCCGCGTACCTTTCTGGGAGTTTAGCCGTATCCAAGGGATTCGGAATAATCGAACTCTTCCTCTGGATTTTTTCGGAGTAATACGACTGTGCATCATGGGTTTGAAAAACCATCCAATCCGCCAAAGAATAAAGGCCACATTTTCTCATGAAGAAATTTCCGATTTTATCTTTCCAAGGCAAATTGTTGAACTGAGCGCGCGGATCGGCTCTTTCAGACATGATTACTTTTTTCCTTAATCCAATATTTGCAATCAATGTATATAACGAAATAATTGGAAGAAACGGAATCACTACTTCTGCCGCCGACTCTTTCATAACTCGATGCAGTTTCTTTATACGTTTTATAGTTGCCAGTTTTCCTTCATCCGTAAATTGAACTATTTTAACTTTATCAGACACAGGATATACAATTTTCTTTGGTCTAAGTACTACAAGCGTAACGTCTGCTCCAAGCTCTGCACAGCCCGATGCTAATATTGACATTACCTTTTCTGCCCCACCGTCAGCCAATGAGCCAGTAACAAAAATCACGCTTTTTATCACTTTATCTTTATAAACAAATTTTCTTTTTCAAATCCCAGAACTGCCGTTCCAATAAGCGCATCATGCATATAGCCTACAAATCCTTTTTTGTTCAGCAAATCATCAAAGGACTTATAAACCTCAACATCTGTATCTAAATAAATTCCACCGAATTCATATAATGCTCTAAGTCTAAAGTAATCACTTACAAAAGCCCAATTTTTATATTCCACAGCTTTTTTTATATAGTTATTGCACTGTAAATCGCAATTTGTTTCGTTCCATTCAATAACTTCGTACCCCCCCCCATTTTTCTCCATGTTTTCATATATTTTTGAAATTTAACTGGTTTTTCCTTATTCCCATACCAGCAATAATGAATCATTTTAGGTATCATATTAAATCTCCCGTTAAAAAATACTTCCTAAATTTTCAGATTTAGGATACACCTTCTTTTGTTCATCCCATTGAACAATAAATTTATCTGTAATCGGATAAACCATCTTTCCAGTCATCGTTGGCTTATCAATACGATCAAACACCTCGATATAAACCAACTTTGCTCCCATTATCTTTCCGATGTAAAAGAATGGAACCGCAACTGCCGCGCCGCAGGAAATAATCAAATCTGGCTTTTCCTTGTGCAGAACGTCCCATGCAATTTTGGTATTTTTCACCAAAGCTTTCAAACTACGGTTTGTCGGATAATAGCACGGATAAACTTTTTCTCCTTCAAGCAGACTACGCGCATCTTCTTTATCAAATGTAACCCAAAACCGCTCTTTGTCTTTCCAAAACGGTTTTAGCATATATAAGTGCGTCAAGTGTCCACCTGACGACCCTACTAAACACACTTTCATTTTTATACCCCTGCTCGTTAGTCTCGGCGGAAAATGTCGCGCGTATAAACCTTTTCTGCCACATCATCCAAACACTTATCGTATCTATTTGCGATAATGGCCTGGCTTTGCTTCTTGAACTCATCCAAGTCATTGACCACAACGCTGCCAAAGAACTTTTCACCGTTTTTCAATGTCGGCTCATAGATAATGACCGTTGCACCCTTGGCCTTAATGCGCTTCATAACGCCCTGAATGGAGCTCTGACGGAAGTTATCGCTGTTGCTCTTCATGGTCAAGCGATACACACCAACTACAACTTCTTTTTCCTTGCTCTCATCCCAGCTGTCATTTGCTTCATAAGCACCAGCAATTTCAAGCACACGATCCGCAATAAAGTCCTTGCGAGTACGGTTAGATTCCACGATTGCTTCAATTAAATTTTCCGGCACATCGGCATAATTTGCGAGCAGCTGTTTAGTGTCTTTGGGCAGGCAGTACCCGCCGTAGCCGAAGCTGGGGTTATTGTAATGAGTACCAATGCGCGGATCAAGGCAGACACCGTTGATAATCTGCTGGGTATTCAGTCCTTTCATCTCTGCATAGGTATCCAGTTCGTTGAAGTAACTAACACGCAGAGCCAGATAAGTATTAGCAAACAACTTAACTGCTTCTGCTTCGGTAAAGCCCATGAACAGAGTGTCAATGTTTTCCTTGATTGCACCTTCCTGAAGCAATTCAGCAAAAGTATGTGCAGCCTTCACCAGACGAGCGTTCTCTACATCTGTACCAACGATGATACGGCTCGGATACAGGTTGTCGTACAGAGCCTTGCTCTCACGCAGGAATTCCGGGCTGAAGATAATGTTGTCGCAGTGATATTTTTCACGGACGCTTGCGGTGAAACCAACAGGAATCGTAGACTTGATGACCATAATTGCTTCAGGGTTATACTCAATTACCAACTTGATAACAGCTTCAACCGCAGAAGTATCAAAGAAATTTTTCTTACTGTCATAGTTGGTAGGAGCCGCAATAACAACAAAGTCAGCGTCAGAGTATGCTTCTTTTGCGTCCAGCGTTGCGGTCAAATCCAGTTCTTTCTCTGCCAGATACTTTTCAATGTATTCATCCTGAATTGGAGACTTTTTATTATTGATGAGTTCCACCTTTTCCGGCACAATATCCACTGCCATAACCTTATGATGCTGGCTCAGCAGCGTTGCAATGGAAAGTCCAACGTAGCCAGTTCCGGCCACAGCAATTTTCAAATCCTTAAAATCTCTCATGATTACTTTCTCCTCTCTCTTTGCGTTTTTATTTTGAAAACACACTCTTTACATACTCATAGCTGTTAATATCGCCAATGTCATACCTCTTACCCGGCATGACGTAAGCGTGCATTGGTGTCTGCTTGCTCAACCAAGCCGCAAAGCTGCCCGGTGCGTCATAGCCGCAGCCGTTCTCCAGAGCTTCCTGAATCCGCTTTACATCACAGGCACGATAGCAGTAGAACGGCGGCACAGCCAGATTTCCTTTTGGTTCCGTCGGCTTTTCCTCATAGCTGGTAATCAGGTCATTGCCATCCAACGTGATGATCGCCGTTTTCTGCTGCTTTTTCAGTTCATTTTCCTCGTGGCACATCACACAGGAGGTATTCTTTTCCTTTGCGAACTCCACAAACTTGGAAAGGCTGAAATCCAGCACATTATCGCCAGCCATAACCAGCAAATCGTCAGCCAGATTCAATTTTTCTACCGCCAACTGAATATCCTTGACTGCACCCAAACGAGTTTCATTGGTGCTTGTACCGTCGTCGATTACAGTAATCTCATAAGGCCGTGTTCTTTTCTTATTGCTTTTCCAATCCTCAAAATGCTGTGCAAACTTGTGGTTGGAAATCACCACAAATTCGTCAATGTCGGTGGTGTCCACCAGATCATCCACCAACCAATCAAGGATGGATTTCTCGCCCACTTTCAGAAGCGGTTTCGGGAAATTCTCTGTCAGCGGATAAAGCCGTGTAGCATAGCCCGCTGCCAAAATCAAACATTTCATCTATGTACTCTCCTTACAGTTCCACGCCATCGGCACTCTCACACAAATGGAAACTATACTTTCCATTCAGTGCTGGGAACGCTTTCAGATACTCTGTTGTCACCTTTACTTCAATATCTTCGGCCTTATCTGGGTCAATCAGTGCCATACAGCAGCCCTTGAAGCCCGCGCCAGAGAATCGGCCACCGTAGATACCATCGGTATCGGTCATGATCTCATACAGCTTTTTCAGTTCATCGCAGCCACACTCATAGCTATAAATAGAGGATTTTCCGCTTTCAAAAACAAGCTGACCGTAGCCCTCCAAATCACCTTTACGCCACAGTTCTGCACCCTTTTCGGCACGAGCGAACTCACTGTAATAGTGTTCTGCACGTCTGCGCCACAGTTCGGGCAGACGTTCTTTATAGGCTTCAAAGACCTCAAACGGCACATCACGGAGCCGGGTGTTTGCAAAGGTATCGTAGTCCATCCCTGCATAGCCCATCAGTGCATAGGCCGCTGCCTTGCACTCATCTTGCCGCAGATTGTACTTAGAGTTTTTCAAAGAACGCTCCAAGCCAGAGAAGAAGATTGCTACCTTATAAGGCTTCATTTTCTCACTGGTGGGGATCAGTTCATAACTATCGTCTTTCGTGTCAAGGTATAGCAAGTGATTTTTCTTAGAAAGCACCTCGCAACTCTGGTCGAGTTTTCCGCAGGAGACACCAACATACTGGTTTTCCGCCGCCTTTGCCGTGAGAATCATCTCCATCGGCTCCAGATGGATGCCGTTCAATTTACACAATGCAGACAAAAAGCAAATAATGACCGAAGCCGACGAGGACAAACCGCCAATCGGCAGACTACCCTCAATGATGCCGGACAGACCAACTTTCAGGCGGTACTTTTCTCCCAGCATCTTTGCAGCACCACGCAGATGATCAGCCCAGTCACCTTGCTTTTCATCCGGCACTGCACTCACAAAGAACTGGGCGCGTTTCGGGAAGTTCAAAGACTGCAATTCCACAACACCATTCTGTTTCGGGTGATAGGCCATGTGGATTCCCTTGTCGATTGCCAAACCATTGATTTTTCCGTACTGATGGTCGATATGCGCACCCAGCGGACTGATGCGGTACGGGCAGAACGCCACATCAAACGGTTCCTGATGATATAATTCCTTGTAAACCTCAACACACTTCATCGGTTTATTTTCCTATTCTTCCTTATTTGTAAAACTTTGCATACCACTCAGCGAACTTCCGCAAACCCTCGCGCAAACTGGTAGAGGGCTTATATCCGAAGTCACGCTCCAGCGCACTGGTATCTGCATAGGTCACAGGTACATCACCAGGCTGCATCGGAACCAATTTTTTGTGTGCTTCAAAATCATAATCTTCCGGCAGAACACCAGCACGAATCAGTTCTTCCTGCAAAATCTGTACAAAGTCCAGCAGATTTTCCGGGTTCTGGTTGCCGATGTTATAAACTGCATACGGAGGAACAGGCAGACCATCTTCACCATTTTTACGTTCCGGCGCACCCTGCATCACACGGACAACGCCCTCGACAATATCATCCACATAAGTAAAGTCACGCTTGCAGTTACCGTAGTTGAAAATCTGAATCGTTTCGCCTTTCAGCAGCTTGTTGGTAAAACCGAAGTACGCCATATCCGGGCGACCAGCAGGACCATATACCGTGAAGAAACGCAGACCCGTGGAAGGAATGTTGTACAGTTTAGAATAGGCATGAGCCATCAGCTCGTTGGATTTCTTAGTGGCCGCATACAGCGATACCGGGTTATCGACCTTGTCATCCGTGCTGTAAGGCACTTTTTTATTGCTGCCATACACGGAAGAACTGGACGCATAGACCAAATGTTCCACCGGGATATGTCCTTCATCATAAGAATGGCGGCAGGCTTCAAGAATGTTATAGAAACCAATCAGATTTGCTTCCACATACGCATCAGGGTTCGTAATGGAATACCGAACGCCTGCCTGCGCACCGAGGTTTACCACAATCTCCGGCTTATACTGCTCAAAGATAGATTCGATCACAGCCTTGTCTGCCAGATTGCCTTTTACGAAACTGAAATTTTCAAACTGCTCCAATTCGTTCAAACGTGCTTCCTTCAGGCGCACATCATAATAGTGGTTCATGTTGTCCAGACCCACAACCTTGACACCCTCCACCGTGGAGAGCAGACGCTTTGCAAGGTTGGAACCAATGAAACCCGCTACACCCGTGATAAAAATGCTTTTGTTTTTCAGATCAATTTTTGTTTTATTTTCCATCATTTATCTTTATCCTCCTTGTCGAATCACCTTGCGTACTTCATAGCACAACAACAAGCCTGTATACAGATTGCAGTAACAATCTATACGCAGGCTTGTCCTCGTACCTCCTTATTTTGTTTTCTGCTCTATCAGCTTTCGCTGTGGTGGGTTAAGTATAGAGCGCAACCAG
>OGZP01001817.1_pt1 | contig 14668 bp, 13 predicted proteins | sample 1576811 | NCBI WGS metagenome assembly OGZP01 (sample SAMEA3541553, study PRJEB24748) | human gut metagenome | biome: human gut; feature: human-associated habitat; material: faeces | place: China | collected 2012
AATTTATAGTGTCACCACGTTATACATGGACTTACTCATCTTTTCAACTGGGCCTTTTTCCTCACCGAGTCCCGGGTGCGGGAGCTCAAGCTGCCGCTCCTCCTCATCAAACGTTTCCACATGCTCTGGCTCCCCCTCACGGCTGATATTGCGGATACCGATCTTCCCGGCGTCCTCAAGCCTCAGCGTGAGTTCATAGCCATGCAGCCTCACTTCGACGGGGTCTCCCATCGGCGCATATTTCACGAGCGTCACCCGGACACCCGGGATGAGCCCCATATCGAGAAAGTGCTGCCGCAGCTGCCCCTTCCCGCCGACGGAATTCACCGTCGCACTCATCCCGACCGGGAGATCCCTCAGGGTCTCGGATGCCGGACCATTCGGGCTTTTAATTTTTGTCATTGGTAATTTTTATCTTTATGTGAGTTCCGAGGCTCCGGGATGATGAGATTGATACTGGCCGCCGCGGACTCTTTCATGCGTCTCCCGCCTGAAAAACACTGGACAGAAAGCGGAGAGGCGCATACTTTGCTTTGAATGTTAATGATAGCTAGTTTCACTTCGATCTGTGACGCAAAGCGCTGGATTATCCAGCGGAAAATCATTAATCTCTCAAAGCAGTTTTTCCGCCCGGCGGGCCGCCCGCGCGTTTTCACCCAACCCCGCCTTTTTCCCTCCGAAACATCAAGCCCCAACGGGAGCCTCTGCAGCATGGATCAGAAACCTGGTTTCGATATCATCGGCGACGTGCATGGGCACGCCGCGCTTCTTGAAAAGCTTCTCAGAAAGCTGGGCTACGTGAAGTATGGGAAGACCTGGGGACACCCGGACGGCCGGATCGCGGTGTTTACGGGAGACCTCATCAACCGGGGGCCGGAACAGGTGGAAACCGTGAAACTCGTGCGCCGCATGGTGAGGCACGAAACCGCGTACTGCGTTGCCGGAAATCACGAGTACGCCGCTCTCTGCCGGTTCTGCGGCATCGGCCACGTTCACGGAACGGATTCCCGCATCACTTTCTTTGACTCCGCCGTGAAAGACCCGAAGACGCTTCAGAAACTGATGAAGTGGATCCGGACGCTCCCGCTTTGGCTTAATCTCGGTGAAATCCGTGTGGTGCACGCGTGCTGGGACCCGGACGCGATCCAGTCGATACTCGACGCCTGTGTCCGGGAAGGCGCGCTTCCGACACTCGGACTCTATGAGGATGTTTTGCGGAGTTTGGGAGAGGAGTCAGATGCCGGACAGTCTCTCATCGCGGCGCTTGATCAGACGCTTAAGGGGCCTGAGGTCTGGCTTCCAAAGACACTTTCATACAAAAACGCGGAAGGCAAAGCGGTGACCCGAGTCCGCGTCAAATGGTGGGACCGCGGAATCACGACATACGAAGCCGCTGTGATTTCGGACCCATCGCGCTCCTTCCCGCTTGAGGATCTCCGGGAAAATCCTTTTGTGTTCAAACCCACCGTGCCCACGTTTATCGGCCACTATTCGCTTTCCGACACCGGGAATTTCGCCCCGCTTGACACTGCGGTCGCCTGCGTGGACTACGGAGCCGGAAAAGGCGGCCCCCTCACCGCCTACCGCTGGAACCGGGGTGACCGGCTGCCGCTGGATAAAAAACGGTTCACGGTGGTCTATCCGTAGACTGCGGCCCTCCTTCTCCCATCTCTCAGACATCTGCCATGCAGCACTTTCTCAGCACCTTTCTCTACGTGATCGCCGCGCTGATCCCGATGGTGAATCCGCTTTCGGACTCCATTTTCTTTCTCTCGCTCACTTCTGACCTCGGTCCGCGGGAACGCGCGTGGCTTGCGGCCCGGGTCGCTATTTACTCCTTCATCCTGATCGAGATCTCGGTTTATGCGGGCGTCTTCATCCTGAACTTTTTCGGGATTTCGATTGATGTGCTTCGGGTGGCGGGCGGCCTCGTGCTCGCGTCTGCCGGCTGGAAAGCGATTTCGAGCTTCGGGGGCGGAGAGAAGAAAAGTGAAAGCCGCGGCTCAGACGAACCGCTTGAGAAAGAACATTTTGAGCAGCGGGCTTTCTTCCCGCTGACGCTTCCCCTCATGGTGGGACCTGGCGCCATGTCAGTCTGCACCGCGATCGGCACCACGCTCCCGACGACGTTCGCGAATACGCTCGGACTTAATCTCGCGTCAGCCGCGCTCTGCATCGGTATCTGGGTCTGCTTCCGCTATGCCGGCCAGATTTCAAAGCGCCTCGGCGCCGCGGGGGCGGACGCGATCGTCAAGGTGTTCTCTTTCATCCTGATCTGCATCGGCATTCAGGTCCTCTGGGCCGGATTCAGCGGTCTCTGGACCGAGCTCGCACGGACAAGTCTCGCCTTCCTCGCGAAGTAATTCCGATAAGGAAAGAGCGCTGGAATAAATCCGCGCTCTTCCTCTTTTACCAAAACGTGAGGTGTTCCGGCATCCTGTCGGACTGCCTCGAATTTTTAATCCGATAAAGATTAATTTATTAAACAGAATCAGTTTACTTATATTCCATCAGGAGGCTGGTTTCCCGCCATCTTCACCGCAGCAGGATCCTGAATCGGGGTACGGCGGATCTCCAGAAATTCGGCATTATCCTTCCAGAGCGCGATCCACCCGTCGATCTGCGTCGTGTCGTCCAGCACCACATCGAGATGGAACACCCCATCCGCGTCTTTCTCCAGTTTCTGCTCCCGGTTAAACGGCGTCTCCTTCAGATTCAGCGCGAGCACCGGGCTCCGGAAAGCGATTTCAAGCCGGCATTTCTTTCCCGTGCCGAAATTGAAGTTGGAGTGCCGGATATAGTCCGCGAGCCTGAACTCCTTCGGGCGGTCTGCTTCGATATCAAGAAGCCGGATATCCATGATGCGGTGAAGCGCGAGGTTTCGGAGATCCTCATACCCGTCGTAACGGCAGACGAGATAAATACGGAGATCCTGCTGCACGAGCGCGATCGGCGAAACAACAGAAACTTTCTGCTTACCGTTCTTATTTGAATAGTTGATTTCCAGCTTCCGGTTCCGATAGAGCCCCTCCGTCGCGATGGAGAAAATCCGGGGCTTGATTTCCGGGGGAAGCGTCGGGATGCTCGTGAAAACAAGCGCTACCTTGTTCAGCCAGGAAGCCGCCGGGGTCGCCGCGGGATGACTGAAGAGCTGGTCCCTCGCGGCATCAAACACCTGAGAGAGCGAGGTCGAGATCGTGGTGGGAAGCAGATACTGCAGATACTGACCGGCAAGCGAGAGCAGCAGGCTTTCCTCAGGTGTCAGCTTCAGATCCGCGAATTCCGACTTCGGACTCGACCTCCGGTATCCGTAGGGCTTTGAGCGGCTGTCGCACTCCACATGCAGGCTCTCGGTTTCCGAGATTGACTTCAGGTAGCGCTGCAGAGTCCGGATCGGGATGTCGTACCCCGCCGAGAAGAGGCTGTTCCTGATTTCAGACGCTGTGATCAGCCGGTTTCTCGGAATCAGCTTCAGAATTTCAATAATGAGCAGAGCTTCCTGCGAAATAGAACTGACCCTGGCCATGAGTGCTCCCGGAATAAGAAAACTGAAAAAAGTGTAGGACTTTTATCTCTCCGATGCGGCGAGAAAAGCGCCTCCTGATGGCATGCGTCAAAAACTGACGCATGCGGAGGTACCTTAATAACATAACAAAGGAGGAGTTATGAACACCACAGATTTCAGTATCAAAGTTCTGGGCAAAACGATGCCCCTCACCGTCCTTGAGGCTCTTGGCCTTCTGGAAGCCGGCATCAAGACCGGTTTTGAACCGATTGCTGTAGCGCTTTCAACGCATCAGTCGCATAAGATCCGTACGCGGCTCGCCTCCTCCCCGGGGCTTCCGCTTGAGGCGCTTGAGAACCTCGCGACGGATCCGGCGTCTGACGTCCGGGAAATGCTCTGCTTGAACTCCGACGCGGTCTCGCGCCTTCCGTTCAGCTATCTTGCGGAACTGATCGGCGATGACCCCTATCTCTTTGAGCTCGTGTCTCAGAGCGACCGGTTCAGCGAAAGAAAGGACCTCGATGAAATTGCGGAGTACTATCAAGGGAACGAGGATCCGGCGGTGCGGCGTGTGGTGCAGGCGATTTTCGACCACACAATGCCGCTGAAAGAGCAAAATAAAAAAGACGCTGAAGAGAATTAATAACAAAGGCAAAACCCGGGTTGCAGTGATGCGATACCAAAGTTAATAAAAAGGAGAAGGCGGATCGGCCTCAAAGCTGATCCGCCTTTCTTCATCCAGCCTCTGGTTTTTTCTCAGTCTCTTCCGGGCTATAGCTTCTTAAACATGCCTAAAAACGACTCGGCCGGCAAAGAAAGGGATTTCTTACTGTCCCATAAAAGGCTGTATCTGCCAATATTTTTTGGCAAATCTGTCTTGATTTCCATGAGTTCCTTTGGCTCAAGCTCTCCATTCGGCACCTGACGGATAGTTGCCGCGATTCCATAGCCCGCCCTTGCGAAATCCTCTACCCCAAACAAAGTGTCACCCTCAAACCCTATATTCATGGCGAGAGAGCGGCCCTCAAAAATCTTTTCAAGAAAATCTCTTGTGTTGTTTTCTGGACGAAGAATCAGTATCGGAAACTCATTTAATTCCTCAAGAGTAAGACGATACCCCTTGAGATTCCCATAGACTTCCGGATTCGCCATGAAGCAGTAACGGAATCGGGCAACTGTTTTGCTTCCCATCCAGTCTGAAAGAATATCTTCAGTCGGCACAGCCATAAAGACCAAATCGACTTCTTCCCTTGCTAGGTGCTCAAATAATTCGGGACGCCGGTTCTCGATAATGACCTTGAAATGGATGTTGGGATGTACCTGATGAAACCGGGCTATGTACGGAAGCAGGTACGTGTGCAGTTGAAAAAAGGGAACTGCAATGGTCAGCTTTCCTTCCGATAACGATCTCAAGGAAGTTAACCGATCTTCCGTCTCCAACAGATAGGAGTGAATCTTTTTTCCCGCCTCTTCAACTGCCCTTCCTTCTTCGGTCAGGACAAGAGACCGCCCCTTACGGATAAACAACGGAAATCCTAATTTTTCCTCCAACTCTGCTATGGCGTGCGATACCGCCGGCTGCGTCACATGCAATGTCTCTGCTGCCCGAGTCATGCTTCCTGATTTGACCACCGCGTAAAAAATCCGAATCAGATCGAGGCTGATGTGTTCAAAATAACGCATATATCTATAAATAAAATTTATCTATGAATTAAAAAATATCATTTTTATTTTTTTATTGCATCAATAGAATTAAATCATAAGTATTAGGTTTAATAAACCTTATAAAGGAGAGTTCTATGGCAAATATCAGCAGGCGTCATCTGATCGGTTCAGCTGTTGCAGGCGCAGTAGCCGCAACCAGTGCTCCCGCGGCCCTTGCCGCAACAGAGAATCACTGCAAGCTTCCGAAAAAATGGGAAAAGACCTACGACGTTATCGTCATCGGCTCGGGCGGTGCGGGTTTGGCAACAGCAGTTTCTGCCGCCCAGCATGGCGTGAAGAACATCCTGATTCTTGAAAAGATGAGCTTCATCGGAGGAAATACCTCTATTTCAGGCGGCGGCTTTAACACGTATGATCCCCCGCGCCAGACGGCTCAGGGGATTAAAGACAGCCCGGAGAACCACTTCAAGAACACAATGGAAGGCGGAGATAATCGCGCTTATCCCGAACTCGTCAAAACAATGACTGAGAATTCGTATGACGCGCTGAAGTGGCTCGAGTCCATGGGAATGAAATTCCTGCCAAAGGTTTACCAGATCTATGGCGGTCTCTATCCGAGAGCGCATGCCCCCTATGGATCCCTCGGTTCCGATTACATCAAAGTCCTCGCACCACAGGCTGAGAAGCTTGGAGTCAAGATTCAAACCAACTCCAAAGTCACGCGTGTTTTCCGCGAAGACTTCCTGTCTGGCAATGTTATTGGTGTTGAATACAAATCTAAGGATGGTAAACTCCACTGCATCAAGGCTAGAAAGAGCGTTGTGGCGGCAACAGGTGGCTTTGGTGCCAATCCTCAGATGCGAGCCAAGTACGATCCCAGATTCCTTAAACTGACAACGACCAATCTGCCCTGCTCTACCGGTGATCTGATACCGATTCTTGAAGATATCGGTGCAGATACGACTGGCATGGACTTCATTCAGTGCAACCCTGGATGCCCTCCGGGACGCAGCCATCGCGTCATCATGCATCTGAACGCTGCGAACTTCATCATGGTTGATAAAGACGGAAAGCGTTTTGTTCCGGAAGATGACCGCCGCGATGTCATTCGCGATGCGGTACTGAACCTTCGTGATCAGACCGGCTTCTCTATTGTCGATGCGGATGGTTTTGCCGCACTGAATCCCGGTCACCAGGAAGGAGCAAAGAAGGGGCTCGAGACTGGTGATGCCTGGACTGCGAACACGATCGAAGATCTCGCGAAGAAGATGGGAGTTCCCCCTGAAAACCTGAAAAAGACCATCGATGAATACAACAAGGCCTGCGATGCCAAACAGGATCCTCTCGGGAAGAAACCCCGCAATCTCCGTAAGATTGTGAAGGCGCCTTTCTGGGCCTGCTACGCAGGCATGTCTGTCCACCACACAATGGGTGGCATCATCATTAACAAATACACTCAGGTGATCGATCGCTATGGAAAGGTCATTCCTCACCTTCATGCTGTGGGGGAGGTTACTGGCGGCATTCATGGCACCAATCGGCTCGGCGGTAACGCTATCTGCGATATCTTTACCTTTGGTCGCCTGACTGGAATTGCCATTGCCAATGGCAAGTAAAAAAGCCTGAGTTAACAAACTAAAGCGGATCAGCCTCAAAGCTGATCCGTTTGTTTATTCCTTCACTGAAGCGTCGTGTGATGCCGCGAGTTCGCGCCGCGTGGTTTCAAGGTGCGCTTTCATGATCGCGGCCGCTTTATCGCCGTCCCGCATCCGAAGCGCCCGAAGGAGCTCCTCATGCTCTTCGTACGACTGAGTTTTCTCAGCCTCTGTCAGATGCACAACGCTTCGCGATATTTTCAGAAGCTCATCAAAGAAGTGCCAGAGAATCACCGCGATCTGGTTATCGCCGATCTCCGCGATTTTCAGATGAAACTGCCGCCCGGCGTCCTCTTTTTCCTTCTCACTCGCCTCACTTCTCAGCACGGCAATCAGCCGGGCGAGCTCATCAAAGTCTTCCGGCGTTCCCTTTCGGGCAGCCTCCCGCACCGATACCTGCTCGACCGCGATCCGGATATCAAGGAGATCAATCAGGGTTTTGAGTCCCGGGGACGCGAGGAACGGCCCCACTTTCGCGAGCACCTGACCCGGGTCAAGCTTCTGAACCACAACGCCCTTCCCCTTCACCTGATTCACGATCCCGATGTACTGAAGCGACTTGATGGCGTCCCGGATCGGAATCCGGCTGATGCCGAGACTGTTTCCGAGCTCGCGCTCTGAGGGGATCATGGTCCCGGGAGGATATTCCCCTTTCAAAATCCGGTCCCGGAGGATTTCAGCTGCCTGGCGATAAAGCGGCTCGCTTTCGCGGCTGAGCGGCTCTTCCGGCTCGGTTTTCTTTCCGTTCATCATGGCTTCAACTCTCTAAATAGACTGGCTCTCTTAGGTGCTGCCCCTGGGGCGGTCTGAAACTCTGCCGGTTTCTGCTCCGCTCTCTTTATATTTCCTTCCGCGACAAATATCTGATTCCATGGGAAACCCCTGAAAAAGCTCATTCCATGCACCAATCCAGAGCTTGGCGGAACCTCTTAGGAATCAGCGGATACCGCAAAGATAAGAATATTCTATTCGTGGTATACCAAAATAGCATCCTCTCCATTACTTTTAATTCCGGGTCCTTTGTGATACTCTTTGTTGCCTAGGTTAAATAGCCTAGTTAATAAATAATAAGAACTAGGCAAAACCTAGGTAAATCACCTTATTTTGAATTGGAGAGTTACATCATGCATTTCGGTCACAAACTGATCACTTTCGCGGTCGGCCTTGCCATTGCTGTTGGCGCTCAGGCACTGCCCCAGGTCAAGATTCTTGCCACGGGCGGCACGATTGCCGGTACGGCTTCCAGCAGCACTCAGATGACGGGCTATAAGGCCGGCAACCTGGGTGTTCAGGTTCTGATCAACGCGGTCCCGCAGATCAAGCAGTACGCCGAGGTGTCCGGTGAGCAGGTTTCCAATATCGGCTCTGAAAACATGACGGACAAGATCTGGCTGAAGCTTGCCAAGCGCTGCAACGAGCTGCTCGCCGATCCGAACGTGTCCGGAATCGTGATTACGCACGGCACGGATACGCTGGAAGAAACCGCTTACTTCCTGAACCTCACGGTTCACAGCGATAAGCCGATCGTGATTGTCGGCGCCATGCGTCCGGCTACCGCCATTTCGGCTGACGGCCCGATCAATCTCCTGAACGCCGTGAAGCTCGCGGCGGATCCTCAGTCGAAGGGCCGCGGCGTTCTGATCGCCATGAATGACATGATTAACGGCGCGCGCGACACGACGAAGACCGATACGACGAACGTCGCGACCTTCATGTCGCCTGAACTCGGCGCCTTCGGCTTCATCGCTTCGGGCCACAACTACTTCGTCCGTCAGACGACGAAGCGTCATACGTCGGGTTCTGAATTCGATGTGTCGAAGCTCGACTCTCTCCCCCGCGTCGATATCGTCTACTCTCACTCGAACGCGGACCGCGTGCCGATTGACGCTTTCGTGAAGGCGGGCGCCAAGGGCATCATCATGGCTGGCACCGGTGACGGCTCTGTCCATGAATGGGAAGAGCCCGGGATTGTTGACGCCACGAAGAAAGGCGTGATCGTGATCCGTTCTTCCCGCGTGCCGAACGGCCCGGTAACGGAATCTCTCCAGCGCTACGCGGATGAAGGCATGCTGCAGAGCGGCACGCTGAATCCCCAGAAGTCCCGTGTTCTGCTTCAGCTCGCTCTGACGAAGACGAACGACCCGAAGAAGATCCAGGAATACTTCGAAGAGTACTGATCAAGGGTTAAGCGCCCGATAAGAGTTTCAGTCCCCGGGCGCTTTCCTCTTCCCTCAGTCTCTCCAGAGAAAAAAAATCCCCGGATGGCTTCTGCAGAGTCATCCGGGGCTAGGAGAGAAGATCAATAAAAATCTAGGCGGTTATTCTCTCTTATCAAGACGTTGCAAGTCTGTATCCGGAGATGCAGTTCTGCCGGATTTTTTCAGTTTTCCCCGCCTCAACCCTTTCCGTACTCCTCAAAAAGCGACCTCAGCTCAGGGATCAGTTTCCTCGCCGCAGGGTTCGCCTCTGCCGCAATCTGCAGCTCAATTCCTTTAAAAAACGGCACCACCGTGAGTTCATTCCGCCGGATTTCCCGCTCGATCACTCCCGGATCCGCGCCGAAAAAGATCCCGGCCCCCGATTTCGCGAGCATGATCCCGGTTTCCATATCCGGAACAAAATGCGTCCGGGCGGTTTTTCCAGCGAGTTCGAGCGACTTCAGCATCGCGCGGTCAGCCTGAAGAAAAATGACAGGGATACGGCTGAAATCCTCAGGGCTGTAAGGCACTCCGGTTCGCCGGATCAGGCCGGGGGACGCGGTGAGCACCCAGGGCACAGACGCGATCCGGTTTCGGGGCGATGTTCCGTCAGCGATCCGGGCCGTAATCGCAAGATCCGCGGATTCCCGATCGGCCTCAGACACGGTGAGGGAGAACGACACTGCCCCCTCCTCCGCCGCTTTGGAGAAGAGCGGAAGTATCCGGGCTGCCGCGACTCTCGGGTCACGGAAGACCGTCAGTGTCACGGGTTCAGGCTTCTCATCAGATTCAAGGAGTGTCCTGACAGATGTCCGGATACCGGCGGCAAGCCTCGTTCCAGACGCGGTGAAGAAAACACCGGTCGGCTCCGCCCGGTATATCGGCTGATCAAACCGGCTCTGAAGATCATCCAGCCGCCGTTTGACAGAGGAAGGCGCGATCCCGCGCCGTTCCCCAACCTTCGAAAAACTCCCCAGCTCCTCAAGCTGAAGGAGCATCAGCCACGTATCCGGAATAAGCGATTTTTTCATTCGATCGGCTCGATAAAAGGATTCTGCCGGCAGGCCTCTTCGAGAAACCGCACCAGATCCCGGAGCACCCCGGGAGCAGTTTCTTTCGCGATAAACGCGCGAAGCGGAAGCGGGAGAGAGTGCCACTGCGGGAGCACATGAACGAGGTTCCCCGAGTCGAGATAGGGAGCCGCGAGGTACGCGGGAACGAGCACACCGATACCCTCCCCCGAGAGCGCGCAGAAAAGCGCTGAGAGATGACTTCGGAGCGAAACTCTCGACTCCGCCTGAACCCGCCTGACCGATTTTCCCCGGGTGAAGGTGAGAAATCCGGGATCCACCGCGTCTTTCGGCCCGAAAAAGAGATGCCTCTCCAGATCCTCCGGATTTTCAGGCGTCCCATTCGCCTCAAGATACTCCGGGGCCGCGACACAGATCCGCGTGAGCGCTCCCAGCGGATGTGTTTCCACGTCTTCCATAAAGTATTCGCCGTGGCCCACCCGCAGATCGCCCCCCTCCCAGAGCGGGTGGTACGTGCCGTGTGTCAGCCGGATATCGATCCGGAGTCCCGGGCGGCTTTCCGCGAACCGGACGATCAGAGGAGAGAGCAGCGTGGCACCGGTCGTCGTAGGTACCGAGACCGCAAGGCTCTCATACCCGGGCTCTTCCTCTGATACGGGATCTGCCTGGTAAAGGCTTGAAGCCGGTTCCTTCCATTTCCGGAACCGCTGGATGCCGGCCTCAGTCAGCGTAAAGACGCCATTTGTCACCCGAAAAAGCGGCTCCGCCGCTTCCCGCGTGAGGGCGTTAAGGAGCGTTTCCGCTTCTTCCGCGTGAAGCCCCAGCGTCTTCCGCCCCTTTGTGAGACTCCGCGCCTCCGCGCAGGCGCAGAAAAGCACCCGTGCGAGAAGCCTTTTCCCCGCGTCTTCCTTCATCACACTCTCCTCCGAAACCGGCGTCTCTATTTTAGAGGAGCGCCTCTCGGGCACCGCTTCAGCCGCTTCAGACAACAGGTTTTCTCCTGCCAATAAAAAAGGCTTCCGGTGAACCACGTTCGGAAGCCCCTGAAAAAGCTCTTCCGGGAGCCGAAAGAGTGAGAGAGAAAAATTAAAAATGACCCTCGCCCGGCAGCCGCCCATGACTGCCGCCAGGCGGGGAGGAGAGAACTTTTTTACGCGGCTTTCGCGCGGGCTGCCGCCTCATCTGCGCCGACCCGGTCCCAGATCACCGCGGCTCCGAGCTGGGAACCTGAGAGATAGTCGTCATAGAAGAGACCGCCGATCGCGTTCCCCGCGGCGTAGAGTCCGGGGACCGGCTTCGACTCCGTATTCAGCACTTCGCCCTTCAGGCTGATCTTCGGGCCGCCGAAGGTGGCTGTCATACCGCCGGAGAAGGGAACCGCGAGGAACGGCCCCTTTTCGATGGTGTACGGCTTCTTCATCGTGGCAGGCACCTTAAGAGACGCGCCGCGCCCGGCGTGAACCGCGTCGTTATATTCAGAAACCGTCTTTTCCAGCGCTTTCGCGGGGACACCGATCTTCGACGCGAGCTCTCCGATCGAATTGGCTTCAAAAATCGGAGCCCTGGCAGCCTTGTAGCGATCGATTCGCATAGCCACAATCGGAAGCTTCACCACAGCCGAGTCGAGAATAATGAAGGCCGAATTCCGGATCGTGTCCTTTGCCGTATGGCGGGCGATTTCGACGTAGGTCGACGCTTCATCCACGTACCGGTTCCCGAGCGTATTCACGCAGATTCCGAAATTCACCATCTGCGACGGATTCGCCTTGGTGGGTCCATGGATCGGACCGGCATGGAACTGGTCCATATTCACGTACATCGGGAAGAAGGGAGCCGTGAGAAGAATGTTTTCGCCGGTGAGAGTCATCGAGCCCCGAATCGGCATCCAGGCCACTTCGCCTCCCATGAACTGGGTGACCAGCGCCTTATTCGCGTGGAAACCGCCGGTCGCGAGAATCACGCCGCCCTTCGCGTGAATCACGAGCGGCCCCTCGGGCGACACCGCCTTAACGCCCGTGCAGCGAAGCATATCGTCATGCAGCAGCTCAACCACCTTGGTATTGAACATCATCGGAACGTGCAGTTTCTCCACTTCCGCCATCATGTTCTCCACCATCTGGGAGCCGCCGGGACCGGCCTTTGAATCCACCTGATGGCTGCGGCCAAGCATCGGCTTGATCTGCATCGGGATCTTTTTCCAGCTGAGGTGGCAGCGGTCAGTAAGCCACTGCACAGCGCCGGCAGACTGCTCACAGTACATCTTCGTGCATCCAATTGTTGATATCTTCCGGACGGATGGTGATAGCGGCATTATTCATGTAGTTTCCTCCGTTTTGGAAAGTATTACGTACGATAGTATCCTTACGGCGCTTGTAGTCGAACCAACTGAATCCTTCTCCCCAAAGTTCAATACGGCGGTAGAATTTGATTTCGTCAAGCAACTCTTGTCCGCTTTTAGTACAGGTATATTCAGGGTCACGTCCGCTGTCATGTACAAGCTCTTTCAACAATTGGCGCGCTTCCGCTTCTTTTGAGGGTGTCAGGTGGCAATTGGCTTCCGCCTCGATGAGATACATCTCGGAACTTCGGAAGAGATTGAAGGGCATTACAGTAGGTTGGGAAATACATTTGAATTTGAAAGACATATAGGCGAATACTTTTGCCGAAGCACTTAGGTCGGGATATTTCGCTTTTGTCTCGATGTCAAGTTCTGTTCCACTCCAAGCCCAACCGTTGTTACTGCCGCCGGTTCGGTCATAGTCGTCTTCGGAATAGCTGCTCGGATCAAGGAAGAGATCCCTACGGATATCACTTGCGGGAATTTTATCGTATAGTTCCTTATTGATGCAAGTCGGATGGGCAGACGCGTAAGCTATGGAATTATATGCCAAATAAGCTGCTAGCGCTGCCATTCCCAATGTTTCTTCTTTGCTGTCGTAGATACTCCATATCCATTCTTGATTGGGAGTATTGAATCCGCTATAATATTCGCTTGTATTCATGAGGGGATAGTTGGCGCGTGCCAGTGCCGCATAACGGGCGGCAGTGCCCCAATCCTCACGGGTAAGTGCCGTACGGGCATATAGGGCATAGGCTGCATCGACATTTACTTTGTGATTTTCATCTTTTGCACGGGTGATTCCTGATGCCTGATAATAGGAGATAGCGTTATCGAGATCTTTATATATCTGCTCATAACAAGTCAGCATGGAAGAGAAAGGGCAGTCTCCGGTAGACGAAACATCTAGCCGGAGGACTACTCCGTCGGCACTGCCATTCTGTGAGTCACACCATCGGGGAGAATAGAATTGTAGTAAATGCAGGTAACAATAAGCGCGATAGGTCAGCGCCTGCGCATAAATATATTTGAATCTGCTACTGGCTTCGGGATCCACGTAACTTATAATAGCATTGGCATTACTGATTATTTTATAGTAGTAGTGCCATAAATACGCTCCGAATCCGCTATCGGGAAGCGGAAGGGCAACTCCATTGAATATTTTATAATAGCTGTATATGGGACAGTACATATCGGCTCCCTGAAAGTCGGCGTAGACAAGTTTGACGGAGCCTTCGCCATTTAAAGGGACATTGTTGAGTTTGTGTATGTAATAATTCACTTTCATTAGTCTTGCCAGTCCGTTGACGGCATAAGCCGCATAGTCTTCATTCTTGAACAAATCGGCAGGGGATACTTCATTGGTAGGATTCGTGTCCAGATAGTCACCGGCACACGAACTGCATAGTAACGATAGGCACAGACAGAATCTTATGATTTTATTTAGGCACTTTATATGTTTCATTTTCTTTTCCTCCTGATAATTATAAGTTAATGCTGACTCCGAACGAGAAGACACGTGCGATATCCATGTAGTTGTTTACGATTCCATCGAAAGTCTGTGAAGGATTCATTCCTTTACGCTTACTGAACAAAGCTGCGTTCTCTATGGCGGCGTGTACGCGTATGCCTCCGAGACTTAACCGTCTGCTCCATACATCGGGCAGGCGATAGGCAAGTGTGATGTTTTTGATACTTAAGTAGTCGCCGCTTATAATATAACGTGTGGACGCTTTCGGATTGCTGTATCCATTGATTGCCGTATTTGTATTTACTTGGGGAATTCCTGACGGGTTAATTCGGTCGGGTGAGGTCTCGGTCATGCCTTCGGGAACACCATTCCATGCGTTTTGCAAGTCGGGAGTCAAGGCATGAATACCTACTGACGACAATGTCTGATAAGGCAGATCAAGCACCTTTGAACCACAGCTGAAGTTTATTAAAGCGGACAGTGTCAGATCTCTCCAACGAAGAGAGGTGTTGAGGGAACCGCTGATTTTAGGCAGTGCACTGCCCGACCAGTCTTTACGCGCGTATTTGAAATCCTGGGTATAGTATTGCCCGTTGGCGTTTACCCAGTCACTTGCCGGAATAGCTGTCTTACCGGTGATGTCTTCTTTCCCATTTACAGGATTTTCGTCTTCTCCGGCAATGTAATAAAGGTCGAAGTCGGGTAAATAGACACATTTTCCGGTCATTTGGTCTACACCGGCGTATTGGTCCCAATTCAATCATCAGCCACATCAACCATAACGAAGAGGTGGTTCTTGACACAC
>OGZP01001862.1_pt1 | contig 14399 bp, 5 predicted proteins | sample 1576811 | NCBI WGS metagenome assembly OGZP01 (sample SAMEA3541553, study PRJEB24748) | human gut metagenome | biome: human gut; feature: human-associated habitat; material: faeces | place: China | collected 2012
CCGCAGCCGCCGAAGCGGTGCTTAAGCCGTAAGGCGGGAATTGTGCGGTGTTGCCATAAGGCTGCGGAACGGTCAATCCCGTTCCCTACAGCATTTTTTCAGCATGTGGCTAATGATACAGTGCCCTATCGTGCTTTTCATCCGCTCCCCCACCCCAAAACAAAAGGCATGTGCCCCCTTATCTCTATCATAAGGTGGGCACATGCCGTTACATTATCATGATTTTATCACGCCAACATCATCAGGCAATGCAGCCATCGGCAAAGCTGTTGCGCTTGGCTTTCTCTTTCTGCTGGTTGCGCTTGGCGACGATTTCTTTGCACAGGCCAATACGGTTGGTCTTGAAGTGGAAGAACGGGCGTTCCGGTACGGTGAAAATCTCCACCGGACGCATGTAACGTTCCGGCAGGCAGGCATTGATCTTATCGCGCACATCGTCCAAGGTGTAGCCATCTTTGAGCTGGACGTACAGGTACGGCAGGAAGCAGCCCTCGTGCTCATCATCCGGCACGATAACAAAGAACTCGTCCTTGATGCCCTTGATGTCGGCATCGGCCACGATGTTCTCCAGCGGCTGCACCATCAGGTCGCCGCCGCCAAAGCGCGGGGATGCGCCGCGGGTCATCGTGTAGAGCACACCGTCCTCGGACATATAGCCAATATCGCCGGTGTGCAGCCAGGTCTTGCCGTCTGCGTGGACCTGCAGTGCCTTGGCGGTTGCTTCGGGGCGGTCATAGCCCAGCATCACGCCGGGGCCCGTGATGCAGATCTCACCGGGGGTATTGTAGGTCAGCTCTTCCTGGGTGCCGGGCTTGAAGATGCTGATGATGCTGTGGATCATCGGAACACCAACGTTGCCGTCACGCACCGGGAACGGAGCCATGGGCAGAGTGGCGTTGGAGCCGGCCTCGCTGCTGCCGTAGCCGGCAGTAAAGCGCAGGTTGCAGTTATGCTGCTTGAGGAACTCCTCAACATTGCGCAGCTGCTTGTTGTTGAATGCCTCGCAGCCGGCGCCGATGGCCAGCATGTGGGACATATCATAGTCAGCCGGAAGACGCTTGCTGCGGCGGATAACCTCCACAAACATGGGGATCAGGGGCCAGTTGTTGGGGCGGTAGCGCATCATTTCCAGGTCAACATCGTACACATCCACAAACGGATCCAGAATGAGCAGCATACCGCCGGCCAGGGGCAGCAGCATCATGGAAACCACAACAGCAATCAGAGCCGGGGGCAGGATGGTCAGCAGCCAGGTGGGGCGGAATTTATCCGAAGAGCCATAAAAGTTCATCTGGGTCAGCACGCCGATGATGCTGTGTGCAGAATGGATGACCTGCTTGGAAGGGCCGGTGGAACCGCTGGTGTAGGCGCGCAGCAGCGGGCGGTCAATGTTGACAGGAGCGGGCACAAAGCCGCGAAAACGCTGGCCCATGTTACAGAAATCAGCCCACATCATGGTATCAGAGCCACGGGCGGGAACATCCGGATACAGGGCATCCAGGGAATGCTGCAGGTAAACCGGCATAGCGGCGCGGTCGCCGCTTTCCAGAGCGGGAACGATAACATAGGTATTCACGTTGGTCTGCTCACGGTAAGCTTCGATTTCGGCCTTGGAGAAGAAGTCGTGAACAAAAATCACCTTGGCATTGGCTTTTTGAACAGCTTCAATGTTTTCTTCCAGGGTGTTGTCACGGCACAGCAGCGAAGCGCCGATGCGCTCGGCTGCCAGCAGCAGATAAATGAATTCCGGCACAGAACGCAGGAACACGGGGATCTGGTCCCCCTGCTTGACGCCAAGCACCTGCAGAGCGCGGGCGGTGGCGTCTACCTTACGGAACACGGTACCCCAGGTGATATCCACGCCATAGTAGTGCATGGCAATCACGTTAGGGTCTGCAGCGCGCACGGAGAGGTACTGCTCCACGGTGCAGGCCGGAACCTGGATACCGCGCAGAGCATCTGGATAGAACTTCATCCAGGGGCGGTCAATGCTGGGCTTGCCAGTCAACATCGCGTTTTGATTCATTGCAATTTCCTCCAAATGTCTTTCCCTTATAGTTGCAGGGAATTAAATTATCCAAATCAAATCACGCCAAACCTTTATGGCACTTTCCCCTGCTGTGCACATCGTTGCACAGCGTCGCCAAACCATAATGCTACGATTATTTTCGGTGCTGAATATAGTATACCATTCCTGTTTACGGAAAGCACGAGAATCCCATGGCACAAATTTCCAGAAATTGATTCCGCGTGATTCACTTTTTTCACATGAATTTTTACGCTTTTGGCATGGAGTTTTCTTGCAATTTCATTTTCCTCGGTGCAACAAAAGCCCCAGCTACCGCAGCAGCCAGGGCTTTATGTTTATGCGTATGTATGTTGTATTTTTAGATTTTGTTCATCCAACTCTCTTGCAGTTCTTCCATTTCATCACCTTTGGCGCGGGTAATCAGATGGATTCCCTGCAGGACATGATGGATGTGCTCCGCAATGGCGTTGCGCTCTTTTGTCACGTTCTGGTCATCCAAATTCCAGACCTGATCAAAATATTCACTCAGGCGGTCTTCCATCACACTGTTGTTGAGCATTGCAATCCGGTTGACGGGGCAGTTGTTATCCAGCCGAAGATACGATGCAGCGCCAGAAAGAAACATATTGGGGTCCGCCACATACTGGAAATCGTTCACAATGCGGCCGCTGATCAAGCGGAATTCAAGTTTTTCACGCTGCTTGCAAAGCTGCAGCACATAGCTGATGCACCGGCTGCGCTGATCCGGGGTAAGGCTGACCTTGTAACTGAAAAAGTCCAGCTCGCCGGAAACCGCCATGGAGGAAAATGCAGCTTCATAAATCAGGATGCGGATGTTGGTTTCCTCCACCACACCTTTGGCAAGGTTGTGTACGCCACGCAGCTCCGCAGGGGTAGCACCCAAAAAATCTTTCAGCTCGGCCTCGTGGGCGGTCAGGATCTCTTCAAACAAGTCATCCGGCAGCAGAAGCTCATTCAGGTGGCCGAACATCCACCGCAGATTGGAGGCCAGCAGCGTGTGCATATAGTCGTACTGGCTGATCAGCTGGCGCATGCTGGTATCGCGGAAAAGCTGGTCATCCCGCACGCAGAGCTTGGAGAAGTTATCATACAGGCTTTCGCAATTCTGCGGATCCTCGGTGGCGGTAACGGCAGCGCAGCGGCTGTGGCTGACCAGCAGGCCGGTAATGGCAAAATCGCCCTTGACCACAAACACTGCGCGCCCGGCAGCCGCGGTGCTGCCAAACAGCTTGAAATGAATATGGCTGAAGTTGGTCAACACGTTGATAATGAGCGCGGCATCATAGATGGGGTCCCATTTTTCGCGGCTGATATCGATCATCAGCTTGAAATAGACATTATCATAGCTGCGCTGGTCCACCAGCTGGCCGTTTTGCAGGTTGGCAACTTTCAGGCGGTATTCGCGCGCCATTTCCATCAGGTCCATCACAGCCACAATGTCCAGCTGGCTGACGCGGCGCAGCACAGGGTGGACCATTTGGTCAGATATTGCAGCATGTTCAGCTCGGCCCAAAAGTCCGTATAGGGGCCAATGCGCGCCTCGCCGCTGTCCAGTTCCTCTTGCAAATAATCATATTCAGCAATCAGGTTATCATAAATGGCGGCTTTCAGGTCACTGGGGATGCTAACGCTGTATTCCCGCAGCAGCAGGTCACGGCCATCATCGGTGGCTTCATCCACCACGCAGGCACTGATGCCCTCCATCACGCGCTTTTCAGTCTTTTTGGCAGGCAGCATGCGGCCGCTGACCCATTTGCTGATATAGGAAACATCGTATTGCAGGCGCTTGGCCAGGGTATAGTTCTTGACCTCCGCAACTTCCAGCAAATGCTCCAGCAGAATGCTGAATCTATTTTTATCTTCCATTGCACCAAATCCTCTTCACCCATTTAGTTTGCACTTTTCCTTCATTCTATTATACAAGTTCCATATTTCGATTGCAAATTCAAATGATAACAGGTAAGGAAAAAATGAAGAAAATATATTAAAATCTTTCACAATTCGCGGCCGCATTCTTTGGCATCTATGCCAGTTTGTTGTTTTTTTGTTGTTTGAACTGACAAAGTTTGTTTGTTCTGCTTGTGATATCCTCCAAAAATTATACTTCGCGCGCCATATTTACCAAATTTAGCCGCAGCTTTTTAGTAGGTTTTGCCCTTGCACCGGCCTGATGTGTTCGCCATGTTTTTGTGTGTTGCCTTTATTATGCGGGTAAGGTAAATTGCGATTTTTTAATCGTGTACTATTTCTAGCTTTCGGCGGGGTGGGGTCCCCCGCCCTACTGGCCTGGCAAATATTTCACCGAACCTATGCCCACAAATACAAAAATGCCGCAGCAGACTGTTACATCTGCTGCGGCATTTTTATTTAGAGGTTAATGGGCTGGTTACAGCTCATTGTTCCGGCTGTGGGATTACTGCAGAACGCCGGTGTTCTTATCAAAGTGATAAGTACGGCCGTCGATGACTGCATCGCCCTTAGCCATGGTGCCATAGATCGGGTCGAAGTAGTAACGCTTGTCCGCGCTCCAGCCCTTGATCATGTGGCCCTGTGCATCGTAACGGACCCACTTGCCGGTGCCATCGGCGCGGTCAGCCCACTGGCCAGCTTCGGATTCCTGATAGACATCCTTGCTGGTGGCTTTCTTGCCCTGATCAACAGAGTCCAGCCAGTACCAAGCATCAGAAGCCGGGTCATAGATTTCCTTGCCGCGGCCTTCCAGGCCCTGGCGGACACCCTTTTCGTACCAGTAGTCAGCACCATTGATGGTCAGCCACTGGTTGTCCAGAGCAACACCGGTGTACTTGTCAAATGCGCAAGGTACGCCGTCAATGTCGCCTGTGCCCTTAGCCATAGCGCCGGTGATCAGATCGAAGTAATACAGGCCATTTTCGGTCTGCTGCCAGCCCTTGACCATGTGGCCGTTCTCATCGTAACGGACCCACTTGCCGGTGCCATCGGGCTTATCAGCCCACTGGCCGGCGGCGGATTCCTGGTAAACGTCCTTGTTGACGGTCATTGCGCCGCCCTGGACAGCATCCAGCCAGTACCAGGCGTCGGAATCGGGATCATAGATCTCTTTGCCGCGGCCGGTGATACCCTGCTTCACGCCCTTTTCGTACCAGTACTTCTTGCCGTTTTCTTCAACCCAGCCGTTCTTCTCGCCGTACTTGGCGGTGTAGTCCTTGCCGTTGAAGTTGACGGTAGCAGTGGTAACGCCGCTGATCTGCTTTACAGTAGCATCCACAAACTGTGCACTTGCGCAGTTCTTATCAGTGCAGGTAAAGACAGCCATTGCGGTAACGGTGGTCTTTTCAGCGGCACCGTGAGCGGTGCGCTCCTCGGCTTCGAGAGCCTGAGTTTCTTCGCCGCCTTTGTTGGTGTTATCGCCCTCGCTGGGGTTGGTGGGTTCAGTGGTCTCCTTCTTCTCGAAGGTCGCTTCAAAATCCACACGGTTGGCCGGCATGATGACCTCGTATGCGCCATTCTCATCAAGCTGTGCAGTAATCGGGCCGCCAGCGGCTCCCTGCATGCAGCTAGCTTCGCTCAGCTGATAGCCATCGGCAGCGGTAAAGGTAGCAACAATCTTAGTCCCAACTGCGGCACGAACAATGCTTTCAGTAGAGTCCTTAACGGTAACCTTAATCGTACCACCTTCGGTCGGTTCCACATTAGTGGTAATGCCATACTCAACGATCGTAAACTGTGGGGTGACAGTTACATTGTCAGCAGGCATTGTGAAAGTATAGGTGTTGGCTTTTTCGCCGGCCTTATACGAAATAACCGTATCCTTGCTGTCTTTAATCGCCAGACCGTTTTCAGCCAGCTTGGTCAGCATAGAATCGTTATCCACCGGCTCAACAGTCAGAGTAACAGTTTCGCCAGCTTTCACGCCAGTGGTCTTGTCAGCCGTCACCTTGCCGTATTCGGTGCTGTTGGTCGTAACGCTGTAGGTTTCAACCTTAACGGCCTCAAACTCAGCGCTAACGGTAACATCAGCGGCAGGCATCTTGAAGGTTGCCTTGCCATCGGTCAGGGTCAGCTTTTCGGTCTTGGTATCTTCGCCGCTCTTATAGCTGTAGGTCAGGCTGTCAGCCTTGAGCTGGTAGTTATCAGCTGCCTTAACGGTAACGGTAACATCGGTGCCCTCAACAGCTGCGGCCGGGTCTACGGTAACAGTGCCGTTCTCAGCAGGAGCTGCGGTAACCTTGTATTCCTTAACAAACTCTGCGCTGACGTTGACAGGGTAAGCAGGCATTGCAAAGGTGTAGGTGTTGGCTTCGGTACCAGCTTTCACTTCAACGGTCTTATCGGTGTTGTCAGCGTCTTTGTAGGTAACCTTCAGGCTGCCAGCCTTCAGGGCATAGCCGGTTGCGGGCTTAGCAGTCAGGGTTACGGTTTCCTTCTCAGCTGCTTCTTTAGCGGAAGCAGTGATCTCACCATTGGTCAGGGAAGCAACATTGACCGCATAGGTCTTGGCGTTTTTGGTAACACTGATGTTCACATCGCCGTCCGGCATGGTGAAGGTGTAAACCGTCTTAGCCTTTTCGGTGGTAGCCTGGGCTGCGGCTTCGTCCTGCGCTGCTTCCTGAACTTCAGTCAGGGCAACATCGGTATCGCCGTTCTTTGCGGTAACGGTAACGATATCGGTGCCTTCCTTTTCTACGGTCAGGGTAACGGTATCGTCCTTGATGTAGGTGTTGTTGATGGTGCCCAGGGTCAGCTTAACACCTTCAACTGCTTCCGGCAGGGTTACAGTGTGAGGTACGCTCTCGGTTGCAGTATGGCAATCAGAGCACAGGTACACATTGTTGCCAACGGACTTGGTTTCCAGCTCGTCCAGCTTCCAGTCATGGCCCTTGGGCAGTGCGTCGTCAGCGTACACCTTTTCGCCCTTGGTCAGGCCGTACTTGGTGGTGCGGGCCTGGGTATAAGCAGGGGTATTGCACCATGCTTCAACGGAAACATCGGTGGTTGCGCCGCTGCTCAGGTCGCTGACCATGTCGGACATCGGCATGGTTTCAACCAGGTTAGCGCACCACATGAACTCTTCGTTCTTGTTCTTCTCGTCAGAGCTGCCCATGTTCTGGTTGTAAGTCGGGTTGTAGTTCCAGGACTCGGTCTTGTAGCTCTTGCGTTCATCATAAGAAGTGCCGGCGGCATCGGTCTTAACAACCGGCTTGCCATCGGAACCCAGCTCGTCCAGGCTCTTATAGGTGTTGGACAGGTTGGTGCCGACAGAAACGACCAGCTGATCCTTGGTGGTGTTGATGCCGGTGATCACAGTCTGGCCCTGCTGGGTGGTGGTAGCAAAGCTGTAGCTGTCACGCAGGGTCAGGCCCGCCAGAGGATGGTTCTTGAAGGTGCCCAGATACTTCACACTGCTGGTATCCTGGTCGCTATCCATGATAACCATGCTCATGCCGGTAAAGTGGGTATCGGGAACCATGTTGCCGTCCTTATCCTTGGTCAGCTTAATGCCGCCGTAGACAGTGTTGTATTCCTTCACTTCTTCCACTTTGCCGGAGGTCGGGTCCATACGGTAGATGGCGTTGTTGACGTTGAAGTACAGCTGGCCATCATACAGTGCGGTAGAGTGTACCAGTGCGGGGTAGATCCGCTTTGCAGCAGCGTCTGCCAGGCACTCGGTGTTCAGGTTGTTTTCAACCTTGGTATGCTTATCTGTTGCACTGGTATCGATCTTATAGATGGTGCCAGCTTTGGCCAGAACCTTGGCATTGCTGTCGTCATCATTGAAGTTGCTGCTGGTTTCCTTCAGATCGTTGTAGTACATCAGGATGATATCAAACGGGTCATCCGTCTTGGTAAAGCTGCTCATGCTGAAGCCGCCGGAGCTGCTGCTGGAATCCGCTTTGCGGATATAGTAGTTCGCATTACGCGGACGTGCTTCCAGAGTATCGGGGCCCTGGTTCTGCATCTTCTTCATGAACTGCTGCATCTGGGAGTTGTTACCAGAGCTGCCGGAACCAGAGCTGCCGCTGTCGCCGTTCTCGGCCTGCTTGCGGCGCATGTCGTTATACAGGTTCTGGTTGGTCGTGGTATCAACGTAATAGAAGTAATTATCGTCGAAGTAGATGGGGCTGCAGATAGAGGTGAACCAGGTATCCTCGTAGCAGGTATCGGTGTAACGGGTCTCGTTCTTGTTATCCGCCTTGGTGTAAGTGTAATGCGGCTTGCCGTTGTTCAGAATGACATTGCCTTTATCGTCCTTATCGGGTTCCTTGTTCTTGGTGTAGGTGTAGCCATCGTACAGCGAGTCAATGTAATCATAGTACTTGCTGTAACGACCTTCCAGACCGGAGGGAGAAACCAGGAAGTTGACATGGCGCAGGTCGCCTGCGTTCTCAACGCGGGTCTGGGCCATGCACTCGGTGTTCACGTCGTCATAGCAGACGTCAACATAGTACCAGTTCTTGTTGGGTTCGCCGGTGGTCATCGTAGCAGAGTTGCTGTCGCCCTGCAGCTTGTTGACCTTGACTGCGTTGAAGTAGTGGACGTTGTTGAACATGCCGCCGCCGAACGCATTACCGGCAATACTGGTATCAGAAGTATCGCAGTAATACAGGATCTGGGCAAAGTCAACAACAGCGTTATCGCCTACTTCATCGGGGGTCTTCCAAACTTCTTTGCCGTCAACGGTCTTTTTATAGATTTTCTTGTTGTCAGGCAAATTCTGGACCATGTAGTTAAATGCAGATGCATAGCCCAGGCAGATGCAGCCATACTCAACGCCCTTAGCGCCGATCTCGCCGCCCAGCAGGGCGCCGAAAGCAGTCATCTGGATGGGGTCGTTGTTGCCGCCGCCGGTGATATCGCCCATGGAGCCCATATCGAATTCTGCAACCTGGGAGATCCAGTCGTGCAGGATCAGCAGCTTGGTAACATAGTCAGCGCTGTCACCCAGCTCGGCAACCCGTGCCAAGCCTGCATCACGGATGGCTTTCAGAGCTTCGCCATAGTTCATGACATAAGACATGAACGCCTGCGGCAGCATGTTCAGCATGAATGCCATGGTTGTCGGCGGGACATCATCGTTCGGATCAATGCTGCACAATACCTTGATTGCGCCCATGGTGCCGGTGATGCTGCCATCCTCGCCCTGCTTCTGAACGCCCTTGGAGGTCCAGAACGGAGCAACCACGCCGAAGTACTCTGCTTCGTCCTGGTTGAACTGCGACAGCTGGAAGTAGTAGTAGTTCATCTGCGCAGTCGAGACATCGTAAGTATTGGTGACCTGGTTGCCCTGGTCGTCCACATACACGGCAGTCTTCTGGCTGTCGTACAGCAGCAGGCTGTTCTTACCCTTGTTGTCGCCGCTCTGATAGGTGAAGTTCACCTTGCTTGCGTCAACCGGGTTGTTCTGCATATCGTACCAGCTGCCGCCGTCCATTGCGGACACCAGGGTAACGCCGGTGCCGCCGGAGGTGGTATCCAGGGTCGGGGTGCCGCCCACATTGATGTAGACGGAATTGTCATTCTGGTCTACCACAACGCTGACCGGCATGGTCATTACCGGCTGGGTTTTGATTTCTTTGCCGCAGACAGCGCACTTGAAGGTGATGCTGGTGCATTCCCAGTCAATGGTAACGGGAGCGCCGGCAGAAATTTTGCCGGTTTCGCTGTCATAGAACAGCTGGGCGTTGCTGTAGTCATCGGCCAGCTTGCCTTCGACCTTCTTCATTTCCCAGTTGAAGGTAGCAACAAAGTTGCCATCTGCATCCTTGGACACAACATGGCTCTGGCAGGGCAGGGCGGCAATGTCGTCGGTGCGGGTGGTGGGTTCCTTGTATTCCTTCTTAACCGGGCTCTTGTCAGCGGGCACGCTGGCAGAGTAAACGGTCTTGCCGGCAACGCCGGGCTTTGCCTCGGTGGTATCCTTGGTTACGGTGCCTTCTACCTTCTGGTAGGCATCGTCCTTTTCACAGGTATACACAGCGGTGTAAGCCCAGCCGTCATCGGTCTTGGTCCAGTAGCCATCGGGGGTTTCCTTCCAGGTATGGGTGTGGCCATCCGCCGGGTTGGTGTCATTCCAGTACCATTTCGGCTCGCCATAGGTATGGCCGTCTGCAGCGGCGCTGGCCGCAAAGGTATCGGAGTTTTCAGCAACGTAAGCCTGTGCGTAGCTGTCAGCCTGCTGCGCAATCACTTCATCATCGCTGTTGGTCATGGACTCCATCGCAGAGGTCATGCCGGAGCTGCCGGTAAAGGTAACGGCGGTCACAACGCCTGCGGCGTTCGTCTCATAGCCCAGGTCGGTAACGGCGCTGGACAGATGATACGTTTTGATGGTGGCAGCCATCACCGATGCCATCTCGTCCTTGTTCAGGCCATAGGCTTCGGTGTTGATCTTGCCGGCTGCGGCGTTGGCGTACATGGCATCGGCCAGTGCATTTTCCAACGCTGCAAGGCTCATGCCCGCCTTGCTCTGTGCAGTCCGCTTCCAGCTTGGCATCGTCCTGCTCCAGTTCATGCACTTCGCCCTGGGCAGCCAGCGTTTGGGCTGTCTGCTTGATCAGGTCTGCGGTGCTGGTGAACTTGGGCAGGGACTGCACAGCGCTGGCCGCGCTTGCTGCGCTAGCTGCAACAGACTGCGCTACCGAAGAATCAATCTTGGTAGTTTCTGCTGCTGCGGGAAGCGCCACGCTTTGGGCAACCATGGCTGCAGCCAGCACGGATGCACCAAAACGCTGAAGGGTTTTCTTCATAGTTTTATCCTCCCTTAAGTGTTACTACTTTCCCCTTTTGTGTGAAAAGTGGTACGGCAGATGTGCGGCACTTTGCAGGTGTTGATTACAAAACACCTGGTTGTGCTCCCTCGGTCTGGCGATCCCCTGCCGGGCTGCGGCCTGCTTTTGGGGCTTTTGGCCCCGGCACAGCGGCTGACAAAACGTTGTACCGGCTGCATGCCTTGATCCCGCAAATGATAACCTTTCCGACACATCTAGGTATATACATTATATCACAGTTGCCAGAATTTGCATAGTTAATTAGCGCGATTTCTATGTGAATTTTTGTCCTTGAATCAACTGAAACCTGTTTTTCGCATATTATTTGCGCTGCGGTGCGGTGACCCTTTGGCGGTATTTATTAACATTTTTGAATGGTTTATTCCTGTTTTTATCAAATAATTGAACATTTACCCCGATAATGTTCTTTGCAATCTCTTAATCCAATCACCCGGTATTGTGATCGCGCATTTTTTGCCATTTCGGTTTGGCTTGTTGTTGAGAGATTTGGCAGAGATTGGAGGAAACTTGAAGGGAAAATTGGAGGTTGAGAATTGCCCATTATAAATTGTACTGTAGAGAGCGTTCCTGACCGTTCCGAAAACTTAGGGATAGATCAACCCTTGCCTCTTAACCGCGACCTGAAATACACCTTCCCAAGGTAGGGCGGTGTGAGTGCCCCCTCCTGCTCCACTTTTTCAAAGTTCCGAATAGTGTCCTCTCCCCTATCTACAATTCCTGATGTTTTCATGATGCCTTCCTTGGTCTTCCACACCCGGCCTTTGCCCCCTCCCCGCCCCATAAGTCGTACACAACAAAAAGGCCCCTGCCTTAACAGCAGGAGCCTTGAAAGCTATATCACAAGCCGAAAATTACTTCTCGATCTTGGAAACAACGCCGGAACCAACAGTGTGGCCGCCTTCGCGGATAGCGAAACGCATGCCTTCTTCCATGGCAACCGGGGTGATCAGCTCAACGTGCATATCAACGTTGTCGCCGGGCATGCACATCTCAGTGCCTTCGGGCAGGGTGATGATGCCGGTAACGTCGGTGGTACGGAAGTAGAACTGAGGACGATAGTTGTTGAAGAACGGGGTATGACGGCCGCCTTCTTCCTTCTTCAGGACGTAAACATGGCCATCGAAAGTGGTGTGGGGATGAACAGAGCCGGGAACAGCCAGAACCTGGCCACGCTCGATCTGGTCACGGTCAACACCACGCAGCAGAGCGCCGATGTTGTCGCCAGCCTGAGCGAACTCGAGGCTCTTGCGGAACATTTCCAGACCAGTGATGGTGGTGGTCATCTTCTCTTCCTTCAGACCAACGATTTCCATCTGATCGCCGACATGAGCAGTACCACGCTCAACACGACCGGTAGCAACGGTGCCACGGCCGGAGATGGTCATAACGTCCTCAACGGGCATCAGGAACGGCTTATCAGCAGCACGGTCCGGAGTCGGGATGTAGTTGTCAACAGCGTCCATCAGCTCCCAAATGCACTTGTACTCAGGTGCGTTGGGATCGGTAGAAGTGCTCTCCAGAGCCTTCAGAGCGGAACCACGGATGATCGGGGTGTTGTCGCCGTCGAAATCCTGGCTGTCCAGCAGCTCGCGGACTTCCATTTCGACCAGGTCGAGCAGCTCTTCGTCGTCAACCATATCGCACTTGTTCAGGAACACAACGATCTTGGGCACGCCAACCTGACGAGCCAGCAGGATGTGCTCACGGGTCTGCGGCATCGGGCCATCGGTTGCAGCAACAACCAGGATAGCGCCGTCCATCTGAGCAGCACCGGTGATCATGTTCTTGATGTAGTCAGCATGGCCCGGGCAGTCAACGTGGGCATAGTGACGCTTCTCGGTGTGGTACTCAACGTGAGCGGTGTTGATCGTGATACCACGAGCCTTCTCTTCAGGAGCCTTATCGATGCTGGAGTAATCCATGAAATCGGCATCGCCCTTCAGAGCCAGGGTCTTGGTGATAGCGGCAGTCAGAGTGGTCTTGCCGTGGTCAACGTGACCGATGGTACCGATGTTGACATGCTCCAAAGAGCGGTCAAATTTTTCCTTTTCAGCCATTGGAAGTATCCTCCTTTAATTCAAACAGATAAAATAGCCTGTTGTAAGGCTATCATACTAGATTTTTCAAGAAAAATCAAGTATTTTGCGCGAATTTGTGCAGAATCAGCCCTTATTGCGCTCGGTCATGATCTTATCTGCAACACTCTTGGGAACCTGCTGGTAATCAGCCGGCTCCATGGAGTACTGGCCACGGCCCTGGGTCTTGGAACGCAGGTCAGTAGCGTAACCGAACATCTCGGACAGAGGAACCATAGCGGTGACACGGGCAGTGCCATCGGTGGATTCCTGGTTCTGGATCGCGCCGCGGCGGCTGTTCAAGTCGCCAATGACGTTGCCCATATACTCGTCAGGAACAACAACGTCAACCTTCATGATGGGCTCCATAATGACGGGATCAGCCTTCTTCATAGCATCCTTGAATGCCATGGAGCCGGCGATGGAGAACGCCATTTCAGAGGAGTCAACTTCATGATAGGAGCCGTCCCACAGAGTGACCTTGACATCCACGACGGGATAGCCAGCCAGAATGCCGGACTTCATCGCGCCCTGGATACCGTTGTCAACAGCGGGGATGTATTCCTTCGGGATAGCGCCGCCAACAATACCGTTGACGAACTCATAACCCTTACCCGGGTTGGGCTCAATCTTGATCTTAACGTGACCATACTGGCCCTTACCACCGGACTGACGTGCGTACTTGGTTTCCTGGTTAGCATCCTTGCGGATGGTTTCACGGTAGGCAACCTGAGGTGCGCCAACGTTAGCTTCGACCTTAAACTCGCGGAGCAGACGGTCCACGATGATTTCCAGGTGGAGCTCGCCCATGCCGGCGATGATGGTCTGACCGGTTTCTTCATCGGTCCAGGTACGGAAAGTCGGGTCCTCTTCAGCCAGCTTAGACAGGGCAATACCCATCTTCTCGCTGCCAGCCTTGGTCTTGGGCTCAATGGCAACGCGGATAACCGGCTCGGGGAAGTTCATGGACTCGAGGATGATGGGATGCTTCTCATCGCACAGGGTATCACCAGTGGTGGTGTTCTTCAGACCAACAGCAGCGGCGATATCGCCAGCGTAGCAGATGTCGATATCCTTACGGTTGTTTGCATGCATCTGCAGGATACGGCCGATACGCTCGTCCTGATCCTTAACAGAGTTGTAAACAGTGGTGCCAGCCTCAACGGTACCAGAGTACACGCGGAAGAAGCACAGCTTACCGACATACGGGTCAGTCATAATCTTGAATGCCAGTGCAGAGAACGGCTGATCATCGGAAGAAGCGCGATCTTCTTCCTCGCCAGTCTCCGGGTTGGTGCCCTTGATGGCCTCAACGTCGGTCGGAGCGGGCATATAATCAACGATTGCATCCAACAGTTTCTGAACGCCACGGTTCTTGTAAGAAGAGCCGCAGACAACAGGAACGATCTCGTTGGAAATAGTAGCCTTACGCAGAGCAGCCTTGATTTCTCCCTTGGTCAGCTCTTCGCCTTCCAGGTACTTCATCATCAGCTCTTCGTCGGTCTC
>OGZP01001868.1_pt1 | contig 14344 bp, 10 predicted proteins | sample 1576811 | NCBI WGS metagenome assembly OGZP01 (sample SAMEA3541553, study PRJEB24748) | human gut metagenome | biome: human gut; feature: human-associated habitat; material: faeces | place: China | collected 2012
TGTTGGAAGAGGAAGGATTTCAAGTCATGCATCATAAAGGAGAGTACTTCGTGCACGTCCAGCGGGCCAGCGCTTCCGCGCCCACCACATGCCGCGTATCCACGGCTATCTGCGGCTGATAGACAAGCTCAAACCCTTCGAACTGCCGCTCGATGCTCTCGCGCAGCAATTCCACCAACTCCAGCGAACGCATTTCCTGTTCGAGGATGGCGCGGCTGAAAAAGACGATCCGGTTTCTGCCGAGCTTTTTGGCGTACTTCAGCGAATGGCTGGCATACTCCGACAATTCCGTATAGCCTGAGGCGTCCTCGGGATAGCTCGCGCTGCCCGCCGAGATGGTGCAAAAATACTTCTTGCCGTCGTATTCCTGCTGGGAACGGAAGCTTTCCGAAAGGGAGCGGTACAGCTCCATCATTTCAAACCGTTCCCCACTCACCGTGATGCCGAATTCGTCACCGTCCAAGCGGTATACCGAAGCCGAAAGCGGGAGCATCCCCTGAATCCGCTGGCCGATCACGCGCAGGATCTCATCCCCGAAGCTTTTGCCATACAATTCGTTGATATGCTTGAAGCCATCCAGACCGAGGACGAGCAGATGCAGGGGATGCTCGGGCCGCTTCTCCAGCATGGACTCGATGTCCTCTTCGAATTTCAGCTTGTTGAACAGCCCGGTCACGTGATCGATTTTGTTTTTCTGGCCCAGATTGGTGATGAACCCGGCGAACAGGCTCGGCTCGCCGTCCCCATCGCGCTCCAGATAGCCCCGGCAGCGGACCCAGATCCACTCGCCCTTACGGTTTTTTGCCCGGTACTCAACGCAATGGAAGTCGGACCGCCCGTCAGCGATGATCTGATTGGCCTCCATGAAAGCGGCCTTGTCGTCCGGGTGTACCTTGCTTCCCCAAACGGCGGCGGCATTTTCCACGATGGACTGCGGGAGGCCGAACTCCTCCACCATCGACGGCGAGTAACGGAATATTCCGGTCTTCATGTTGGAAACAAAGATATAAGAATCGGTGCTTTTCACCAGCGCATTGTACAGGCGCAGCGAATCGTACTCGAGAGCTTCCGGGGGGATATCCCCAACCCCTTGTTTCTCTTGAAGCCGCCGTTCCGCTTTGCGGATATGGGCGCGTTTCTTTTGCTCATACATGCTTTCGTCGGCTTTTGAGAGCACCTCGGTCACCGTCATCCCGCACCCCGGCATCACCTTGAAACAGCCGAAACTGAACTCCAGCGAATAGGGGAGGCCAAGCTGTTCCCGCCGTACCTTCAGCCGTTCCAGCACGCCCGTCATCAGCCCGTCCACGGCGTGGCGGTTGGTATTGTGGAACAGGACGACGAACTCGTCCCCGCTGAGCCGGAAGCACATGTCCGGCGCGTGCAAGCTCCGCTGCATCTCCTGCGCGATGGTGCGCAATGCATGGTCGCCTTCCCCATGGCCGTATACATCGTTGACTTCCTTGAGCCTGTCCAAATCGAACATCCCCACGATCAAGGAAGATTCTTCCCTGTCGAGGCGTACCAGCGCGTCGGCAAGCGCGGCCTTCCCCGCCCTGCGGTTCAAAAGCCCGGTCAGTTCGTCGTAGTTCGCCTCCTTGTGCAGGCGGAGGGAATCCGTAATATCCACAGACTGCTGCAAGTGTACGAGGGAACCGTCCGTCCAGCGCATCAGGCTGTCGCTGTTGTCATAGATCCGCCCCGTCAGCGTGTTCCGCTCCTCCCACCGAAAGACCTGATTCTGATTCGCGTCGGCCATGAGCCTGTCCACAGGGCAGAACGGGCAGCGCCCGTTCATCCCGGATTGCAGCACCTGCCAGCAGATCTTCCCCTCGGGATGTTCCAGCTTGAAAACATCCTTCATGAATTTATTCATATACAGGATGGCGTCCGTGTGGGGATCGGTGACGTACAAACCGACTTTCACCTGATCCATCGCCGCGTTGAGCACGCCGATATGAAACGATTGCTGTTCGCAATGTGCTTTTCCCGCGAAGAAAAACCCGAGCATGGCGCACACAAGCCGTAAAAAATCCCGCTCCCGATCCGGCCACTCCGTTTCTCCGGACTCCCTGCCGACAAACAGCAAGCCGAGCGCATCGGCGTCGCAAGCAATGGGCAAAGCCAGCCAGTTGAGCTTTCCGGCCGTTTCCTCCGGGAACAACGCGGCGAGCGCCTCCTCCGAAAACGGGGTATCAAACGCCTTGGGGAACTCTTTTCCGTTAAAGGCACGGAGCATCAGCGCTTCGGGCAGATGCGGCGTCCCGCTCCAGCACGCCGTCTCGCACACGCCTTTTTTCCCTTCCATGCGGACGATCGCCAGCGCATCCAAGGGCAGGATGCCGCCGAGCGCCCGGACAAAAAAAGGCAACAGTTCCTGAAGGGGTTTGCCGTACTGGAAAAACGGCTTGGCGCTCTCCAGAAATGCGAATACGGCTGTACACATCTGTTCCATGCTCTATACCTTGTTGTTATCTTCTCGATGCAGCGGCCAGCTTCCCTCCCCTGAGAAATCGGCACGCTCATCCGACGGGACTCCGCGCTGATACGGGTTCCTTACGCCGTTATTCTACGTGTTCAAAAATCATTAGTCTAGACGGAAAAGTTGTTTTGTTACGATATGTCATGGGCGCCATACAAGAAACTTCCGGATGCCGCCTTTCCCCGCAACACGGACACCATCCTCCCCTTGCATATCATTCCTCCGGAGGAAGCGTTGCCCGGAAAACCGTTGAGGATGGCATCGTTGCTACATGAAGACACAAGAAATGTTCGTATTAACCCCTCCTAACAGCCCAACATCTCTTTATTTTTACGAAGAGAAACGGAGCGCCGCAAACAGAGGCAGCGGAGGGGAACTGAAAGGAGGCTGTCGGTCTTTTTTTCATGCAAAAGAACGGCATGGAACCCATCCAGCAATGTAAATGCATTTTGCAATCCATACAATGCGAAATATGTATGAATGTCGACATCCAATAGCCAACGCAGCACAAACGCTGTAAGTCCAATAAAGGGACACCCTCCGGAGAATCCGTACCTGATTTTCACCGCACGGAAAAAAGAAACAGGCATTTTGATGCCGTATTCGTGTCTTTTTCGTACATTACGAGAACATTTTTCCTCTTTTGCAATACGCTGTCTACCTGAAGCATTGTTTCCGCTCTTTTTTCGTATTCAAAACGCTAAAAAACTTTTTTATAACGTTTTCGAAATATCAGAAACCGTTTCTTTGAGAATCCGCCTGTAAGCAAACCACAATTTGTGCGATCCGATGAGAAAACATCCCTTTTCCGTGAGAAAGGCGCTTCAACATCTCATTGACAATCATTCCTGACGAGATTACCGATTGTTCCAAACAGTACAAAGTCGGCAGACACAAGAACACGGGATACGGAATATGTACGCCAGCCAAAGAAACAGCCTCTCACCCACATGGCACATGCTGCTCATGGGTCTGATGAGTGTTATCCTGTTCTTTGGCGGATTGCTTACGTCCAATGATCGCCCCGTGCCCATCGTCGACAACCTCCCCAACGAAGGCTTGTTGCGTCCCACGTCATTGCTGCCGTGGGAGTCCGTTGAGCTGTCCGAAACGCGCCTCTTGTTCCGGCACGAGGAAATGCAGGAGGTCAAGAGCCCGCAGCGCCTGAACCAGCCCACACAGCACAACCTTCTGGCGCGCCATCACGGTTTCCAGCCGTTCGCGTCGGCCTTGCCCACGCCCACCTTTGCCGAACGGATTCTCCCCGCCTACGAAAAGGCCTTCCTCCCCTATGCGGGATGGGACGGCCCCGTCTCCTTCGCCCTGCCCCCTCCCCTGCTCGCCTGACCGCGACGCGACGCCTCCCAGACCGGCCGATCTTCCCGCCGTCCCGTGCTGACGGGCGAGCTCCTCTGAAAGGGAGTTTCTCCCCACCTGCGCCCCAAAAGAGGCAGCAGGCTCCGGCGAAACGACGACGGAGAGGCGGCTCCACGCCCCCGGTTTGCCCGACGCCGCACCTATGCGCCCTCTGACTGTTTGATTCTGCAAACAGGTCTCCGGGTGCGGACAGCGCTCGCGGAGCTTTTCCCACAACAAAAGACAACACCGATCCATATGCCGCGGGCGAGGGGCCCGCGGGACGCATCCCGACGGATGCAACAGGGGAACCGTTTCCCTTGAATTCATATATGAGGACCGCTCCTGAGCGATGCCGGACGGCACACGGGAGAGGGGTTAGAGGATACGATCGCGGCGGACGCCCGATCGCCGTATGTGCCACCTTCACCAACAGAGGTTTCGTATGAACGCTCTTACGGTGGTTTTCGCAGCCTTGTGTATCTTTGCGATAGGGTATCGTTTTTACGGCCTGTTCATTGCAAACAAGGTGCTGAACCTGAATGACGCCCGTGTGACGCCGGCCGTCAAGTACTCCGACGGCCACGACTATGTGGATACCAACAAGTACGTGCTCTTCGGGCACCATTTCGCCGCCATCGCCGCAGCCGGCCCCCTGCTCGGACCCGTGCTGGCCGCCCAGTTCGGCTACATGCCCGGCCTGCTCTGGATTCTCATCGGCTGCGTGCTCGCGGGCGGCGTGCACGATATGGTCGTGCTGTTCGCCTCGGTGCGGCACCGGGGGCAGAGCCTCGCCTACATCGCCTCACAGGAAATAGACAAGACGACCGGATCCGTAGCGGCGTGGGCCGTGCTTGCCATCCTCCTGCTGACGCTGGCGGGCCTGTCCATCGCCGTGGTCAACGCCATGCACAACAGCCTGTGGTCCACCTACACCGTGGCCGCGACCATCCCGATCGCCATCATCATGGGCCTGTACATGCAGATCTGGCGCAAGGGCGATGTGCTCGGCGCCTCCATCATCGGCGTGGTCCTGCTTGCCCTGTGCATCCTGACCGGGCCTTATGTCGCCGCCCATCCTGAAACATTCGGCTGGCTCGACATCGACAAGAAGCCCATGTCCATCCTGATCCCGGTGTACGGCTTCGCCGCCTCGGTCCTGCCCGTGTGGATGCTGCTCCTGCCGCGCGACTACCTGTCCACCTTCCTGAAGATCGGCACCATCGGCGCGCTGGCCCTCGGCATCGTGTTCGTCATGCCCGACTTCAACATGCCCGCGTTCACCGAATTCACCAAGGGCGGCGGCCCCATCGTCGGCGGCCCGGTGATTCCGTTCATCTTCATCACCATCGCCTGCGGTGCGCTCTCCGGCTTCCACGCCACCATCGGCACGGGCACCACGCCCAAGATGATCGGCAAGGAACGCGACGTGCTGTTCGTCGGTTACGGCGCCATGCTCGTTGAAGGCTTCGTGGCGATCATGGCCCTGATCGCCGCCTGCGTGCTCGTGCCCGCCGACTACTTCGCCATCAACGCCCCGGCCGACAAGTTCGCGGCGCTCGGCATGTCCGTCGTCGACCTGCCCACGCTGGAAAAGGAAGTGGCCGAAAGCCTGATGCACCGCCCCGGCGGCTCCGTGTCCCTCGCCGTGGGCATGGCCCACATCTTCGGCCAGATCCCGTGGATGGCCCACCTCATGAGCTACTGGTACCACTTCGCCATCATGTTTGAAGCGGTATTCATCCTGACCGCCGTGGACGCCGGCACCCGCGTTGGCCGTTTCTTCCTGCAGGAAATGATCGGCAAGGTCATCCCCAAGTTCGGCGACAAGAACTGGTGGCCCGGCATCGTCGTGACCAGCTTCCTGTTCACGGGCGCGTGGGGCTATCTCGTCTACACCGGCGACATTTCCAGCATCTGGCCCCTGTTCGGCATCAGCAACCAGCTCCTCGCCTCGGTGACGCTGCTCATCGGCACGACCATGCTGCTGCGCATGAACAAGACCAAGTACGCGTGGATCACCGCCGCCCCCGGCATCTTCATGACCTTCATCACCTTCTGGGCGGGCATCTGGCTGATCATGTACCAGTACATCCCCACCCAGAAGTACCTGCTTGCCTCGCTGAGTGTGCTGGTCATGGTCATGATGGGCTTCGTCATCATCGGTACGCTGCGCCGCTGGTCCGTCCTGTTGAAGGAAACCAAGATCGTGCGCGACCCCTATGGCGATGAAGTGAAGGAAATCGTACAAGAATAAAGAGAGCCGGAGAAGGAACCCTCATCCCAAAGGAGCCGGTTCCTTCTCCCCTCCCTCTCCAAAGCATTTCGTAGAAGAGGGCAGCAGCGCGGCGTAACCCGCCGCGCGGAGAGATTCCCCACAAAAATCCCTCGTGGCGTTCACGTCACGAGGGATTTTTGTGTAGCCGAAACGGACTCGCGGAGAGCCTCCCCGCGAAGGTCGGAGCGCCCTTCCGAGGACGCCGGAATCCGGAAGCGGCAAGCTATTCCTTCATATTGGTCATATACCTGTTCCAGAGGCGGACAGCCGCGGTCTTGGACACGGACCACTGGGTCGGGGCCTTCTCGCAGGGGCATTCCACACGCCACAAATCCGCTGTCCGTCCTTCTGGCCTGCACGAAACCAAGTGGGGTTTTTCGTTCTTGCAGTGGGAACAGGGAAGCATTTCCAAAAGTTCGTCTTGTTCAACCATAAAAACGGCTCCTCATCAGACCTTTCTTCCGTCCGAGAGCGCCCGGAAAAGAAGAAGCAGTAACCGCCCCTAAAATAGCTATGAACGGAGGGCCTGTCCAGAGACGGAAGGCGCACAGGGAAAGGCGCCCGCAACATTTCCGTTACGGGCGCCTCATTCCGGCGGCCGATGGGCTCCGGCCGGGGGCACAGCCGTCACTCGAATCAGTGCAGCATTTTCTTGAGCGCGGCGGCGGCCTGCGCCACGGCGGCGCGTGTCGGCGTCGTTTCCGCAAGGGCGTTCAGCATCATAAAATCATGATGCGTGTTGTTGTAACGCACGCAGGCCACATGCACTCCGGCCTCGATCAGCTTGCGGGCGTAGGCCTCGCCCTCATCGCGCAGCACGTCGTTTTCCGCCGTGATGATCATGGCCGGGGGAAGCCCGGCGAGCTGTTCCGGCGTGGCCCTCAACGGGGAGGCGGTGATCTCGCCGCGGCGGCGCGCGTCCGGGGCATAGGCATCCCAGAACCATTTCATGGCTTCGCGGGTCAGCCAAGGGCCCTCGGCGAAGGTACGGTACGATTCCGTATCGAAGTTGGCATCCGTCACCGGGTACAGCAGAAGCTGGAACGCAATCTCCGGCCCTTTCCGCTCTTTGGTGAGCAGCGTCATCACCGTGGCCATGTTGCCGCCCACACTGTCCCCCGCCACGGCGATCCGGCTCGGATCCAAACCGTAGGCGTCGGCATGTTCAACAATATAGAGCATGGCGGCATAAGCCTGTTCGAGCGGTACGGGATATTGGGCCTCGGGCGAGGGCGTGTAGTTCGGATAGACCACGGCGGCCTTGGCTCCTTTGGCAAGCTCGCGCACCAGACGATCATGCGTATCCTTGTCCCCCAGGATCCAGCCGCCGCCGTGGAAGTAAAAAACGATCGGCAGCTTTCCGCCAGCCCCTTCGGGCCGGATGAACCGGGTTGGGACCTTACCCGTGGGCCCTACGGGCAAATCTTCGTCATGCATGTCCATCGCGAGTTTCTTGATCGGTTTGGCCTGCGCGTCCGCCAGAATCCTTCGGGCGGCCTGGGGCGGAAGGGTATACAGAGGCGGATTGTTTTCAGCGGTGATGGCGTCGACAAACGCTTTCGTCGCCTTCGTCAGATGAGGCGAACGGGAAGATGCTGCGGGCATAAGGGACTCCTTGCAGGGAATGATAAAAAAGGTGTTGTCCAGCCCCTCCTCGTAGAAATAAACGATATGCCATTCGGAGGGTTACACGCAGAGTAGTGCCCAGCGGCATAGACGGCAATGAGAAACGTGCCGGGAAGCGGATCAAGATTTTCTTTTCGCAAAAAATAGGGAGTTTCAGACGAGATGCGGCAAAAATACCGCTTACAAAGTGCTGTTTCTTGCCCTTGGCAATACGTAGCGATCATATCCGTTCCGTCCGACATGCCATTCATGCCATTTATCGTATTCCATGTTATTTACAATAAAATGTTAAATAAAAACAGAACGCTCTATTCTTTATTCCGCCTTGATCTGATGGGAAGGTGGACATACAATAAAAAAAATTTTTCAAACAATAGAAGGCATCCGCCTTTCACAGCTAGGAAAAACAGATGATTGCTCTACGCTGGCATGTGCTGCGACTTCCTCTCCTGTTGAGCTTGCTCTGGTGCCTTCTGCTCTTCGCGCTTTTTCAATGGACCGTGCAGCGTGAAGATGAAAACGCCACAGAGCTGGCGCAGATCCAGACCAGGACCCTCTTTTCCAGCATCGTGAATACACGCGGCTGGAATGCCGACCGGGGCGGCGTCTGGGCCACCGAACAGCCCAATTGCCAGCCCAACCCGTGGCTTCCCGAAGATCAGCGCACGCTCCTCACCGCGGACGGGCGGCGGCTTGTCAGGTTCAATCCAGCCTATATGACCCGGCAAATCGCGGAACGCTTCCAGTCCAAGACGATGAACTTCCATATTTGCGGCTTGTCCCCCAAACGCCCGCAAAACCGCCCCGACCAATGGGAAACGAGTGCCCTGCTCGACTTCGATGCGGGAAAGACCGAGCGGTTTCAGCTTGTTCCGGGACGGAGGGGTGCGTATTACCGTTATATGGCACCGCTGCGGGCGGAGGAAAGCTGCCTGCAATGCCATCAGAGAAACAAAATCGGGGACGTGCTCGGCGGCATCAGCGTATCCATTTCCGCCTTTCCCATCCTTGCCTCGGTTGAGCAACGCAACAGTATGGTTGGGCTGACATTCGGCTTGATCGGGTTTATCGGCGTGCTCGGCATCGGCGGAGCCACGTTCCAAATCAACCGCAAAAAAGAGCAGGCCGAGGAAGCCAATCGGGCCAAAAGCGTTTTCTTGTCACGCATGTCCCATGATATCCGCACGCCCATGAGCGCCATCATAGGCCTGACCGCAATCGCCAAAAAGAACGCCGGCGATCCTGAACGCCTCAACGAATGCATAGACAAAATAGCCCTCGCCTCCCAGTTCCAGCTTTCCTTGGTCAATGACATCCTTGATGTTTCCAAAATCGAAAGCGGCAAGATGCAATTGGCCTCAGAACCATTTGATCTTGCTGGGATCATTGACGATGTGACGCTGTTCACCTCCAGCAGCGCCACAGCCAAGGGCATTGTTTTCGAAACGTCCGTCGATCCCCGCATCGGACGGATGTATGTCGGCGATCCCATGCGGCTCAAGCAGATACTGATGAACCTTTTATCCAACGCCCTTAAATTCGTGGATGAAAACGGGAAAGTGACCCTCCGCGTCGAATCGTTACGGCGTACGGGGCGGCAGGAGGCTGTGCGCTTCATCGTCTCAGACAACGGGATCGGCATGAGCAATGCCTTCCAGAAACGGATGTTCCTCCCCTTCGAGCAAGATGCCGCCCCCCGGCGGAAAAGGTCGGGGAGCGGGCTGGGGCTTGCCATTATCGGCAACCTGACTGCTTTGATGGGAGGCTCCATCGCTGTGGACAGCGAACAAGGCAAGGGAACGCGCTTCACCGTGGATATCCCTCTGGAGCGCACCGAAACGGCAGAAAAACACGATACAGCCGGAGAAAACGCGGAGGAGCGCTGCCTCTTCCGCGGAGAGACGCTCCTCCTTGCCGAAGATGACGGATTGAATGCTGAAGTCCTTGAAAATCTGCTTGGCTACATAAACCTGAGGGTCGTCCACGCCGAGAACGGCAAGGTGGCCGTGGACCTGTTTGAGCGTTCCGCTCCGGGGGAATACGCCGCGATCCTCATGGATATACAAATGCCGATCATGGATGGCCTTGACGCGGCCCGGACCATCCGTGCGCTGCCCCGTGAAGACGCCGCCAGCATCCCCATTTTCGCACTGTCCGCCAGCGTCTTTGCGGAAGACGTCGAGCGCTCCCTGTGTTCCGGTATGAATGGGCATTTGGGCAAGCCTGTGGACATCGATCAGATCTGTTCCATGCTCCAGACGTGGCTGTACCCGCAGCAAACGGATACCCAGGAACAAGCTTAGCGCGGACGGGGTGTTCCGCTATGAACGGACAGCCTTCCCGCCTCAAGGGAGGGCTGTTTCTCCATGTGGTTCTTGGGAAACCGCCCAAGAGCCTTCCCCTATGAGAGCACATTCACATGCAGCAGGTTCCATAATGAATCAGGCAGCGTTCCGTACGCCGCCATACGCTGGCGGATATGTGATACAACTAGCCTCCCGTATATGCGGGTTCCAATCCCGTTCCCTCGGCTACACGAAAGGCTTTCCTGTTCCGGTGCTCCGCTCTCTTTTTTCAAATCGCCTTCATTTGCGGCCCCCAACCCATGTTTGCCGCCTCGCGGTGTGCGGAAAGCTGTATTTTCGCGTACCCAAACGGATTAGAACTGGCAGGACCTGCTCGCGGGACCACACGCTTTTTTATTCACAAAATGTTTTTACTATAAATATCAGTATAATATAAAATGATAATTCCAATCCCCATACAGCCGGCACGGCAGATCAAAAAAAATTTCCAATTCATAAATAATTTTTGTCGAATGTATACAAAAAGTTACCTCATTTTATTCATATGATTTGATTGATAATCCGTATGCCTTATACCCCTTATGGTGAAGCGCCGCGATTGCTTTTATACCTCTCAGAATGAGTACGTTAAAGCTCCTAACCTATGCATATGCCTGCCAAAGCCCATTGACACCTACTCGAAAAACGTGCTCTCCTGTTCTCACAGGAACAAAGTCCTTTGAGGCACAGGCGTCCATAGTCCCCATACAGCCCAACCGTTCAGGCGTCTTCTGAACAAGGGAATGATGTATGCGATACGCTTCCGAAAGACTCTCGCTTTTCCGCACGGTGTTCGTGCAGGTCGCCGCGTTGCTCCTGTTCGCGGCGGGCGGGATGTTGCTCGCGGTAGCGGAAAGGGAACTGAACGTACGCCCCACCCACCATGCGGAAATGGCTCCCGCCGCCGAGTTGCTGGACAACCGGCTGCCCGCTGTGCTCAAAGGCCAGCCGGACGAGCTCCCAGCGCCTGCCGAGAAATCGTTTCAGAAGAAGACCCGCGGTTCTCAGCCGCCCTTTGCCCTGAGCGGACTTTCCCCCATGCTTCAGCCGGAACGTCCTGTCCGGCTCAGTGAAGCCGTCTCGGCCCTCCTCCCCTCTTGGCGCGGCCTCGTCGCCTTTCCCCTGCCTCCCCCCGCGTCCGCCTAGCGGACCGGGAACGGCCTTTCGTCTCCTCTTGGGGGCCGTTCCCTCCACGCGCCTTGTTTTCCCATGTCGATTCCGGTCCGGATGTACCGTTCCGCCTGACGGGCTTTTCCGCAAAGCCTCCGTCTCTCGGCGCTCGTCCCTTCGCCTCAGGCTGGCCGCCTGGCGGAAGAACGCGGTACGTCCCGGATGCCCCGCATCCACACTGTGACGCTTTACGACAGGAAACAGCCATGAAGATCAAGTCTCTTCTCGGAACGCTCGCGCTCTCCCTCGGTCTGCTCGCCTCCCCCGCCGCTGCGGAAAAGTTCGTCGTCGGCTTCCAGCCCTATGACACCATCTCCTATCAGGCCATCGTCAACGCCGAACTGGGGCTCTGGAAGAAGTATACCCCCGCCGGTACGGAAATCGAATTTCAGCCCGCCCTGCAAGGCACCGTCGTCGCCAACAACATGCTGGCGAACAAGGCGCAGGTCGGCTATATGAGCGTCATGCCCGCCACCATCCTCTGCTCCAAGCCGAAGCAGGCGGAAATCAAGATGGTCGCCACCCTCGGCATGTCCAAGGGCACCCGCTGCTCGCTCGTCGTGGTCCGCAAGGACGCCCCCGAATTCAAGAGCAACGAAGAAGTCGCCCGCTGGCTCGACGGCAAGATCATCGCCGCCCCCAAGGGCAGCGCGTCCGACCAGTACCTCCGCCGTTTCTTTGAAAAGTATAACGTGAAGCCGGGCGAATACCTGAACCAGTCCATCGAAGTCATCGCCACCAACTTCCGCATCGGCAAGATCGACGCCGCCTCCCTGTGGGAGCCCACCCTGTCCCGTATCGCCACTGACGTAGGCGAAGGCACCGCCCGCATCGTGGCCGACGGCAGCGCCTGCGACAACCCCGACCTCGGCATCCTGAACATGCGCGCCGACTTTGTGAAGAACCACCGCGACGTGGCCAAGGGCTACCTGCGCGCCGAACTCGAAGCACAGCGCTACATGCTCGATCCCGCCAACTGGGAAAACGTCATCAATATGGTTTCCAAGTACGCCACCGGCATCCCGAAGAACGTGCTGTGGTACTCCATCTACGGCCTCGTCCCCTCCGACAGTTCCGACCCCGTCCGCGAATGGAAGAACTTCTATTTCGGCGACCGTGAAAACGCCAACATCGTTGAAGTCGCGCCCTTCCTCTTCAAGTCCAAGATCATCAGCATGGAAAAGCTCCCCGACGGCACCGTCGACGACACGCTCGCCCGCGAAGTCTTCAAGGAAGCCGGATACGCTCCCGCCAGCCCCGACGCCGCCCTCGGCGTGATCAAGGGTGCCAAGGCGGCCGACTGCCCCTTCAAGAACTAACCGGTCCCAGCGGTTCCGTTCCCCGCCGGAGCGGAACCGCAACGAAAACCGTTTGCGGCGGGCCCTCCCCTGAGGGCCGCGTCTCAGCCCCTGCGCCTCAAACGGGCTTTTCCCAAAGCTGAACCCACCCCAACCCCGAGGGGAACCCCATGAGCCAAGCCATCATGCAACGCCAGACGACCAAAGGCCCAAGCGCTTGGGAAGTGACGCTGGCGAATACGAAACTCTGGCTGAAGAGTCCGACCCCGTACCTGAACGCGCTCGGTCTGGTGGCCTTCGTACTCTTCTGGTACCTGACGACGGAATATTTCCAGCTGCCCTATTTTGAAAAGCTCCCCGGCCCCGTGGCCAGCTTCCAGGAATGGGTCTCCAAAGACCCCATCTACGGGATCTCCATCTATACCAGCGACTATTATGCCCACATCGGCATCAGCGTCTGGCGTGTATTCCAGGCCTTCATGCTCGCCACGCTCCTCGGCGTGCCCACCGGCCTGTTCATGGGCTGGAACAAGACGTTCAAGGACTACTCCTTCCCGCTGCTCGAAACCCTGCGCCCCATCCCCATGCTGGCATGGGTCCCGCTGGCGATCCTGATGTGGCCCGGACGTGAGGCGTCCATCGTGTTCCTGACGTTCCTCGGTTCCTACTTCGCCACGGTGCTCAACACCCTGCTCGGCGTGGAGTCCATCGACGAATCCTATTTCCGCGCGGCCCGCTCACTCGGCGCACGGCCCCGCGACGTATTCTTCAAGGTCATCCTGCCGGGCGCCATGCCGTTCATCTTCACCGGCCTTCAGATCAGCATGGGGTACGCGTGGTTCTCGCTGGTCGCGGGCGAAATGCTCGCGGGCGAATACGGCCTCGGCTACCTCATCTGGAACTCGTTCATGCTGGTGCAATACCCCGTGATCATCATCGCCATGATCACGCTCGGCGTCATCGGCTCGTTGAGCAGCTTGCTCATCCGTATGATAGGCAACCGCCTCATGCAGTGGAAGGTCAGGGAGGAAGTACGATGAGCGGCAACGAAACGCCCACGCGCGGGCACATCCAGATCAACAACGTCAGCAAGATATACGATCCCGACGGCGCCAAGGTCCTTGCCGTGGACCGCTGCACCATGGACATCGCCCCCGGCGAGTTCTGCGTGGTCGTCGGCCCTTCGGGATGCGGCAAAACAACCCTCCTCAACGCCATCGCGGGCTTCCACAGCATCAGCAGCGGGGAAATCCTCCTCGACGGCGAAGTGCTCTGCTCCGCCGACAAGCAGGCGCAGCCCGGCTCCGACCGCATCGTGGTCTTCCAGAACGGCGCGCTGTTCCCGTGGTTCACCGTGCTTGAGAACGTCACCTTCGGGCCCATCGTCCAGAAGGCCATGAGCAAGGAAGAGGCGGAGGACAAGGCCATGGAGATGCTCGGCCAAATGGGCCTCATGGGCATCGAGAACAACTACCCGAGCGAAATCTCCTCGGGTATGCGCCGCCGCGTGGAAATCGCCCGGGCCATGATGAACAACCCCCGCGTGCTCCTGCTCGACGAACCGTTCCGGGCCATGGACGCCCTGACCAAGACCGTGGTGCACCAGTTCCTGCTTCAGGTGTACGATAGGAGCAAGACCACCGTCTTCTTCATCACGCACGACCTTGAAGAGGCCATCTTCCTCGGGAGCAAGGTCTACATCATGACCACCCGACCCGCGACCATCAAAAAGATCCTCGACGTGGACACTTCCGTCTTCCTGCAACACGACCGAGCGGAAGAAGTTCCC
>OGZP01001883.1_pt1 | contig 14299 bp, 17 predicted proteins | sample 1576811 | NCBI WGS metagenome assembly OGZP01 (sample SAMEA3541553, study PRJEB24748) | human gut metagenome | biome: human gut; feature: human-associated habitat; material: faeces | place: China | collected 2012
GATGGAAAGTCCGCATTCCGCCTCATCCGAAATCTTAAAATCCTCATAGCGCGGCATATGCCCTGCCGCCTGCCGCGCGCTTTGAGAGCGCCACCAGTTCACGGTTCATCTGCACCAGAGAATTCTCCAGTCCGTACTCCTCCAGCTTGATCCGGCTTGCCGTAAAGGTGGGCGCGAACAAAATATCGGTGCCCGCCTCCACATAGCGCTCCTGCAATTCTATCAGAACCCCCGGGTTCTCCAGAATCCACTGCTCCGGGCAGACCCCGACCGGCATTCCTGCTTTCTGCAGATTCGTTCCTGTCGCGCCGTCCAATATCACCGGTCTGCTTCCCACAAGTGTTGCAAATTCCTCTCTGGTCATTCCCGTATCCTCTCTATCATCCGTTCTCGCTTATCAAGCCACATCTTACCATTTCCCCATGCCCGGCGCAAGTCTTTTCCAATGTTTCCTGCAATCCGCGCCACGGCATTGCCGTTTCTTGATTGTTTTCCCGTTTTATTGTATCATTCTGTAGATACATTTACAGAAAGGATACACGACTATGAAACAGCCTGTCAGTCTGATTGCCCTCGATATGGACGGCACTCTTTTTAACGGACAAAGTGAGATCTCAAAGGAGGATCAGGATGCCATTCGCGAGGCTTCCTCCCGCGGAATTCACGTTGCCATATCGACCGGACGCCCTTACGCCGGGCTTCCCGTCACACTTTTATCCGGTCTCGGCGTCTCCTATGCCATCACCTCCAACGGTGCTGCCGTCTATCATCTGCCGGACCGCCTCTGCATCCATGAATCTGCGATGGAGCCTGCGCTTGTATGCCCCATCATCGAAGAACTGCAAAAAAAGAGCATCCATATGGATGCTTTTATCAATGGCGACGGCTTCAGCCAGCGTTCCTGTGAGGAAAAGATCGACTGCCTGGACATGCCCACATCAATCAAACGCTACATTCACCGGACCAGAACCTTCACCGATGATCTCGCTACCTATATCCGCGTCCACAATCTGAACGTCCAGAAGATGACGCTGAATTTTTATCCGCAGGAGGACGGCACTTTTCTCTACCGCGACGAAGTGATGCAGATCCTGTCAGAGCACCCCGAGATCACCTTTCTCTCCGGCGGCTACCACAATCTGGAATTCACCAGAGCGGGCGTCACCAAAGGAAACGGTCTCACCCTGCTCTGTTCGCACCTCGGCGTCGATATCGAAGAGACGCTTGCCTGCGGCGACACCCAGAACGACATCGACATTTTAAAAACCGCAGCGATCGGCGTCGCCATGGAAAATGCCCTGCCGGAAGTGAAGGAGATCGCAGACTTTGTGACGCGCTCCAATGAAAACAGCGGCGTCGCGCATGCAATCCGCACGTTTGCCCTGTGATGCAGGCGCTTAAGCGTGTGTGATCACGCCGCCTCCCGCGACATAGTCTCCGTCGTACAGCACCACTGCCTGTCCCGGTGTCACGGCGCGCACCGGCTCTTCAAATTCACAGCAGATCTCATCCGCACCGGTGCGCCGCACGGTGCAGCAGCTTCCCGCATGCGAGTACCGGATCTTTGCCTTCAGGCGAACCGGCTCCTCAATGTCGGAGAGCGCCATAAAGTTCAGCTGATTCGCATACAGCCGGTTGGTATACACATCTTTATCACTTCCGAGAACCACTTCATTTGTCTCCGGGCGTATCTCTGTCACAAACACCGGATATCCAAACGCAATCCCGAGTCCTTTGCGCTGTCCAATCGTATAATGTGTAATTCCCTTGTGCCGCCCTAAAATCTCTCCGTCCACCGACACAAAGCTGCCCGGCGGCGGAACCATTTCCCCGCACTCTCTGTCTATAAATCCGGCGTAATCATTGTCCGGTATAAAACAGATCTCCTGGCTGTCCTTTTTATGTGCAACCATCAGTCCGATGTCTTCCGCAATCGCGCGGATCTCATCCTTTGTGTAATCTCCTACCGGCATGAGGGTATGGGAGAGCTGCTTCTGCGTGAGATTAAACAGCGCGTAGGTCTGATCCTTTGCCGCCGTCACGGAGTTGCGGATGGCATATCTTCCGTTGGAAAGCTGTTCCACGCGCGCGTAGTGGCCGGTCGCAATGTAATCGGCTCCGATCTCCAAACTCCTTTGAAGCAGGGATTCCCATTTCACATAGCGGTTGCATGCAATACACGGATTCGGCGTGCGCCCTTTTAAATACTCCGCTGTAAAATAATCCATGACATTCTTCTTGAACTCGCGCTTGAAATTCATCACATAATACGGAATCTCCAGACGATCCGCCACCCTGCGCGCGTCATCCACCGCCGAGAGTCCACAGCATCCGCCGCTCTCCGCCTGTGTAAACTGATCCTCATCCTGCCAGATCTGCATTGTGACTCCGATCACATCATATCCCTGCTGTTTTAACAGATATGCCGCCACGGAAGAATCCACTCCGCCCGACATACCGACTACTACTTTTTTTCCTGCCATGCCCGCTCCTGCCAACAAACATATGAGGTTGCCACACCTTACGGTATGGCAGCCTCATCTCTTCGTGTCTTCCAATGTTAAATTCCGGAATTGTAAAGATCTCCGGTGCTGTAATTATAAGTATACATACCATTCTTGCTGTAGGTATTCGCCTTCGCCGCTTCACTCTTCGCGTTGGATGCGATCTTCAGGAGATCCACATTCGTCTGCGTCGCATAAGATCCGTGCGTTGTAAACAGTGACTTCAGCTTGTCCATATCCGCCTTCTCAAAGCTCTTCTCGTCCACGGAAAGTCTGCCGTCGGCATCCACGGTAATGCCCGCTTTCTCCAACGTCTTCTCATTCGCTCTGGCATTGCTCTTCAAAGAGTTCGCTGCACGCAGAATGCTCTTCGTCTTAGAATCGTCCGCCCGATCCAGCAGTGAATTGTAATCATCCACATACGACTTCACCGCCTTATAGATGGCATCACGGTCATACTCCTGCGTCTTCGTGCCGTCCTCCGCGGTCTTCTCCACTTTGTTGAACACAGAATCCTTTCCGGTTGCTGTCAGCTTGGAAAGCGACTTCTCCGTACTCTCCGCCGCACTCTCAATCCGGGTCAGTGTCTTCGCGTCATCCTTCGCGGTTGAGATCGACGGGCTGACCGTCGTGGTACTGTCCGTGGAATCCGACTTGCTGTAATAGGCACTCAAAAGCTTGAAATAGCTTCCGTTGCGGATCGTCGCATAATCGGAATAATTGATTCCGAGCAGATCGCTTCCGCCTCCCAGCAGAGAGGAAGTTGTATTGTTCCGGTTCAGACTGGAAAATAACACGCCCAGTGACGATGAATCATATCCTGAAATACTTGCCATACTCTATCACTCCTTTGAAAAAAAGCATCTGACCTCCGTGTCAGAATGTTGATCCGGCTGTTGCATTTGTGCACAATACCTTCTTGTTACCTCATGTTCTATATCGTCATTTTAGCCCGAAACCTTAGATTTTTCAAGCATTTTCTGGTGCTTGTCCTTATTAAAATGTTTAACTATTGTTCATAGTTTATTCATATCTTATTGCTACAATAAAATTATCAAAAAACAAGACAATTCGTTACAATATATTTGATAATTTTTTCATAATAGCCCAGGCGCGCGAGTGTCTGGGCACTCCTCATTTTAGGGAGCTCCCTTTTATGCAGACAGAGAGGGGCGCCGCACATGCGCGGCACCCCTCTCTTCTATTCCAGATCTATACGGCCTGTATTATTTCTGGTCATTATACTTCACATCACGCACATCATAACCGTGGCGCTCTAACGCGCGTACCACACGCTCAAAATCCGGTGCTTCCACCCGAAGGAAGATCTCTGCCAGATCCATAACATCCGTCGGAATCACCATCATGTTGCAGATGTCTCCGCCCTCCTTAGCAATCAGCTCACAGATCTTGCCGAGCACACCGCGGATATCATACGTGTAGATTGCCATGGAATTGTGTTTGTTACCAAAGATCTTCTGATATTCCTTGAATACCGCCTGCTGCGTCACGATTCCAAGCAGCTTGTTCTGCTCGTTCGTGATCGGAATAAAACGAACTTTGGAGGTGATAAACATTGCTGCCGCTTCCTCAATCCGTGTATTCTCACCGATGGTCTCAATTCTTGTCTTCATGAACTCCATCACTTTTCGCTGTGCAAATTCTTCTCTGGTCCCTGTATAGTTCCGGAAAAATTCCTCAAACAAAAACTGTTTGGACAAAACACCCACAAACTGCTGTCCGTCCACTACCGGAAGCGAGAGAAGTCCCTGCTCGTCGATAATCTTCATTGCCTCTTCTACCGTATTCTCCACGCTGATACACGCCAGCTTACTGAAAGGCATCATAATTGCTTTTACACGCATAACCAATACCTCCTGTCTGCTTTTATTGTAAGTATATTATACACTAAATATTCTCAATTTGCCAGTCTATCGGTGCGATTCCATGCTCCTCAAGAAACGCATTTGCCTTGCTAAAATGCCGGCACCCGAAAAATCCCCGGTATGCCGAGAGAGGGCTCGGATGCGGTGCCGTTAAGATCAGATGCTTCGGATTCGTAAGCATCGGTATTTTGGACTGCGCCGGTCTGCCCCAGAGGAGGTACACAATCGGACGATCCTGGGCATTTACTGCCTGAATGACCGCATCAGTGAACTGCTCCCAGCCTCTTCCCTGATGAGAATTCGCCTGGTGCGCGCGCACGGTGAGGACGGTGTTGAGCAGAAGCACTCCCTGATCCGCCCACTTTTTCAGATATCCGTTATTCGGAATATAGCAGCCCAGATCATCGTGCAGCTCCTTATAGATATTCTGCAGGGACGGCGGGATCTCCTTTTGCTCCGGCAATACGGAGAACGAAAGTCCGTGCGCCTGATTTACATTGTGATAGGGGTCCTGTCCCAGCAGGAGCACCTTCACCTCGCTAAGCGGCGTAAAATGAAAGGCATTAAAGATATCCTCCGCCGGCGGGTAGACCACTGTTCTGCTGTATTCCTCCCGCACAAATGTGTATAATTCCCGGTAATACGGCTTTCGGAATTCCCCCTGGATTGCCGGAAGCCAGTCATTATCAATCATCGACATATCCCACTACTCCTTTTTTCACAGACAGCAGTGTGGGCGCACCGTGCTATCGCCGCACAGATACGCCCCTCGCTGCCAGATCATTCTTCAGATCCATAATCTCAAGTTCTTTATAGTGAAACAGGGATGCCGCAAGAACCGCATCCGCTTTTCCCTTTGTCAGGGCATCATAAAAATGATCCTTCGTCCCGGCGCCGCCGGAAGCAATCACAGGAATCGATACATTTTCCGCTACCTGTCTGGTCAGTTCAATGTCATATCCCGCTTTCGTGCCATCGCAGTCCATGCTTGTCAGAAGAATCTCCCCTGCGCCAAGCCGGTCTGCCTTCATCGCCCACTCGACGGCATCCAGACCCACATCAATCCGTCCGCCGTTCTTATAGATATTCCACCCGGAGCCGTCCGCGCGTCTCCTTGCGTCAATCGCAACCACCACGCACTGGCTGCCGAATTTGTCTGCCGCCTCCGAGATCAGTTCCGGCCGGTTGATCGCGGAAGAATTGATCGCAATCTTGTCTGCGCCCTCGCGGAGCAGTGCCTTAAAATCATCCACCGTCCTTATGCCGCCTCCGACCGTAAACGGAATGAACACTCTCTCCGCCACGCGGCGCACCATATCGACCACGGTATTTCTGGCGTCCGAGGTAGCGGTAATGTCCAGAAATACCAGTTCGTCCGCACCTGCCTTATCGTAAGCTGCCGCAATCTCCACCGGATCTCCGGCATCCCTCAGATTCACAAAATTAACACCCTTTACCACACGCCCGCCATTCACATCCAGACAGGGAATCACTCTCTTTGTAAACATCACATGCCTCCGCTATATTTCCGCAAAATTCTTCAGTATCTGAAGTCCCACTGTGCTGCTCTTCTCCGGATGAAACTGGCACGCAAACAGATTGCCCTTCTCCACGGAAGCATGAATCGTCACGCCATACTCTGTGGTCGCCTTCACAATCGACGGATCTTTCGCTTTCAGGTAGTAGGAATGTACAAAATAGACATACGGCTGATCCTTCAATCCGGCAAACAATCTTCCCTCATAAGGAAAATCAAGGGAATTCCAGCCGATGTGCGGGATCTTAAGCCCCGGTGCCTCCGGAATCTTCACGATCTCTCCGTCCAGCAGATGAAGTCCCTCCACGCCGTCACTCTCCTCGCTGCCCTCAAACAGCAGCTGCAGACCCAGACAGATGCCGAGAAACGGCTTGTCTTCCTGCACAACCTCGCGGATTACCTGATCCAGCTCATATTTTTTCAGCTGCTGCATTGCCGTTCCAAAAGAACCGACACCCGGCAGTACCACTCTGTCTGCCCGGCGTATGCTGTCATGATCTCTCGTGACCACACATTCCGCACCAAGCGCGAGGAACGCCTTTTCCACACTTTTTAAATTGCCTGCGTCATAGTCTATAATTGCTATCATTCTCTCACTCCGTCGATGTCATCCAAGTCCTGCTGCCGCCAATATCGAATACAGTTCCTGCGAGTAAGTATCCCGCTCTCTCTCCGCGTACAGTTCCTGTGCGCGCTCCTGCGTAAGTCCAAATCCGGACAGTCCTGCCACCGCCTGGTCTCTGATCTTCGCGAGTTCTGTGGAGCAACCGTAAGCCGCAGCCTCCTCGCTGTACTTATCGCATCTTCCGACCGCGCGGATGAGGGAATCCAGTGCCATGTCATAAATACCGTTTTCCATAAAGGTCTGGTATGCCTGATATTCTCCGGCTGCATTCGCCATGATGCTGTACTTCTGGTAGGTCTCCTGATCTGCCTCCTTGACCGTAAGTCCGCTCACATCCGCGAACGCTGCCTGATAGTCGCCCAGTTCATACGCCTGCTTGGCATTGTTGAAGCTCAGGGTATATCCGAACAGATTCGTTCCCACCAGCACAAGTGCGAGGAAAGACGCCGCCATGACCATAATCAGCGCCACCGGCTTCTTCGGAAGCGGCGGTGTATTGTCCGGCTCCTTCGGCTTCTTCGGCTTCTTGGCTTTCTGTGCTTTTTTCTCTGCCTTCGCCTTTTTCGCCTGTGCCTTCTTCTCTGCTTTCTCTTTCTTCGCCTGCGCCTTCTTCTCTGCTTTTTCCTTCTTTGCCTGCGCTTTCTTCTCTTCTTCTGAAATCTCCGGTTCCGCCTCTGCCTCCGGCTCGGCTGCCCCCGTTCCTTCCAGTTCCTGTAAGAGCTTTAAATTCTCATCGGAAAGATCATCCAGCTCCGGTGCCTGTTCTAAACCTTCCGGCTGTAATTCCCCGGTGTCCGCTGGTGCCTCCTCCGTCTCTTCCTCCTCACCAAACAGTGCGTCGCCGATTCTCTTGATCAGGCTCTTTTTCTCCTTTGCAGGAGCCTCATCCCCGGCATCTGGCTCATCTTTTTTCTTCTTTTTGCGGCGCTTTTTCTTTTTCCCGTCGTCCTCGTCCTGCACCTCATCCGCAGTCTCCGGCATTGCCGTCACGTCCGGCATTTCTGCGTCTGTGTCTGCGGCCGGAGCAGTGGGATCCGCCATCTGGCTCATATCCGGGAAATCGCCCTCCGACTGCAGCAGATCCATCAGATCTGAATCGTCGTCCTGGAAATCACCAATGGTATCGACCATAAGATCTCCGTCCTCCGACGCATGGGCAGTCTCCGCCGCTTCTGCACCGCCGGTGCTCTCATCCGCATCCCTTGCGCTGTCTAAAATGCCATCCAGATCCTTGAAGAACTGATTGTTCTCCTCCGTCGTCTTCTGTGTTCTTTCCTCTCCAGGCGCCTGATCCAGCTCATCCTCGAACTGTCTGATAAATGTGTCCGCATCTCCTTCCAGATCTGTATCCGCCTCAAAGGACTTTAAAAAATCGTCTTCCTCACTCATACCAGCTTTTTTTGTCTCCTGTTCTTTTTCTGCATAAAGCCCGTCTGCCGTATCGCCTGGCTCCGTCTCACGGGCTGTGTCGGCAGGACTTCCTCCCTCTACGGAGTGCAGCAGCCCATCCAGATATTCCTCTGCTCCGCTCATACGATACCTCCATCGACCTATAACTTAAGCGGGGGATGTGATCCTGCTCCATCACATCCCCTCTTCATTTCATTCTCAGTCCATGCTCTTGTCAATCAAGTCGTCAATCGCCGAAACAAGACTGCCAATCTCCGGCTTTGTCAGCTGGGCATCCGCTCCAAGCTGTTCTCCCTTGATGCGCATCTCCTCATTTACAAGAGATGAGAAAATAATCAATGGAATCTTCTTCATATTGTCATTTGTCTTAACCAGCTTCGTAAGGCGGTGTCCGTCCATCAACGGCATCTCAATATCTGTGATAATGCAGTGTACTTTCTCACGCACATTGCCTGCTTTTTCAAACTCCTGCAGCTTATCCCATGCCTCCTGACCGTTCATTGTCACAATCAGGTTCGTGTAGCCTGCCTTCTTCAGGCAGTCTGTGATCAGTCTGCTAAGAAGCGGGGAATCCTCTGCGATCAAAATCGGAGATTCACAGCGCTCACGCTGTCCCATGTCGTCCATATCGGACATCTTCAGTCCTGTCTCCGGGCTGATGTCCGTCACAATCTTCTCAAAGTCAAGGATGATGATCAGCTTGTCATCCATCTTGATGACACCGGTCGAGGCGCTGTTCTGCTCGGTATTGATCGTGGCATCCGGCTTGATGATCGCCTCCCAGGAAACACGGTGGATACCAAGCACGGCATCTACGTGAAATGCAATGTTTAACTTGTTAAAGTTCGTAATGATAAAAAGTCCCTCTGTCTTCGCATCATCCGGCATTCCCAGACAGCGCTTCAGATTTACCACAGAGATCATCGTATCACGCGGCATGAAGATTCCTTCGATACTCGGATGTGAATTTGGGACAGGCGTAACCGGCTGATAGGTTAAAATCTCCCTGATCTTTGCAACATTGATTCCGTAATGATTGTTTCCCAAGGTAAATTCCAGAACTTCCAGTTCGTTTGTTCCCGATTCCAATAATATATTTGTATCCATTCGTCTCTCTCCTCTCGCGTAATACCGCAACGTATCTATCTGACAGCATTATAGCACATTGGTACCTGAAATGCATTGTTTTTCATGCGTTTTACAGAATAATTTGTATCATTTGATCCATTTGCACATACAGTTCCACACTGTCTGCCGACGCCACATCATCCGGCACCTGGAATACAAGTACCAGGCGGGTGCTCCCTCCCGCAGGAATCGTACCCTGATAGGTGGAAAAATCCGTATCCAGCAATGTGGTCTCCGCCGTGCTCTTGACCGACTGGTTCAATACAACCGTGAACTTCGGGCTGACACTCAAAACATCAAGACCCACTCCGTCCGCCCCGGTGTTGGTCACATCTATGGACAGCACCAGATACTGTTTTCCGGCATCCGGGGTCATCTCATAATAATCACCTTCCATGTACCCCGGTGCAAGCTGCGCGCCCGCATAGGTCATCTGAATGCCGTCGGCTCCGAACAGTTGATCCAGAGATGCCGATCCGGCTGCCGCCACCGACACAGCAGGTGCCGCAGCTTCCGCAGATGCGGCTGTTCCCGTCTCTGACGCGTCCTGTGTCTCCGGCGTCTGCGGCACCGTGACATCCTCCTGCGTCTCCTCCGGTTCTTCCGGACTCACATACGTCAGACCTTCCCGCTGATATGTGTTGTACTTCGTGACGATATGCGCCGCATAATTGACAATGACGTTCTCCTCGTCGTCTGTCAGGTCGTAGAGTGCATCACCACATCCGCCCAACAGCATCGTTGCAGCCATTACCGCTGCCATCATCTTGATTCTTGTTCTTCTCATAGGATTCCATTCCTCACGCAAAGTATAAACTAACATTATGTTAGCATTTTAAAGGAAATATAGCAACAAAAAAAATTTTTTGCTGCATCATGACTGTTTTCCTTTTTCCAGTTCAAACCAGAATTCCACGCCATCCTCATGGTTGATCACGCCGCACTGCTGATGGAACGAGTCCATGATCGCCTTCACAATGGAAAGACCGATTCCGCTGCCGCCGTACTCTCTCGTGCGTGCCTTATCGACTTTGTAGAACTTGGACCAGATTTTGTCGATATCCTCCTCCGGAATCGGGTCTCCGGTATTGAAGACGCTGATGCGGACGTTCTTCTCCTGCTCCCTGCAGCGGATGGAAATCTCCTTTTTTCCTCCCGCATAATGAATGGCATTGCTCAGGTAGTTCGTCACGACCTCCTCCGTCATAAATTCATCCGCCCACACATAAATGGGCTCTGCGGGACATTCCGTCACCGTAATGCCGCTCTGCCCGATGAGGATATCCACCGAGTGCAGCACGCCCCGGATGAGCTCTGTTACGTCGAAGCGCTCCATCGTGATCGTCTCGTTTCCGGATTCCAGCTGGTTTAATGTCAGAAGCTTTTTCACCATCTGATTCATCTTATCCGCCTCGTCCATGATGACCTCACAGTAAAAATCCCGGCTCTGTGCGTCATCGTTGATACATTCCTTCAAGCCCTCCGCATATCCCTGGATCAGGGCAAGCGGCGTCTTTAATTCATGCGATACATTCGAGAGAAATTCCTTGCGCTGGCGGTCTATCTGCGTCTTTTTCTCAATGTCTAAAAGGAGCTGGTTGTTTGCGCTTTTCAATTCCGAGATCGTATGCTCGAGCGCCTGCGACATCTCGTTCATGTGCGTGCCGAGTTCATCGATCTCATTGCGCCGCTTTCCTTTCGGCGTATAGCAGACCTCAAATTCCAGCTGGGTCATATGCTTGGAAATCTCGGTCAATTCCAGGATCGGATCGGTGATTCTCTTAGAGATGAAGACCGACACAACCGTGCTCACCGCAATCGCCAGGATCCCGACGTACAGCAGGAACTGGTTCGACGTCTTGGCGCTCTCCCTTATGCTCTCTAACGCCGACCGCATCAGCACCAGATTGCCGTTTGAGAGGGTTCCGTACAGTACCAGATATTCCGCATCCAGCCTGGTGTCCGTTCTTCTCTGGATCACATAGTCCTCCGCCTGCGCCAGCACCGTGGTCTCATTCTGCGTACCACCGAAAATAATGTCCGTAAACTCGATTAACATACGCTGTGTATCGTTCACGGAGGATCTGACAATCGTGCGGTCCGGGCTGATCACCATGACCGTGATATTGCCGTTTGCGCAGAGATTGTCAAATGTCACATCAAACGAGCTGTCGTCAAGGCTTCCATCCTCGCTTGCCGCGTCAATCGTAGTAAATCCGGACAGCAGTACATTTTCTTTGTTCATCACATAGTAGCGCTCCAGAAATACCGTGTTAAGCACCCAGCAGAGCGCCACGGTTCCCGCCACCAGACCGATGATAATTCCGGCGATTTCCCTGGTCAGTCCGCCCTCTTTCGGATGTCTGCCGCGCCCCTGTCTCTTTTTATCAAAAAGTCCCTTCATTCCGCGTCACTTCCATTATTCTTCCGTCACTTCAAATTTGTAGCCCATGCCCCAGACCGTCGTGATATATTTTCCCTTATCTCCCATCTTGGCACGCAGCTTCTTGACATGCGTATCAATCGTTCTCGCATCGCCAAAGTAATCGTAATTCCAGACGCTGTTCAATATCTTCTCGCGTGAGAGCGCAATCCCCGCATTTTCCATAAAGTATGCCAGCAGTTCAAACTCCTTGTAGCTTAAATCGATCCGCTCTCCGTCAACCGTCACCATGTGGGCTGCCTTGTCCAGAACGATTCCTCCCATGGAGACCGCCGCTTCTTCATCCTGCGTCTTTCCGCTCCGGCGCAGAATGGCTCCGACACGCGCAACCAGTATCTTCGGAGAAAAAGGTTTGGAAATATATTCGTCCACACCGAGTTCAAATCCGTTCAGCTCGTCGCTCTCCTCGCCCTTCGCCGTCAGCATAATAATCGGAACTTTCGATGTCTCCCGGATCTCCCGGCACACTTCAAATCCGTTGCGCTTGGGCATCATGACGTCTAAAATAATCAGCGCTATGTCTTTTTCCCGGTAAAATAAATCGAGGGCTTCCTCGCCGTCTCCCGCCTCAAGCACCTCGTATCCCTCTCTCACAAGGAAATCCCGCACCAGCTTGCGCATTCTGCTCTCATCATCCACCACCAGAATTCTGATCTTATCCATGTTCCCGTATCCTTTCCGCTTTTTATCGTCATTCTAACAGCTACTTATGAAAAATCTGTGTATTTTCCGCTCTATTCCGGCATGATTCCAAGCTCTTTTTCCTTCGCCTCGATCGCTTCCTGCCTCTGGTCGAGCCGCTCCTCCCACGCCTCGTATTTGTTGATCAGCTGATTCTCGTAGTTTAACACCGTCGTATTATTGGTCGTCGCCGTAATTGCAAACATCGCCACAACACATACTGCCAGAATAAAGGCGATCCAGCGCACAATGCGGTAGCGTCTCCTGTAGTCCGCATTTTTTACCACGGTCTGCGTCTTCGGCTTTGGTGCCTGCGCGCGCTTCGCCTTGCGGAGACTCTCCTCCACCTGCGGATGCTGCACCGGAATCGGGAAAATATCTTCCTTCCGGATAAACGGAATCGACTGCAGATACTCCTGCAGATCCTTCAGATAAGAATAGCCGACTGCCGTGTCAAACAGCCGCTGCTGTATCATTTTATTATAAATGTGGAGTACCATCTCAGGGTCGTCCATCTGGGCTTTCTCCTTGACGTATTTCACGCCCTCCGCCTCTTTTCTCGCCTGCGCGGCTTCCGCCTCATTTGCAAATAAAAATCCCTCCACGACCATGGAGGTCTTTTCCTGTTCTTTTTGTCTCTTTTCTACAGACATTCTTCGATCCTCATCTCTTCCGTTTCTGCTGTGATTTTGCTCTTATTATAGGAAATGGCAGTGTGAATTGCAAGTCAGGGAGATGTAAAGATTCCGCATTTTCCCATAAAAAAAGCGCCCTGCATGGCGCTTTTTAAGATGGACCAGACGGGAATCGAACCCGTGTCCGAAGAATAATCCCCTGTCCTTCTACGAGCTTAGTCTGTCCTTTGACATTCCCTCTGCCGTCCGGGAACAGACACCCTTACGGTTTTGGTAGCTTCATAATACGCCCGCAGGCTCAAAGCTTTGCCTGTGTCGTTTCTCACATCGTCGAAGCCTGGGTCCTAAAGTGTGAGTGCTCTAGGTCAGACTGCTGCCATTAGGCAGCGTATGCTAAATTATCTTCAGCGTTTAAATTTAATTGTGGAATTTGACGCATCCCGTGCGGCTCGCTTCTCCAGCTTCATATTCCCCGTCGAAACCTTTACTGGCCCCTGTTATTTATAAAAAATCTAATACAGATTCTTTACCTTGAAATCACGCTCTGCCTCGCGGCGCATGTCTTTCTTCGCAATGTCCTGCCGCTTGTCGTAAAGCTTCTTACCTTTGGCAAGTGCAATCTCCACCTTCACGAGGCTTCCCTTCAGATATACCTCCACCGGAACCAGCGTGTAGCCCTGCTCTGCAAGCTTTCCCGTCAGCTTCCGGATCTCTGACTTGTGCATCAGAAGCTTCTTGGGGCGGAGCGGATCTTTGTTGAAAATGTTGCCCTTCTCATAAGGGCTGACGTGCATGCCGTAGACGATGACCTCACCGTTCTCGATGCGCACAAACGCTTCCTTGATCGAACACTTGCCCATGCGCATGGACTTCACTTCCGTCCCGTGCAGTTCAATGCCCGCCTCAAACCGCTCCTCCAGGAAATAGTCATGGTAGGCTTTTTTGTTATTCGCGATTAACTTCTTCTCGGTCTTTGCCATCCCGACTATCCTCCTTCGCTTACTGTCTGCACTGCCGCTTTTCATCTGCACTGCTGTTACAGTATACCCCACAAATTTTTATTCTGCAATAAACTTCTGGTTTAATTTTTCATTTTCTTCGTCTTCTGTTCCGGTAACGACACGAAAGTCGATCGTTCGCATAAACGGATCTGTCGCTGCCACGACAATCTTTACCTTCTGACCAAGCTTGTAGCGCTTTGCGGTAGTCTCCCCGATCAGCTCATAGGTGCTCTCGCTGTAGTGGAAATAGTCGTCTGTCAGCGTCGTCACATGCACAAGTCCCTCCACGGTATTCGGCAGTTCGACATAGAAGCCCCACTCGGTCACGCCCGAAATGACACCCCAGAACTCTTCCCCCAGATGTCCGGACATGTACTGTACTTTCTTTAACTTGCCGAAAATGCCTGGTGTCAGATAAAGAAAAAGGCCGGATTCTCAAAATTGGGACC
>OGZP01001888.1_pt1 | contig 14264 bp, 10 predicted proteins | sample 1576811 | NCBI WGS metagenome assembly OGZP01 (sample SAMEA3541553, study PRJEB24748) | human gut metagenome | biome: human gut; feature: human-associated habitat; material: faeces | place: China | collected 2012
CCACCTTGCCGAACACCTTGCGCTTGGCGGTGGCAACGTAGATGTTGCCGGGGCCAACGATCTTATCCACCGCGGGGATGCTCTGGGTGCCGTAGGCGAGAGCCGCCACAGCCTGTGCGCCGCCGGTCTTGAAGATCTTGGTCACGCCTGCGGTGGCAGCGGCGGCAAGGATGACCGGGTTCACCCTGCCGTCCTTTCCGGCGGGGGTGGTCATGACGATTTCGGACACGCCTGCCACCTTTGCCGGGATCACGTCCATGAGCACGGTGGAGGGATAGGCCGCCGTGCCGCCGGGCACATAGACACCGGCCTTTTCAATGGGGGTATATTTCTGGCCCAGCACGATGCCGGGCTTATCGTTCACCACAAAATTCTTGTGCACCTGCTGGCGGTGGAAGCTCTCGATGTTGGCGGCGGCTTCGCGCAGCGTTTCGAGGAAGTAGGGGTCCATGCCCGCAAAGGCTTCGTCGATCTCCTCCTGCGTCACCTGCAGGGCATCGATCTTCGCGCCGTCAAATTTCAGCGCATAATCCTTCAGGGCATCGTCGCCCCGGGCGCGCACATCGGTAATGATGCCGTCCACCACGTCCTCCACGTTCTTTTCCGCGCGGATATCGCGGTTCAGGATCTCTTCGGGCCTGAGCTCGTCAAAGTGATACAGCTTGATCATTTTGCTTCCTCCTTGTTCTGCAGTTCCGCCCGCAGCTTTTCCAGCATGGTGTCCATTTCGGCGTGCTTGAACTGGTAGCTGGCCTTGTTGGCAATGAACCGGGCCGAGATGGGCATGAACTCGGTGACCACCTTCAGGCCGTTCTCCCGCAGGGTGGTGCCGGTCTCCACGATATCCACGATGACGTCCGAAAGGCCCAGAATGGGGGCCAGCTCAATGGAGCCGTTCAGCTTGATGATATCGATGTCCCGCCCCATGGATGCGTAATAGCTCTTTGCGATGTTGACGAATTTGGTTGCCACCCGCACCGGGCGGCTGGGGTCGTCTTGGTAATCGGCCGGGGCAGCAACGCACATGCGGCATTTGCCAAGGCCGGTGTCCAGCAGCTCGTACACATCAGCAGAAGCCTCTGTGAGGATGTCCTTTCCCACGATGCCTACATCGGCGGCGCCGTGCTCCACATAGATGGCAACGTCGCTGGGCTTGACGAGGAAGTAGCGGATGCCGGCCTCCGGGTTTTCCACCACCAGCTTGCGGGTGGCGTTGTAGTCCTCCGGGCAGCCGTAGCCGATGCCCGCCAGCAGGTTATACACCTTATCGCCCAGACGGCCCTTGGGCAGAGCCACGTTCAGCATCACCCTGTCGGTGCTGTTCTTCTGCACCGGCGGCAGCGGGGCGCTCAGGCGGTCCAGCTCGTCCAGATAGACCGCAAAGCCGATGGCACCGGCACCGGGGGTGAACTTCTGCATCAGCAGGTCGTAGCGGCCGCCCTTGAGCAGGGGGCGGGGCAGGGCTTTCAGGTAGCCCTGAAACACAAGGCCGTTGTAGTATTCCATCTCACCGGCCAGCGTCATGTCCAGCCGGATGACGCCGCCCGCCTTTTCCAGCGGCACAGCCAGCGCTTCCAGCTCGGCCACAGCCGCGCGCATGGCGTCATTGCGGCACAGAGCAGCGGCCTTTGCAAGGGTATCGGCATAGCTGCCGCAGAGGCTCAGCACGCTGCACAGGATGTCAGCGGCGGCATCGGCAAGACCGGCGGCTCCGGCTGCAGCCCGCAGCTCGTGGGCGTTTTTCTCCCGCAGCTTTTCCAGCAGCTTTGCGCGGGCGGCATCCGGCACGCCCAGCGCGTCGAACAGGCCGAACAGGTAGCCCATGTGGCTCACTTCCAGCACCCACTCGGCCCCCAGCGCATCCAGCGACCGCGCCGCCAGACACACCGCCTGCTGCACCTGTGCTTCGCCCACCGCACCCAGCATCTCAAGGCCCATCTGGCTGATCTCTTTAAAGGTGTGGCTCTCGGCGGAAGGGCGGTAGACGTTCTCGTGATAGTAGTAGCGCAGGGTCTCGCCGGGGGCGGGCTGCGCCGTCTTGGCAATGGAGAGGGTCACGTCCGGCTTGAGGGCCAGCAGACGGCCATCCAGATCGGTAAAGGTGATGACCTGCTCGGACGACAAAAAGCTGCGGTTCTCCTGATACAGGCCGTACTCCTCAAACCGGCCCATATGATACTTGCGGCAGCCCGCCGCTTCGTACAAGGCGCGCAGCGCAAAGGAGGCGCGCTCCTTGGGCTGCAGGTTTGCAATGCTGAATTCCATTGTCGGTTCCCCCATTTCTTACTTGAGTTTATTTTACTTTATCTAGGTAAAGTTGTAAAGTAGGAAAGTGACGGTGTTTTCAACTCAATGATACGATTTTTCTGTGCGTTTGTACAGGGAAAAGAAGAAAAGGAGCCGTTGCATGGCGCAACAGCTCCTTTTCAGCACGCATATTTACCCAAGCAGCTCCAGCACACTGGCCTTCGGGCGGGCACCCACGGCCTGACGCACCAGCTTGCCCTGCTCAAACACCAGCAGGGTGGGGATGCTCATCACGCCGAACTCCCCGGCCAGCTCCGGCTGCTCGTCCACGTTCACCTTGCCCACCTTCACATCGGTGCGCTCCTCGGCCACCTCGTCCACAACGGGACTGAGCATGCGGCAGGGGCCGCACCAGCTGGCCCAGAAGTCCAGCAGGACAGGCTTTGCGCTCTGCAGTACCTCCTGCTCAAAATTTTCCTTCGTGATCGTAACAACTGCCATATTTCTACCTCCTGAAAGGGTTCGTTCGTGATTGTTCTTATGGCATCAGTATACCCCAAATACCAGGGTTTTTCCGTAACCTGGTCACATTGGGGCACAAAAAAGCCCGGAGCAGGAAGAAAGAATACTGCTCCGGGCAGGGAAACGCTTATTTCAGTGTTCTGTCAGCAGGGTATCAGACACCGGCCACGCAGTTCTTGCCGGCGATGTAGCCGTAGTAGACGCACAGGCTGTGGCTGATGCCGCGCATGCAGATGGGGTATTCCACTGCGTAGCGGCTGCCCTGCACATTGCCGCAGACATACAGGCCCTTGATGATGTCGCGCTTGGGGCTGGCGGGGTCCTCCTCGGTGAAGGTGTGGCAGTTCTCGTCGCTCTCCAGGCCGCCCACGCACACCAGCATGGAAGTGGTGCCCCACTGGCATGCATAGTACGGGGGATTCTCCAGCGCGAACATCCGGCTTGCGGGCTTGCCGAAGTCATCGTCGGAACCGGCCTTGGCCAGCTCGTTGTAGCGCTCGACGGAAGCCAGTGCATTATCCAGTGCATCGCCCTCAAAGCCGCACTGGGTCAGCAGGTCTTCCAGTGTATCGGCCTTGAACTGGTAAGCCTCGGCCTTTGCGCTGATCTTGGTGTACTGACGGTCGGTGTAGTTGGGGTTGGACTCATCCTCATCCTCGGGGATGATGTAGCACAGGCCGCCGTGGTTTGCGGGCATGTAGGGCACCTCTTCGCCCCACTTGGAGTCGTACAGCTGGAAGGAGGTGCACTCGGGCTGCAGCTCGATCTGGTTTTCCAGCTGCTGGCCGGGGATGCACTCGTTCATGAAACGGTCGCCGCGCTTGTTGATCTGCAGGAAGGGGGTCACGCCCATGCCGCTGCCCATGTGGTGGGTCATCGGTGCGTGGAAATCCTGCACCTTTGCGCCGATCCATGCGCCCATGCGCAGGCCGTCGCCGGTCTCCACGGTCTTGCCCTCCACGTCAACGCCCAGCATACCCATGGCACCCATGTTGGCGATCTTCTTCTCCACGATCTCGGGAGCAAAATGCTTCATGATCTTCTCGTCGCCGGAGTTGTCGCCGGTAGCCAGGATCACGCCCTTGGAAGCGTTGAGCTGGATGTACTTGTTGTCATTCTGTGCGTCGCGGATGATCACGCCGGTCACGCGGCCGTCGCTGTCCTTCAGCAGCTTGGTGCCGAAGCAGCCGAAGAAGGTCTGTGCACCGTTCTCAACGGCCTTGTTCAGGTTGGCTTCCACTATAAAGCCCTGCTGATCCTTGCGGGAAGAGCGGAACTCCATGCTGGAAGGGAAGGTGGGGAACTCTTCGTTGCGGTAATCGTAGTGCTCGGGCTGAGGCCATGCCAGCGGCACCAGAATACCCTTGTCGAACTGCTCCTGGGTCACGGCCTCACGGGTGGAGTCGCAGATGGTCAGCTCGGGGTAAGCCTCGATGAACCAGTCCATGACCTCGTGTGCATGGGAAGCCCACTTTTTCAGGATGGAGCGCTTGTTGCGGTAGGTGCACTCGCGCATCAGGCGGTCGACCACAACATCCTCGTCCACGATGTTCTCACGGCCCCAGCGCTTGTTCAGGCTGCCGTTCAGCAGGGCATACTCGCCGCTGCGGCAGTTGAAGGAAGAGCTCTTTTCCACGATGGCAACTTTTGCGCCCTCCTCGGCAGCCGCACGGGCAGCGCAGACGCCGGACAGACCGGCGCCGATGATGACCACATCAAAGTCCTGGGTCTCACTGGCCTGCACGTCCGGCTCTTCGCCCAGCCAGTCATCGCCGGTATCCCCGGCGGTATCTGCAGCAGGCTCTTCGGAAGCAACGCCCATAGCCTGCTCGATGCAGCTGGCGGCAGCCTTCTTGACCGCGTTGGTGGTGACGGTGGCGCCGGAAACATTGTCGATCTCAGCGTTCTGTGCCGCCATGATGGCATCCTGCAGGGTGGGAGCAGCCACGCCGCCGATGCTCTCGGTCTCGTTGGAAGCATCGATGACCACATCGGTGATAGCGGTCTCGCTGAAGGTCATGGTCACCTTCACCTCACCGATGCCGGTAGCCGTGCCGGTGTATGTGCCGGGGGTGTAGACGGCATCGCCGGAAGCGGATGCCGCAGTGCCGGAGGAACTTGCGGAGTTGCAGGCAGCCAGAGCGCCGGCGGTGACACCGCTCATTGCGGCGGCAGCGGCAACTTTCAGAAAGCCTTTGCGGGAGATCTTTTCCATCTTGTTTGCTCCTTTTTCTTTCTTCTCTTCTTCTCGTTTCTGCGGGATTTTTATCCCGCTCCGACACTTAGTATAAAATATAACGAAGTAAAATGGAAACAAAAAATTTTTGCCACAGTGATAAAAGCTCTTTATCAGTCTCCATTGATGTGCTATACTGAAAGCAATCTTATTCTGCCCGCCGGGAAAGGAGAGGTTTCGCCCATGAACGACCGCCAGCTGCTGTGTTTTCTCACCCTGAGCCGGACGCTGAATTTTACCGCCGCCGCCCGGGAGCTGTACTGCACCCAGCCCGCCCTCAGCTACCAGATCCGCAGTCTGGAAAAGGAGCTGGATCTGGCCCTGTTTGAGCGCAGCACCACCCGCGTGGCGCTGACCGAAGCAGGCCGGGCCTTTGTGCCGCAGGCGGAGGGGATCTATCGCAGCATCCTGAACGCCCGCACCGCGCTGAAGGGCTTTGCCCGGCGGCGCACGCTGACCCTGCGCCTGCCGCCGGTGCTGCTGCAGCGTGACCCCATTTATCCCATCCTGATGGCACGGCTGCACGCCGCACTGCCGGGATATGAGTTTGCGGTGGACACTCGGCCCGTGTCACGCAACCCCCACGAAATGCTCTGCAGCGAGGCAGACGCAGCCCTCTATCTGCCCTTTGGGCCGCTGCAGCCGGAGATCGAGCGCACCCCCATCCTGCACAACACCTTTTACCTGATCGTATCGCCGGAGCACCCGCTCACAGGGCGCAGCACTCTGGCGCTGGCCGATCTTGCCGGGCAGCAGCTGTTTTATGAGCCGCTGTATCAGGAAATGGTGGATCTTGCCGTTGTTCAGCCCGGCCTGCCGTTTTCCGCACCAAGCTGGCACATGGTGGAAAACTACGAGTGTGTTTACAACGATCTGCTTGCCGGGCGCGGCATGTTTTTGTGCCCGATGAAATACCCGGCCTTTCCGGCTGCATGGTATCTGCCGCTGCAGCTGCCGTTGCCGGACACCTGTCTGCTGACCCTGCGGGACGACCCGCGTCCCGAGATCCAACGGCTGCGGGAGGTATTCACCGCTGTATACGCCAGCCGCGCAAAGCTGCTGGGAGAGGCGTAAAAAGCAGCGCCGGAACGGCAAAATCGTTCCGGCGCTGCTTGTTTCAGAAGAGATCAGGCTTCTTCCGGCACATCATCAAAACCGATGAACCAGAGGATCGCAAAGGTGGCCACAAAGGCGATCGCGGCAGAGATCAGTGCGTTGATCACGTTCATGGGATTTTCACCGACATACAGGCCGATGGCTGCCAGACCGGCACCACCGCCGCCAAAACGGCGCACACCGGTCAAACCGGCATACAGGCCACCCAGACCACCGCCGATGGTGGTGGCGATGAGAGGCTTACGCAGACGGACGTTGACGCCGAACAGAGCAGGCTCCGTCACGCCCAGCAGAGCGGTCACACCGCCGGAAACGGCCAGCTGACGGAAGTTCTTGTTTTTGGTCTTGATGGCAACGCAGAGGGCTGCGGCACCCTGTGCAATGTTGGAAGGCAGATTACCGGGGCCGATGACCGTCTCATAGCCCAGCATGGACAGAGAGTTGACATAAGCGGGCAGCAGGCTGTAGTGCATACCGGTCATGACCAAGAACGGCATAAAGGCACCGATGACGGTGGGCAGTGCCCAGGGGCAGACCTTTTCAATGGCCAGCAGGACGCTGACCAGACCATCGCCGATGATGCTGCCCAGAGGGCCAAGCACGCACAGGGAGATGGGAGCCATGATGAGGATGGTGAGCACCGGCCGCAGGATGAACTTGACCACAGAGGGCACGACCTTATTGACAAATCGTTCCACGTATGGCAGTACCAGCGTGATAAGGAAGATGGGGATGACTGAGGAAGAATAGGTTACCATCTTCACCGGCAGACCCAGCACATGGACCACATCGGCATCGGCTTTCAGGGCGATGAAGTTCGGGTGCAGCAGGATGGCCCCCAGCAGCATGGCCATCTGCGGGTTGCAGCCGAACTTTTTGGCCGCGGAGTTGGCCAGGAAGATCGGCAGGAAGTAATAGGAAGAGTCTGCGATGAAGTTGAGGAAATAGTACAGATTTCCGCTCTTGTCGATCCAGCCGAAGAGGGTCAGCACAGACAGCAGAGCCTTGATCATACCGGCACCGGCGATCAACGGCATCAGCGGGGTGAACACACCGGCCAGCGTGTCCAGAATGATGCTGACCCTGCTCTTCTTTTCCTCGGCCGGGGCGGCAGGCTGTTTGACTTCCTTACCGCCGAAGTCGCCCAGTTTCATCAGTTCATCGTACACGGCAGCTACTTCGTTGCCGATGATGACCTGATACTGGCCGCCTTTGTTCACGACACCCACCACGCCGGGTACGGCTTTGACCTTGGCCTCGTCCACGCCGTCCATTGACTTGAGGTTGAACCGCAGGCGGGTGACACAGTGGGTCAGAAATGTAACATTTTCTGCGCCGCCGACCTGTTCCAGCACCTGCTGGGCAGTTTTCTTTGCATCCATTTGTTTTGCCTCCTTCAATATCCTAAAAAATGCATTGCTTACAGGGCGGTGTCTGCGCCGTTGCTTGCAATGACTTTTTTGTACCATGCAAACGACTTTTTCTTTTTGCGGGCCAACGTGCCGCTGCCGTCATCCTTCTTGTCTACGTAAATGAAGCCGTACCGTTTGCGCATCTCGCCGGTGCCCACCGAAATAATGTCGATGGGACCCCAGCAGGTGTAGCCGATCACCGGAACGTCATCCAGCTCAATGGCCTGCCGCAGCGCATCAATGTGACTGCCCAGAAAACGGATGCGGTAATCGTCCTGAATGCTGCCATCCGGCTCTACGGTGTCGATGGCACCCAGACCATTTTCCACAACGAACAGCGGCAGTTCATACCGGTCATACAGCTCATTCAGTGCGATGCGCAGGCCGTCCGGATCGATGGGCCAATCCCAGTCGGTACGCTGGAGATACGGATTGCTGCGTTCTACACAGCAATCCGTATCTTCCGTTGCACGGGCAACTGAAGAAAAATAATAGCTGAATGCGATGTAATCCACAGTTCCTGCGGCCAGCAGCTCGGCATCGCCCGGCTGCATCTCTACCGAAGTGCCCATGCGCCGCAGCTGTGCCGTGCACAGGCTGGTGTAGTGTCCGCGGCACATCACATCGGTGTAATAATAGTTCGGCATCATCTGGAATCTCTGTGCCAGCACATCCTTGGGTGCGCAGGTGCGCGGGTAGGTGGTGGGATACTGGATCATGCAGCCGATTTTATTTTCCGGGTCGACCGCATGCCCGATCTGCACGGCCTTTGCACTGGCAAGGAACATGTTGTGGCTGACCAGCGCTTTGACAGCGTTGTGCTCCTCGCCTTCGGCAAAGAGCACGCCTGCCTGATGGTATGGCTCGCTCTGGTTCATGGTCTCGTTGATCTCATTGAAGGTCATCCAGTACCGGACCTTTCCCTTGTAACGCCGGAACACCGTTTCACAGTACCGGGCAAAGAAATCGATCAGGGCTCGGTTACGCCAGGAACCATAGTGCTGCACCAGATACAGCGGCGTTTCGTAATGCGAAAGCGTGACCACCGGTTCGATCCCGTAGCGGTGCAGCTCGTCGAACACACGGTCATAGAAAGCAAGCCCGGCCTCGTTCGGCTGCAATTCATCGCCCTGCGGAAAGATGCGCGGCCAGTTGATGGACATTCGGAAGCACTTGAAGCCCATCTCGGCAAACAACGCGATGTCCTCTTTGTAATGGTGGTAAAAATCCACGGCTTCATGGCTAGGGTAGTAGTTGCCCTCCATGACCTGTGTATGAATCTCGCGCGGGACGCCGTGGCGTGCACCTTTTTCCACGTCGGCAATGCTCAGGCCCTTGCCATCCGTCTGGTAGGCACCTTCGTACTGGTTGGCGGCGGTCGCACCGCCCCACAGGAACTTTTTTGGCATCTCCATAAGCTTGAAAACCTCCTTGCAGGTATAGAATACTTGCAGGGAGGTTTTTGTGCAATATTTTTTAAACTTATTGGTACAGTGTTAATTTTTCTGTTTCTTTTTGCACGATCAAAAACGGAACAGTGTTTCATTCCGCATTTTCTTTGTGCAGATTCAACAAAATAGGATTGGTGGAGGTGCGGTGCTGTTCCAGCTCTCGGGCGCGTTCCAGCTTGTAGGTATAATTCTTCTGGTAGTTCTGCCGGAAGTACTCGGAATACAAGATGTCCAGTAGAAGGGTCATGGACAGATGGGAAGCATAGTCCCCAAGATTCTGATAGATGCTTTCTTTGGTGGAAAGGGTCAGCTTGCAATCCGCATAACAGGTCAGGCTGTTTTCGCCAAAGCTGGTCAGCGCAAGGATGGGTGTTCCGGAGCGTTTGCACTGCCGGGCAATCTCCAGCATCTGCGCCGTTTCGCCGGAATAGGAAATGATCATGGCAAGGTCCCTCTCGGACAGACAGCAGGCCTGATACCGCTGGTAGTTCAGATTGTTGAAAATGACCACCCGCTTGCCGATCTTGAGCATCTTTTCTCGGAAGGATTCGGCCTGATTGATGGCCGTCCCGGCGGAAAAAATGTGGATTTCCTCGTGATATTTGAGCAGGAGCACCGCTTTGTGCAGGTCTTCGTACCGGAGAAGCTGCATAGTGTCCTTGACGGCTTCTTCGTACAGCTCGCCGATGTTCTGCGCCACCCGCATGGGGCTGTCGTTTTCAGCAAAGGGAAAATTGAAATCCACCTTGCCCTGTTGCTGGTCGAGATATTCCAGTTCACGCACAAAATTTTGCTTGAAGTCATCAAAGCCGGTAAAACCCAGCTTTTTGCAAAGGCGCAGGACGGTCGGCGGAGAGGTGTAGGTCACTTCTGCCAGACTGCGGGTGGAATATTTGGCAATTTCCATCCCATGCGCCAAAATATAGGCGGCCAGCGTTTTTTCCCCTTCCGAAAGTTTTTCCTGAAACGCAAGTTTGTCCACGATCAGCATTGCGATTCTCCCTTCCGCTTTTTCTGTAAGCATATCATATCCTGCAGTATTTGGCAAAAAAATTTGCGGCATGCAAAAACGCCGCCGCGTCAGCAAATGACGCGGCGGCGCAGATACAGTGGGAGAAGCGCTTATTTGCCCAGCATTTCGTGGGCAGTCTTGCAGATGGTGGCAGCATCCAGACCGTAGAACTTCAGCAGGTCCCATGCCGGGCCGGAGCAGCCGAACACGTCCTGCACGCCTACGCGGCGCACAGGGGTGGGCAGCTTTTCGCTCAGCACGGCGCAGACGGCCTCGCCCAGACCGCCGATGACATTGTGCTCCTCGGCGGTGATGACCTTGCCGCACTCCTTTGCAGCCTTGAGGACGATCTCCTCGTCCAGAGGCTTGATGGTGTGGATGTTGATGACCCGGGCGTGGATGCCCTCAGCGGCCAGCTGCTCCGCAGCCATACGGGCTTCGTTGACCATCAGGCCGGTGGCGATGATGGCAATGTCGCTGCCCTCAGTGATCTGCTCACCCTTGCCGATCTCAAAGTGATAGTTCTCGGCATCGTGGAACACAGGCACAGCCAAACGGCCAAAGCGCAGATAGACGGGGCCTTCCATTGCGTAGGCAGCACGCACAGCGGCGCGGGCCTCCACATCGTCGGCGGGGCAGATCACGGTCATGCCGGGGATGCTGCGCATGAGGGCAAAGTCCTCGCAGCACTGATGGGAAGCGCCGTCCTCGCCCACCGAGATGCCGCCGTGGGTGGCACCGATCTTCACGTTCAGGTGGGGATAGCCAATGGAGTTGCGCACCTGCTCGAAGGCACGGCCGGCGGCGAACATGGCAAAGCTGGAAACAAAGGGCACGTAGCCCATGGTGGACAGGCCCGCGGCCACGCCCATCATGTTGCCCTCGGCAATGCCGCAGTCAAAGTGACGATCCGGGTAAGCCTTGCGGAACATGCCGGTCTTGGTGGCAGCGGCAAGGTCTGCGTCCAGCACCACCAGATCCTCGTGGCCCTCTGCGGCCAGCTCCTTCAGGGTGTTGCCGTAGCTTTCACGGGTAGCGATCTTCTTCACATCTGCCATCTTAGTTTTCCTCCTGCTCCAGCGCGGCGTATGCGGCGTTCAGTTCCTCAATTGCGATCTTGTACTCGTCATCGTTGGGGCCCTTGCCGTGCCAGTCCACAGAGTTGGTCATATAGGAAACGCCCTTGCCCTTTGTGGTGTCCATGATGATGCAGGTGGGCTTTGCAGTCTCTGCATGGAATGCCTGCATGGCGGCTTCGATCTGGTCGTAGTCGTGGCCGTCGATGGTGACAACATTGAAGTTGAAGGCCTTCAGCTTCTCTTCCAGCGGGGCGCTGTTCATCACGGTCTCGGTGGTGCCGTCGATCTGCAGGTGGTTGCGGTCCAGCACAACGCACAGGTTGGAAAGGCCGTAGTGTGCGGCAAACATGAAGGCTTCCCAGCACTCGCCCTCTTCCACCTCGCCGTCGCCCACGATGGTGTAGACGTTGATGGGCTTGCCGGCGTGCTTGGCACCCAGTGCCATGCCGCAGGCGGCAGAGATGCCCTGACCCAGACTGCCGGTGGACATATCCACGCCCGGGGTCTCGTTCATGTTGGGGTGGCCCTGCAGATAGCTGCCGATCTTACGCAGGGTCTTAAGGTCTTCCACCGGGAAATAGCCGCGCTCTGCCAGCGCTGCATACAGTGCCGGTGCTGCATGGCCCTTGGACAGCACCAGACGGTCGCGGTCGGCCATCTTGGGGTCCTTCGGGTCAATGTTCATTTCCACGAAATAGAGGTAGCTCAGCAGCTCGGCGATATCCAGACTGCCGCCCGGATGACCGCACTTTGCGCTGTGCGTGCCCTCGATCACGCCCATGCGGATGTGGCAGGCGTGCTTGGCCAGAGTAAGTTTTTCTGCATTTGTCATGATGGTCCTCCCGTATGAACCTCAGATTTGCACATGTTCAAAAAAGCCTTTCGTCAGCGCCGGTGCAGTCCTGCTGCCCGCAGCGCGCTCTTTTTCAAGTTTATATTAGCTATTCTATGCAAAAAGGTCAAGCTTCTTCATGCAAAATGTACACACGCGGGGAAATATTCATGGAAATTTCCCGCTTTTTGGTCAAATTGCAGGAACATACAGCCCCTTGACCGTCCTTTTTTCTTTCCACTGTCTTGATTGACATTAAACGATCAGGTGCTGTACAATATTTTAAATGCCGTTTTACGCTGCCTTTTATTTTCACTGGAGGATATCATGGAACGAAATTATAGCATCGACTTCCTTAAAATTCTTTTTGCCCTCTCAATTGCGTGCGGACACTTCAAAGGTTCTGTCCTTTCAAGCGACTTGATCGTTGAGCTGTTTTTTATTCTCTCCGGCTTTTTTCTCGTCAATAGTTTTTACAGCGGTAAATATCACGGCGATGCACTTTCTTACACCGCCAGCCGCTTAAAGCGGATCTACCCTTATTATCTGCTGGCCTTTCTCATCCTTTTTATTTCTTTCAAGTCTGCCGATCTGCTTCATCCCATCCGTTTCCTCTCTGATTTTGCTAATACAGTTCCAGAAGTCCTGCTTGTACAGAGCATCGGCGTGTTTTCTGGCGGCATCAATTATCCGCTTTGGCAGTTGTCCACTCTGATCGTTGCCTCTCACATCCTGTTTGCACTTATAACAAAGGATGATCAAATCACCCTGAATGTGATCTGTCCGCTCACCGCGATTTGCTCTTTCACTTACTTTTCCAATGCATTTGGCACCCACACTGTGGAGTATTGGGGTGGGGTAGGCAACTTCCTTTCCGGCCCTCTTATTCGCGCTTTCGGTGCGCTCTGCCTTGGCATGATGGTTCATCGTCCTCTTCTTGCACTTTCTGAATTTATCCGAACAAAGCTTTCTGACTGTGCTGCTTTTCTGCTTTCTGCGCTGCTCATTGTGCTGTTCTGGCTTGCCCGCGACAGCTATGCCGCGCACCTGCTGTTTATCGTTTTTCTTGCTTTTTGTCTTTCCGGAAAAGGCATCCCTGCTTTGTTCAACCACAAATTTTTCGCCTGTGGCGAAAAACTTTCTCTTGCCATCTATCTGAATCAAGCCGCGGTGATCTTCCCCACCTATCATAACATGCCGTTTCTTGCACGTTTTTCAGACACTGTACAAACGCTGCTCTTTATCCCGGCCATGTTGTTATTTGCTGTCCTGTTTCTTTTTATAGCCAATCACCTTTTCGCATGGATTCGGGCACAGATGGACAAAACCAGCATTGTATCTTGACGTGCACCAGCCAAGTCTGCTATAATTTTCACAGATTCCGGTACGAAGCCGGGTGTGCGGACAGAAGCCCGTGTTCTCCATCCTTTATCCACCGCTGCGCTTACGCAGCGGTGCAGCGCAAAGCCCACAGGGGGCCTTTGCGTTCTGCCATCTTATTTTTGCTGCTATAGACACCACGAAGGGGTCTGCCATCGGCTTGTAAGCCGGGCAGACCCCTTTTTTGTCTGGCCAAAGGAGGAAGCTTTTTATGAAAACGAACCCCCATTCCACCACCCGCAGCCTCGTGCTGGCTGCACTGTTCCTTGCACTGGCCTTTGTGCTGCCCATGATTACCGGCCATGTGCCGCAGGTGGGCAACATGCTGTGCCCGATGCACTTTCCCATTCTGCTGTGCGGCTTTGTGCTGGGTGGCCCATGGGGCCTTGCCGTGGGCTTCATTGCTCCGCTGGTGCGGTCGGTGCTGTTCGGCATGCCGCCCATGTTCCCCATCGCCATTGCCATGGCCTTTGAGCTGGCCGCCTACGGCCTTGTGTCCGGCGTGCTCTGGCACAAGGTGAAGCACACCGTGCCCATGATGTACGCTTCTCTTGTCACCGCCATGGTGGCAGGCCGTTTGGTCTGGGGTGCAGTACGCTTTGTGCTGGCCGGCCTGACCGGTTCCAGCTTCCCGTTCAGCGCGTTTTTGTCCGGTGCACTGCTCACCGCTGTGCCGGGCATCGTGGCTCAGCTGGTGCTCATCCCGCTGATTCTGATTGCTCTGCAGAAGGCAAAGTTTATGGATTGACTTACTATTTAGGCTGCCCTCCGCTTTGCTCTGCAACGGCGACGACCGCTGCCTGCGGCAGAAACAAGGAGGAGCCGTTGGGGCTGCGGCCTGCTGGGTGCGAGTGCCGCCTAAGGCACGAAGCAGACACAGGGAGCCGCAACCCGAATATCTTCAGCGGAAATTTTATTTTTATTATTACAGAAGAGCAGCGGCCTGGTTTATTTATTGCCTATGTGGAGGGAGTTCT
>OGZP01001891.1_pt1 | contig 14255 bp, 14 predicted proteins | sample 1576811 | NCBI WGS metagenome assembly OGZP01 (sample SAMEA3541553, study PRJEB24748) | human gut metagenome | biome: human gut; feature: human-associated habitat; material: faeces | place: China | collected 2012
TCTGCCGCACCTCGCTCGCCGTATCGGCACTTAGAATTATGCGGTATTGCCTTAACAATTTTCTTTGAAAATAATTACATCCCGCTGGTTGACAAACCGGCGGGATTTGTTTATAATCATACTGTTGTAAATCGAACTGTTTTAATTCAAACAATTAATAATCAAACAAATTGGAAAGTGAGGTGATCCAAACGCAGAACCGCAACCAACAGGATGACCACGGCTTTGTGCATGTGGGCCGCACCTTAAACTATGCCGCGCGGGAAATTTCCTGCGCGCTGGATGCGTACATCAGCACCAGGGTCAGCCCGGAGCTGACCGGTATGCGCGGCATGGTGCTGGGGTTTTTGATGCAGGAAACGGAAAGCGGCAAGCAAATCTACCAGCGTGATCTGGAAGCCCGGTTCCACACCAACCGTTCCAGCATTACCACCATGCTGCAGGGCATGGAGCAGTCCGGCTTTATCACGCGGGAAGTTGTCGCCAAAGACGCCCGGCTCAAAAGCCTGGTTCCGACCGAGAAAGGCCGCCAATGCGCCGCCGCCATCCACCAGTGCATTTCGGATTTTGAGCATGACCTGCAAAACGGGGTCAGCGCGCAGGAACTGGAAGCTATCCAGGGCACCCTGCACAAGCTGATTGAAAATGCAAAAGCCATCCGCGGCAAAAATTAAGGCGTATCTGAAAAGTCAAAAATTTGGTCTATTTCTATAAGCGCAACCGGATTTTGTGTTAAAAAGCCTTGGGCAACACCGCACCTCGCTCGCCGTATCGGCACTTAGAATTATGCGGTATCGCCCTTGGGATCCATAAAGGATTCCTGCGGCTCCTTGCCTTAAATCCTGCTTGTGTTTGCGAAATATCCGTTATTTTCTTTGTTTTCAGACACACCCCAAAGTGTTCCGCAATGCTTTGGCTTAAGAAGTTCAGGCGCTGCCCCCGGGCAGCCAAACAGGAGATACCATATGTTTAAGTCACTTTACAAAGAAACAGAGGGGTTCCGGCTGGTTTCCATCCTGACCCCTTTGTGCATGATCGGCGAAGTGGTGATGGAAATGATCATCCCCAAGCTGATGTCCTCCATCATTGATGATGGCGTTACCGCCGGCAATCTTTCCCACATTTACCGCATTGGCGGCTGGATGATCGTGGCAGCGGCCTTTGGCCTGCTGTTCGGCGTGCTGGGCGGTGTGTTTGGTGCGCGTGCTTCCACCGGTTACGCCCGCAATCTGCGCCGCTCCATGTACCGCAATATCCAAACATTCAGCTTTGCCAATATCGATAAATATTCCACCGCCGGTCTGGTCACCCGTATGACCACCGACGTGACCAACATCCAGAACGCTTACCAGATGATTTTGCGTATGGCCATCCGTGCGCCGTCCAGCATGGTCATTGCCATGATCATGGCGTTCACCATCAACGCCAAGCTGGCTTCCATCTATCTGGTGGCGGTCATCATTCTGGGCGGCTGCCTGATCTTCATCATGTCCCGCGCCAGCAACTACTTCTCCGCCGCATTCAAAAAGTACGATGACCTGAACGAGAGCGTGCAGGAAAATGTTTCCGCCATCCGCGTGGTCAAAGCGTATGTGCGTGAAGATTACGAGAGTGAAAAGTTCAAAAAGGCATCCGGCAATGTGCAGGATCTGCTGCTGCGTGCTGAAAAAGTTCTTTCCTTCAACTCTCCGCTGATGATGGCCACTGTTTACACCTGCATCCTGCTGATTTCCTGGCTGGGTGCCCGCATGATCGTGCTGTCCGGTGCTACCAGTTTTACCACCGGCGAGCTGATGAGCATGCTGACCTACTGCACCAACATCCTGACCAGCCTGATGATGCTGTCCATGGTGTTCATCATGATCTCCATGTCCGCCGCTTCCGCCAAGCGTGTGGCTGAAGTGCTGGAAGAAGAAAGCACCCTGTCCAACGGCAAAAACCCGGTTATGGAAGTCAAGAACGGCGCTGTCCGCTTTGATCATGTCTGCTTCCGCTATAAGGCCGATGGCCGCGATGTGCTGTCTGATATCAACCTGAACATCCGTTCCGGCGAGACCATCGGCATCATCGGCGGCACAGGCAGCGCAAAAACCAGCCTGGTGCAGCTGCTGCCCCGCCTGTATGATACCACCGCCGGTCATGTGTACATTGGCGGCGTGGATGTACGCGATTACGACCTGGAGATCCTGCGCAACAGCGTTGCCATGGTGCTGCAGAAAAACGAACTGTTCAGCGGCACCATTGCCGAAAACCTGCGCTGGGGCAATAAGGATGCCACCGATGCCGAGATCGAGGAGGCATGCAAGCAGGCCTGCGCCGATGAATTTATTGAGCGCTTCCCCGATAAATACAACACCCACATTGACCAGGGCGGCACGAACGTTTCCGGCGGCCAGAAGCAGCGCCTTTGCATTGCCCGTGCTCTGCTGAAAAAGCCCCGCATCCTGATTCTGGACGACTCTACCTCCGCTGTGGATACCGGCACCGACGCCAAGATCCGCAAGAGCTTTGCCGAAAAGATTCCCGGCACCACGGTGTTCATCATTGCCCAGCGTATTTCCAGCGTGGAAAACGCCGACCATGTGATCGTGCTGGATAACGGCAGGATCAGTGGTTACGGTACCCCGGCCGAAATGCTGGCCACCAACCCCATCTATCAGGAAGTTTATAACAGCCAGACCAAAGGCCCCGGCGACTTTGACGAAAAGGGAGGCGATAACAATGGCTGAGCAGAAAGCAAAAGTGGTTAAGGTTGGCCGCGGTGGTCCCCGCGGCCCGCGCCCCAAAGTCCAGAACCCCGGCAAGATCTTCATGCGCATCCTGCGCTATGTGATGGAATGTTACCGCATTCAGGTCGTTGCGGTCGTCATCTGCATTTTTGTCAGCGTGTTTGCCAACGTGCAGGGCACTTTGTTCATGCAGACCTTGATCGATGGCTACATCCTGCCCCTGCTGAAAGAGCAGAGCAGTGATTTTTCCGGCCTGGCCCATGCCATCGCCCGCACGGCAGGCTTTTACGGCATCGGCATTGTTGCCGCCTTTGCCCAGGCCCGTATGATGGCTTACGTTACCCAGGGCACCCTGAAGCGCCTGCGCGATGAAATGTTTACCCATATGCAGACGCTGCCCATCAAATACTTTGACCGCAACGCCCACGGCGATATCATGTCGCTGTATACCAACGATATTGATACCCTGCGCCAGATGATCAGCCAGAGCATGCCGCAGCTGCTGAACAGCGCTATTACCGTTGTCAGCGTGCTGGTTTCCATGGTTGTACTCAGCGTGCCGCTGACGGTGCTCACCCTGGTCATGGTCGGGATTATGCTGCTGGTCACCAAGTATCTTACCACCAACTCTTCCAAGTACTTTGTTTCCCAGCAGCGTGATATTGGTGCGGTGAACGGCTACATTGAAGAGATGATGAACGGCCAGAAGGTCGTTAAGGTGTTCTGCCACGAGGAAGAAGCCATTGAGCAGTTTGATAAGCTCAATGACCAGCTGTTTGAAAGCGCGGATAAGGCCAACCGTTACTCCAACCTCGGCGGTCCGGCTAACACCCAGCTGGGCAACCTTTCCTATGTGTTCTGCGCCATGATCGGCGGTGCGCTGGCTCTGTCTGGCATGACAGGCCTGACCCTGGGCAAGCTGGCCAGCTTTTTGACCTTCAACCGCACCCTGAACATGCCCATCAGCCAGATCTCCATGCAGTTCAACGCCATCATCATGGCTCTGGCCGGCGGCCAGCGTATCTTTGACCTGCTGGACGAAAAGCCGGAAGTGGACGAGGGCAAGGTCATGCTGGTCAACGCCAAACGCCTGCCGGATGATTCTGTGACCGAAACCAAGGAGCGCACCAACCTGTGGGCCTGGAAGCGTGTGAACGCCGATGGCAGCGCAGACTACCGTGAACTGAAGGGAGATATTGTCTTTAAGGATGTAGACTTTGGCTATGATCCGGGCAAGATCGTCCTGCATGATATCAACCTGTATGGCCGTCCGGGCCAGAAGATCGCCTTCGTCGGTTCCACCGGCGCAGGCAAAACCACCATCACCAACCTCATCAACCGCTTCTATGATATCCAGAAGGGCACCATTGAGTATGACGGCATTGATGTGACCCATATTCATAAAGACGACCTGCGCGCATCCTTAGGCATTGTTCTGCAGGATACCCACCTGTTTACCGGTACGGTTATGGATAACATCCGCTATGGCCGCCTGGATGCAACGGACGAGGAATGCCGCGCCGCCGCCAAGCTGGCCAACGCCGATGAGTTCATCCGCCACCTGCCGGATGGTTATAACACCACGCTGACCGGCGACGGCACCAACCTGAGCCAGGGCCAGCGCCAGCTGCTTGCCATTGCCCGTGCCGCTGTTGCGGACCCGCCGGTACTGATCCTGGACGAAGCAACCTCCAGCATTGATACCCGCACCGAGCGCCTGGTGCAGCAGGGCATGGACGGCCTGATGTATGGCCGCACCACCTTTGTTATCGCCCACCGCCTTTCCACCGTGCGCAACTCGGACTGTATCATGGTGCTGGAACAGGGCCGCATTATTGAGCGCGGCACCCACGATGAGCTGATTGCCCAAAAGGGCCGTTACTACCGCCTGTACACCGGCAATTTTGCGGAAAACTCCTGAAATAGCCTTTCTGCCGGATAAGTGCGCAACAAAAGCGCAATCGGCATAAAAACGGAAAATCCCCATAAAAATACCGGGAAGGATTCCACCCTTCCCGGCGTTTTTGTGTAAAATGCCGTCACGCCGCACAAAACTTGACGATGTGGGAATAATTGGCTATAATAGAGGAGAACACAAGGAGGCTGAACCAACACAGCACTCCTTTTTATATAGATGACGCTTTGGAGGGGGGCTGCGCAGAACACTGCCAGCCGCAGGCGTACAAAACTGATCAACCAACACGATAAACTGAGAGGAGAGCTTATACATGGCTACCAAGAAAATTGCTCAGACCGTTATTACTGAGGATAAGTTTTATACCATCGCCGCTGCAAACGGCAAGGTTGTTGAAGTAAAGGATTACAACACCGAGAACGGCGCTCAGATCCAGCTGTGGGATAATGCCAACGCCGAATGGCAGCAGTGGAGCTTTGTGCGCGCCGGCGAGGGCGTGTACCGCATCAAGAACCGTTTCACCGGCAAGATGATGGACCTGGATTGCTCCGGCGTGACCGATGGCACCCATGTTCACCAGTGGGAAGGCGCTAACGCTTCCAGCCAGCTGTGGATCGTGGAGCCCGCCAATGATGGCCGCGTAAAGATCAAGTCCAACCTGGCCGGCAAGTGCCTGGATCTGGTCAACATGAACACCGAAAACGGTGCAGTCCTGCAGATCTGGGCCGATGTGAACGGCGATAACCAGTACTGGACCATCAACGAAGTGACCCGCAAGCCCAAGACCAGCGCCAAGGCTACCGCCGCTAAAGCAAAGGCTGAAGTGAAGGCTGCCGCTGAAAGCGCTGCCAAGACCGTTGACGCCGCTGCCAAGGCTGCTGCCGAAGTTGCTACCGAGGTTGTTGACGCCGTGAAGGCTTCTGCCGATAAGCCGGTTGCCGAAACCGCCGCTGAGGTTGTTAAGACCGCCAAGAAGGCCGCCTGCAAGACCAGCACCAAAAAGGCTGCCGAGGCTGCTGTGACCACCGCAAAGAAGGCAGCCGAGGCTGCCACTGCCGTTGCTGCCGTGGCCACCGACGCTGTCAAGGAAGTTGCTGAAAAGCCCGCCGTTAAGGCCGCTGCCGATGAAGCTGTGAAGGCTGTAAAAGAAGTTGCCGAAAAGCCCGCTGTCAAGGCTGCTGTGGAAGCTGCCGATAAGGCCGTGAAGGAAGTTGCCGAGAAGCCTGCTGTCAAGGCTGCCGCCAAGGCCGCTGACGAAGCCGTTAAGACCGTTGTGGAAGCTGCAAAGCCCGTTGTTGAGGCTGCTAAGCCTGCTGTAAAGGGCAAAAACTCCCGCAAAAAGCGCAGCAGAAAGTAATTTATTGAATACCCCCTGATAAAAAATAAGTCCCGCCCGCAGCACCCCTCGCTGCCGGGCGGGACTTTTTTGTGCAGGATCAATCCCAAAGAAAACTGCCCGTATCACTCCGGCCAAAAACCGGAAAGGATGCGGGCAGCTGTTTTATCAGAATAACGGAAATAAGAGAAAGCCAAATTTTACAGGAAGCTCTGGATCAAGGTTTTCAGGCCGATCAAAATCAGCACAAGGCCGCCAATGCGCTCCGAAACGGCGCGGTACTTATCGCCAAACACGGCACCAACCTTAACGCCGATGGCAGACAGGGTAAAGGTGGTGCAGCCGATCAGCAGGGCAGCAACCACAATGTTGGCTTCCATTGCGGCAAAGCCAACGCCAACGGCAAAGGCGTCAATGGAGGTTGCAACGGCCAGCGGCAGCATGGCTTTGGCGGAAAAATCGTTGTCCACAGTTTCATCGCCGCCAAAGCTTTCCCGCACCATGTTTACGCCGATCACAGCCAGCAGGATAAAGGCAACCCAGGGGCCAACGCTGTTGAGCAGGTGCTCGAACCGGGAACCGAGGAAGTAGCCAAAGGACGGCATAATGGCCTGGAACGCGCCGAACCAGGCACCGCAGATCAGCGCGTGGGACAGCTGTACTTTGCGCACCGAAAGCCCTTTGCAGATGGAAACCGCAAACGCATCCATCGAAAGGCTGATGCCGATCATGATCAAGTCAAACAAACTCATACCCAAATACCTCCAAATCCAAGGGCAGAGCCGGGCAAACAAAAAAGACCTATCCGCCCAGCACCTGCACACAGCATGCAGGTGAACCCTGTGCGGATAAGTCTCGTCATTTCAAGTAGTGCCAGAGCCTTTGCTGTTAGCTCATTGTGTTGGCAAAACTGCACGGCTGCTCTTGCCCAGTGCCGCGCCGACTACTCCCTTATTGCTTGGATAGTGTACCATGCGGAAAATTTGTTGTCAATACGTTAGTTATTACTAACCGCTAAAATCCCGGTCATTTTCCGGGTTTTGCCACAAAAATGGGTGTGCTGCACCGCAAAATCAGCCCTGCTGCGCTCCAAAGAGCAATGCAGGCAGAAATAACCGGAATCTTTACCGCCCCCTTGCGCAATAGCGGCTGATAGGGTAAAATAAAAAGACGAAAAAACAAAGAAACAGGGGATATTATGCAATACAAAGTTCTGGCACTGGATCTGGATGGCACACTGACCAACAATGCCAAAGTCATTACCCCACGCACCAAAGCTGCCCTGCAGGCAGCGGCGGACCGCGGCGTGCGCATTGTGCTGGCCAGCGGCCGCCCCACCGTGGGCATTGAGCCGCTTGCCAAAGAGCTGGAGCTGGACCGCCGCGGCGGCTGCATCCTGAGCTATAACGGCGGTAAGATCATTGACTGCAAAACCGGCGAAACGCTGGTGCAGCATGAGTTCCCGCCGGAGCTGATCGACCCGGTGTGCACCTTTGCCCGCTACTGGAACGTGATGCCGCTGACCTATGATGCCAAAGGCATTGTGACCGAGGATGCCGCCAACCCCTATGTTGGCGAGGAAGCCCGCATCAACAAAATCCCGGCCCGCCAGGTGGAAAACCTGCCCGCCGAGATCCAGTGGCCCATCAACAAGCTGCTGCTGGTTGGCGACCCTGTGGATATGCCCCATGTGGAGGAGCTAATGCAGCAAAAGTTTGCGGGCAAGCTTTCCATCTACCGCTCGGCGCCGTTCTTTATTGAAACGATGCCCCTGGGGGTGGAAAAATCCGCCTCGCTGGCGCTGCTGCTGAAAAACATGGGCCTTGGCCCCGAAAACCTGATGGCCTGCGGCGATGGCTGGAACGACCTGCCCATGATCCGCTATGCGGGCATGGGCGTTGCCATGGGCAATGCTGTGCCGGAAGTAAAACAGGCAGCCAAATACGTCACCGCAGATAATGAGCATGACGGGGTAGGGCTGGCCGTTGAAAAATTCATTTTGGAGGACCCGCAGTGAACCTGATCGTTTTTGACTTGGAATGGAACATGGGCAATGCGCCCAAAACCTTTAATTATCATGGGGCGGAGCTGACCCTGCGGGGGGAGATCATCCAGATCGGTGCAGTGCGGGTGGACGAGAATGGCGATGTACTGGATACCTTTGAGATGACCTTGCGCCCCCGCATTTTCCGCAAGCTGCATTGGCGCATTGCGGAGGTGACTGGCCTGAGCCAGGGCGATCTGGAAGCCGGGGTGCCCATTGCCGAAGGCCTGCGGCGGTTCCAGGAATGGGCCGGCCCCGACGCCGAATTTGCCGAGTGGGGCCTGGACGATGTGCCGGTGCTGAAACAGAACCTGTTCCTTTATAATATGGACGAAAGCTGGCCCACCCGCTGGTATGACCTGCAGCAGATCTTTTTGAAAAATTTCCCCCGCGGGGAAGGCGAGGGCCTGACGCTGGAAAGCGTGGTGGACCGCCTTGGCATTGAGCATGACGGCGATTTCCACAATGCGCTGGACGATGCCCTGTACACCACAAAAATCTGCCGCCGCCTGCCGCTGGCCCAGGGCATTGCCGAATACCCGGACCCCGCCGCCCAGCTGACAGCCGCCCTGCTGAACAATACCGATACCGAAACGTACGATATCCAAACCTACTTTGACCGCCTGGACCACGATGCCTACAAAAATGACCCTGCGCTGTACCAGGTGGGCTGCCCGTTCTGCGGCAAGCCGCTGGTGCTGAACGATATCTGGCTCAAGCGCGGCAACACCGGTTATTATACCGAAGCCACCTGCCCGGACCACGGCCCGTGGTTCCTGCGCTTTAAGCTGAACCGCCGCGACGGCCTGCATTGGAACTTTGCCCGTTGCATTGAGACCGTGCGCCCCGAAAGCTATTCCCGCTACAAAAAGTTGGAAAAATCCCAGCGCGAGCGCATCCGCATGAAAACGGAACGTGCTGGAAAGAAAACCCAGGAATAAACCAAAAAAATCTCCCTGCTTCATTGTGCAGTTTGTTTGCACATGGGGCGGGGAGATTTTTTGAATGAATCATGAATAAAGAATCATTGTGGTGGGCGCTGTTTACTTACTTCATTTTGCCGATGTAGACGAGGTAGGAGTAGAGGTAGATCCAGACGGAGCCGCCAAAGACAACGGCCAGCAGCAGGATCATGGTGGCGGCGTCGCCCAAAATGGTGGCCAGCAGTGAAATTACAATCAAAGCAGCACCCATAACAACAAACACAATGCCGCCCATGCGCTGGGTGCGGTTCCAGTTGTGTTCGTTGTTCAGCGCCCAGGGAGTTTTGCAGCCGAACATATAGTTCTGCTTGATGCGCGGCATATAGTTGCCCAAAAAGATGAACAGCACCCCGCAGCCGCCGCAGACCAGAATACCGACCAGGCTGCTGCCCTCCGGAATCAAGCCGAACACGCTCAGCTCCGAAAACCAGCTCATAGCTGACATAAATATTGTAAGGGCAGTGAGGGAGGCGTTCCAGACGCCCTTGAACTTTTCATAATTCTGGTGCTTGGGGTCAATGCGGGGCAGCGCTGCCATCAAAATCAGCATCAGGGCGGGCAGGGCTGCCCATAATCAGCACAGTGGATTTTGGCCCCCAGCCGTTGGCCTGGCCGTCCACGCCCCAGTGGGTGGGCACAACATCCGGCAGGGCGCCATAAAAGCAGAGGTGCGCCGCAAAGTTGATGGCGCAAAAAATCAGCAACCCCCAAAACAGTTTATTTCGTTTCATCATCAGGTCCACCTTTCACAAAGCCAAAATCGAAAAACCACTTAACAGCTTCCTGGAACACGGTCAGGTTCAGGCAGTACACAATGTTCTGGCCGCGGCGCTCATCCGTTACCAGCCCGGCATTTTTCAAAATGTTCAGGTGGTGGCTTACGGATGGCTTTGCCATATCAAAGTGCGCAGCAATATCACCGGCACTCATCTCGCCTTCGCTCAACAGTTCCAGAATGCGCCGCCGGGTGGGGTCCCCCAAAGCCTTAAACGCATCGCCTACCATAGGTCAGCTTTCCTCCTTATCTGATAACGTCTGCTGTTCCGGTTCTTGCAATGCACAATACTGCTTTTTGGCGTAAGCCGCGCAGCCCAGGCAGAGCACCAGCAGCAGTGCTTCCACCAGCCAGGTACTGTGCAGCACGCCGCACTGGAATAAAGCGGCGGGAACATCGAACAGCGCATGCAGCGCCACCGCCAATCCCAGATACCCGGCCTTGCGCTGCCGGACAGCCCGGAATACAACCACCGAGAGGGAAATGTGCAGCGTCATGGCAATCGCGCGTTCAGCCAGCCCCAGCAGCAGGTTGGCGGCCCCAAAGCTGGCAACGGCGGCGATCTGTGCCTGTACCTGGTCCAGCTGCACGCCGGTCAGCCCATTGGTTATGGTTTCAATGCTGCCGCTGTTGACAAGCTGCGCAATCGCAATATTATTGATGGCGGTGAGCCCCAGAACCAGGATTGCCTCGATCCCGCCGTGGCCGATGCCATAGGTTACGGCGTCCCGCCGGTTGGTATAGCGCTTGAGCAGAAAGCGAAACGCAAGATAGCGCCCGACTTCCTCAAACACGCCCGCCAGCAGGCAGCCGATCAGGGTGTAAGCCCACGCATGGGTCAGCACATACTGCGAAACGCCGGTGCCGCCGCCAAAGAAAATGGCCTTGGGCACACCTTCCAGTACCTGGGCGAAAACAACGAAGGTCACCGCGCCGACAACAGCAGGAAACAGCTTTGCACCCCGGCAGAATTTGAACTTCCATACCAAAAGAACCAGAACCGGCAGCCCGATACCGGCTGCGGCGGCCAAGGCGCTCCACAAAATGGTCTGCAAAGAAATCATCGTGCTCATACCATATACCCTTTCAGAAAACCACAAGAATTATATATTTAGATAAACGTCTAAATATTATGGTCTTAATATACCACCCGCACACGGCTTTGTCAAGCGGGTGCGGGTGGTACGGTTAAAATCAGGGGGTAGCCAAACAGCTTGGGCAGCTTAGGCAACGTTGTCGATCTGGTTCTGCATCACAATGTCATGCAGAATGTTGGTTTTCACGTAGTTTTCGCCGTAAGCGTTCACATAGCTGGTCATATCGGTGGAGCCAAAGTAGCGGGAGAACTCAGCGTTCAGAATGTCGGTATCGCATACAATGTTGTTCTTCTCCGCCAAAGCCTGCATGATCAGGATCTGCTTGATCATGTTCTGCTTGGAGTTTTCGCTGTTTTCCAGGTATTCATCCACACTGCTGTAACCGGCCTGGCTCAGCATGGCCTCCAGCGAAACGCCGCGCATCTGGGCGTACAGGTACGGCTGGTACAGCACGGTATTGGTGAAATACTGCTGCACATCTTCGGGCAGGGTATCGGTATTGACTTCAGCAGCATCGTACAGCTGGCCGTACAGCTCATTGGCTTCCTGATTGAACAGCAGGCTGTTGCTGACAAAAGTTTTCAGCTCAGCCACATTGTTCATGCCCATGGACTCGGCCAGGTTGCTGCTGACCCAATCATCAGTCAGGTCGGGGGTCACATCCTCGTTGATGTAGTTCAGCGTGGTGGCGAACACTGCGTCCTTGCCGGCCAGGTTGGTGGCCTGGTAGTCATCCGGGAAGGTGACATTCACATCAAAGGTTTCGCCGGGCATGTGGCCAACGATCTGATCCTCGAAGCCGTCAATAAAGGTGCCGCTGCCCAGGGTCAGATCATAATCGCTGCCGGTGCCGCCGTCAAAGGCAACGCCGTCAATGGAACCGGCAAAGTCAATGTTCACAGTGTCACCGTTTTCGGCGGCGCGGTTGGTGATCTCGTTGGTGGTCTTATAGTTGGAAAGAATGTTGTTGGAAATGTAATTGTCAATATCACTGTCGCTCACGGTGGTGGCATCGTCCGAAAGGGTAAAGCTCTCAGTATCCGGCAGCGTGACGTAATCCAGCGCGGTGATGCCTTTCAGGTAGCCGTTCTCGTCATAGGCATCACTGAAAGAAAAATCAGCCAGATAAGAATAATCATCGGCGGCGCTTTCTGCGGTAGCGTCGTCAGGAACAGTGCTTTCACTGGCAGCTTCGCTGGAAGCTGCGCTCTCGGCGGTTGCTTCGCTGGAGGATGCGCTGGAACTGCAGGCAGTCAGGCCAAAAACCATGCCGCATGCCAGCAGGCTGGCAGCAGCGCGGGTCAGGTTGGTGTTTTTCATGGGTTGTCTCCTGTCTTTTTTGAAAAAATACATCGCGTACCGCAGCAGGGAAAAATACCCCCGTCAAAAGCGGATACTTTTCTATTATACAGCTTTTTTGCAAAAAGTACAGCCCTGCATTCACAAAAGGGAAGCGGGTGTGTTATAATACCCGTGGCAGGGCACCCAATGCTCTGCCATGGGCGGCAGACCTGCTGCCCGGATATCCTTATATAAGGAAAGGAACAGAACCCTATGGAAAAAGAAAAAATCGCGCGCATCAATGCGCTGGCTCATAAAGCGAAAACTTCTGGCCTGACGGAAGCCGAACTGGCGGAGCGTGACGCCCTGCGGCAGGAATACCTGGCAGATATCCGTGCATCCATGATTGACCAGCTGGAGCACACCACGGTGATTGAGCCGGACGGCACCCGCCGCAAGCTGCAGGTGCGCCACTGATCCCCTGTTTAAAGTGGCGGCCCGGCTGGCGCGGGGCTGTGTGGTTTGCACAAAATTGTGCCGGGGTATTGGAATTTGCAAGCGGGTTTGCTATAATATAGCTGGCGGCGAATCCCGGCTACAAGAAATCAGTCAGCCACCCGGCAGACTGAACGGAAAAGGCTGTACATTTTGCCAAAGCGAGGTTATTTTTCATGCTTACTGCAATTACCGGTATCAACTGGGGCGACGAGGGCAAGGGTCGTATGGTGGACCTGCTCTGCCGCGATTATGACATCGTTGCCCGTTACCAGGGCGGCGACAACGCCGGCCACACCGTCAAAAACGAGCGCGGCAAGTTCGTACTGAACCTGGTGCCCTCCGGCATCCTGCACCCCAGCATTGTCTGTGTTATGGGCGGCGGTATGGTCATTGACCCGGAACATCTCGAAAAAGAGATCGCCGACCTGCGCGAACAGGGTGTTGAGATTACCCCGGACAACCTGAAAATTTCTGACCGTGCTACCATCACCATGCCGTTCCATGTGGAGCAGGATGGCCTGGAGGAGGCCCGCCTTGCCAAAACGGGCGCACAGTTTGGTTCCACCAAGCGCGGCATTGCTTACACCTATGGTGATAAGTACATGAAGAAAACCCTGCGCATGGGCGATTTGGTCCACATGGATGCCGGTGTGCGCAAGCGCCTGGAAACCCTGGTGGAATCCAAGAACCTGACCATGGTCAACATTTATAACCAGAAGCCTGTCAGCGTGGACGATATGTGGAACTGGTGCAAGCACTTCCAGGAAGTGTTCGGCGCTTACATCTGCGATGTCGGCCAGTACCTGGCAGATGCTGACGATGCCGGCAAGAAGATCATGTTTGAGGCCCAGCTGGGAGCCCTGCGTGATATCGACTACGGCATTTATCCCTACACCACTTCCTCCAACACCATCGGCGCTTATGCACCTATCGGCGCTGGTATCCCCGGCCGCAAGCTGAACAAGTCCATCGGTATCATGAAGGCTTATTCTTCCTGCGTGGGCGACGGCCCCTTTACCACCGAGCTGGCTATGACCGAGGAAGAAAAGCACCTGCTGCGTGAAGCCGGCCATGAATACGGCGCTGCCACCGGCCGCCCGCGCCGCGTTGGCCCGTTTGATGTGGTTGCTTCCCGTTACGGCGTTCAGTGCCAGGGCTGTGACGAGCTGGCCCTGACCCTGTTTGACGTTCTGGATTATATGGAAGAAGTTCCCGTTGTTGCCCAGTACAAGCTGGCTGACGGCACTGTGACCGACCGCTTCCCGACCGGCAAGACTTTGGACGATGCACAGCCGGTTGTCGTCAAGCTGCCGGGCTGGCACTGCGATATCACCTCCGTGCGCAAGTACGAGGACCTGCCGGAAGCTGCCCGCGGCTATGTGGAATATCTGGAAAAGGCCGTTGGCTGCAAGATCAAGTATATCTCCGTTGGCCCGGAGCGCGATGCCTGCATCATTCGTGACTGATCTGCATAAGATGGTCAGCAGGAACGCTGCTTGAACCTGAAATGATAAATGGCGGACCCCCATCGGTCCGCCATTTTTGTAAAGGCAATACCGCATAATTCTAAGTGCCGATACGGCGAGCGAGGTGCGGC
>OGZP01001912.1_pt1 | contig 14160 bp, 14 predicted proteins | sample 1576811 | NCBI WGS metagenome assembly OGZP01 (sample SAMEA3541553, study PRJEB24748) | human gut metagenome | biome: human gut; feature: human-associated habitat; material: faeces | place: China | collected 2012
ACATTAAAAAGTTGATTCTCGTTAGCAATACAATGGGAAATAAGAGTGTTATCAGTGATGGAATTAATGGGTATGTATGTGATAAGGCGGAGGAGTATGCTGAACATATAAAAGCGGCTATGAGGGAATTTCCAAAAGAACTTCCTGAAAGAGCCTATCAGGATGTTCTTGAGATTTACAATACTGATGCTATGAAGAAGAAATATATCGCATTCTATAACGATGTTATTGCGGGAAAGTATAGAAGGTAAGCAAATGACTCCATTTTTGAGTATTATAATACCCATTTACAAAATTAAAGAAGAATATCTAAGAGCATGTTTTGAAAGTTTGTTGGCGCAAGATTGTAGTGATTTTCAAGTTATTGCAGTTGATGATGGATCTCCAGATCATAGCGGAGAAATATGCGATGAATATGCAAGAAAAGATAGTAGAATTATAGTAATTCACCAAAAAAATGCAGGAGTATCTGTCGCAAGAAATAATGGAATTAAGGTATCTACAACAGAATGGGTGACTTTTGTTGATCCAGATGATTGGGTTGAACCAACACACGTTTCAACATTGTATAGTGCTCAGAAGGAAAACAGTAACATAGATGTATTTCTATTTGACTATATTCAGGAATTTGATGGGAAAACAAATGTTAAGCATTTGAAAAGTGATAGCGGAATTCTTGATGAAGAATGGGTTCATAATTTAAGAATTGCGCCATTTAACTTCCTTGTTGTTAATGGAAAACCATATGAGTATGAGACGAATGTTATCTGGAATAAAATGTATCGTGCCTCCTTATTGAAAGATAATAATATGTGGTTTGATCCGAAGGCAAGGAAAGGTCAAGATGTGATTTTTAACGCAGAGTGTTTGCAGTTAACGGACAAGTATTTCTATATTCATAAAGCGTTGTATCATTATCGATATTTGCAAGAATCGGTGACCAACAGATTTAATGAAAAGGCGCAATACTATAACGAAGTGGCTTTTGAAAATTATGAGAGAATTATAAATAAATTCTCGTTGCCTGAAGAATACTGGAGTGCTTATTATGCACGAGTGGTTACTAGACTGTATTCATGTATGAGATTGTACTATTTTCATCCGGACAATAAAAAGACCAAAAAAGAAACTAAACAAGAGCTGGATGAAACATTAAGCAGATATCCATATAATGAGAGTATTAAAAAGGTGAAAAGACATAACTTGACTGGAACGCAGAAAATTTTCGTTTTTTTCTTAAAATACAGACAATACAGGGTTTTGAGATTTCTTGTAAATGGTCGATTGTGGATAAAAAAAATCAAGGGAGCAAGACTCAAAGTGTAATGGGGGTCTACTATAGCAAATATTATCTCAAATTTGCAAGTGCATCATGGGATACCTTCAGGCTGTTACGATAAGTGGAGATTGGAAATGGGTTTTTGTGCATTACATAGATTGATTGCAATGATTACGCCAAATGTCCAGATGTTTATTATTATACGGTAATTGCAATTTGGAATATAGTTCACCAGTCGCAGTAGAGTAATATGTGGTAAATATGCTAGAAAAGATAATAGAATTCTCGTAATCCCCCCCCCGAAAAATGAGTGAGTAATCTGTTGCAAGAAATAATGGAATCAAGGTTGACAAAGGAATTTGAACAGAAGATTAAGATGAGAAAAATGGCCAGTCTGAGAGGTAAGGATGAATATATATGAGTAATGACAATTTGGGAAAAGTTTTGATTCAAATTCGAGATTTACGTGTCGGAAGTGGAATATCCACATGCATAATGAACTACTATGAAAGTATAGTGAGTGCGGGGTTCAAGGTGGATTTTCTACTAAATAGAGTAATTGAATCGCCTTATATGGAGATGGTCGAAAAACATGGTAGTCAAGTGTATGTACTACCCGTTGATACAAATAAACCATCTTTATCAAATGCAAAGTATATAGAAATGATTACAATGAAGGATTACGATATTATACATGTTAATATCAGTGGATTAAATGCTTCGCTTGCATTGCATTATGCTAAAAAACATAATATCAAATTTCGTATATATCATGGTCATAGTGTTTTTGAGAGAGGTTCTATTAAGGCTTGGCTTAGAAGTAAGATATATGTTAATTACTCTATCTCTCAGGCTAATTATTATGCTGCATGTTCTAAGCATGCTGGAAAATCTCTGTTTAAAGATAAACATTTTTTCACCATTCATAATGTGTTCGATGTTGACCATTTTGAATTTAGCCAACAAGCTAGAAATAGAATACGGACAGAACTTAATATAAATGGAAAAATAGCGCTTGGTAGTGTAGGAAGGCTGTCGGATTCTAAAAAACCAATAATGGCAATAAAGATATTTGAAAAGTTATATAGGTCGAATCAGAAATATGTATTTCTTTGGGCAGGAGATGGAGAACTCAGGCCAAAGGTCGAGAAATATATTATCGACAATAACTTGACAAGCAGAGTTCTGTTGTTAGGAAATAGAAATGATATAAATGATATTTATTCAGCATTAGATTTGTTTGTCCTTCCTACAGAATTTGAGGGGCTTGGATTGGTTTTTTTAGAAGCTCAGGCCGCTGGACTAGAGTGCTTTGCATCGGATTGTATTCCAGATGATGTCATAGTTACAGACCATATTCATACGATACCGTTAGAGGATGACATTGCTAAATGGGCAAGAGAAATAGAAAAACACTTCCCTTATAAACGAGTTAGTGGTGTAGATAAAATTAAAATGGCTGGTTATGATAAATATGTAGAAGAAAGTGAAATGGTAAAGATGTATAGGATGATTATGGAAGGGGGCTTTCAAAGCAAATGATTATATATGCAGTACCTTTTATTATCTCATTGTTTGGCTACTTTTTGAATATTAATGAGTCACAAAAGAAAAAAATAATATATTTATTTACAGTTTTTACATGTTTGCTTTTGATTGCAACCTTAAAAGCACCAAGCGTGGGAACTGATATGAGAACTTTTTATATACCGTATTATCCCCAATTTGCAAATGTATCGTGGGATAATGTTCAACATGTTACGAATAGTGAACATTGGGAACTAGGGTATTGCTTATATTGTAAATTTTTATGCCAATTCTCGACTGAACCGCAATTTTTTATTTTTGTCACAAGCATTATTACGGTAGTTCCATTCGCGTTGTTTATATATAAAAATTCAGAAGATGTTGTATTTGCAACAGTATATTACATAGGATTTCATATTTATACAATGCTGTTAAGTCCAGCTAGACAAGCCATTGCCGTTGCAATTATTGTGGCTTTTGGATATGAGCAGTTGAAAAGAAAAAACTATATAAAGTATTGTATAGTTGTTTACATCGCGTATTTGTTTCATTCATCTGCTATTTGTGCCGTAATTTTACTTGTATGTGATTTCTTAAAGTTCAATAAAAAAAGTGTCGGTTGGCTTACACTCGGTGTAGCGTTTTTTGCTGTTAGTTATTCAACAATTATACCTTATTTGGTACGAAGCATAGGACTGTCTTCTGCGTATGATATTTATACTATTGGGCAAAAGCATGCGAAAGGCTATATAACGATTCATACATTATCGAGTTTTTTGATTCCTTTGATGATTTTTTTAATCTTTGCTAGATGGTATGATCCAGAAAAAGAATGTTATTTGAGCGAAAATGGAAAGGTAAAAAGGAAATGGGTTCTAGGTTCTAGGCTTTGCTTAGTTAGGAAAGAGTATCCAGTTGCATGGCATGGCGGAATACTTGCATATGGTACTTTTTTGATCGTGCTCTTTAGATTTTGTGCTTTTTTAGTTAATGTTATAGCACGAATGTCATTTTATTTTATGCCTTTTATTATGATTTCGTACCCCTTTGCAAGAAGATGCGCAGAGGATAATACAACAAAAAAAAATTTAGACATTATAGTATATGGATCTTTGATATTATTCTTCTTTTATATATTAATTTTTCGAGCAGAATCACTGTGGGGAATAGTACCATATAGGTTTTTTTGGGAATAAAGGAGATACAATGAAGCGAATTGGTATTATAACAATGTATCATAATAGTGAAAATTATGGAGGTATAGCTCAAGGATTTGCACTGCAGAAATATATAGAAAATTTAGGGTATGATTCAGAAATTATTTCGTATCAACATAAAAAAAGAAAAATTATAGAGAAAAATCTTTTTGCATACATTTTAAATCATGCTAATCATATTCATGTAAAAATTTATATTCGTCTTAAGAGCAAGATTGCAAAAATAATTCTTGAGAAAAAAATAGCACCCGATTTACAAAAACGAAGGGATGCCTTTGCTAAATCCAGAGAGCTTGCAAGGCATTCTAAGGAATATACAGATCAAACAATCAAAGATTGCGTTGGCAAATATGATGTTTATGTTAGCGGAAGCGATCAAATATGGAAACCGGGTATAGCGAATGATGCGTATCTGTTTAACTTTCTACCGAATGACAGTCATGTGATTTCTTATGCGTCCAGTACAGCAGTCAGTGAATTTGATGATGACTATGATTCTTTTATGAAAAGGAGTTTGCAAAAATATCGTTGGATTTCAGTCAGAGAGGAAAATGCGCAAAATCATTTTAGAACTATTTTAAGTAAAGAAATTGACTTAGTAGTAGATCCTACATTACTTTTAGGATATGAGTATTGGAATGCAGTTGCTGATGATTATCAAACAAATACAAAGTATATTTTTGCTTATTTCCTAGGTGATAGCACAAAGCAAAGAAAAATAGTAAAAAAAATAGCAAAAGACTATGGTTTAGAAATAGTGACATTACCGCATTTAGGAAAAAGTCCGCGTTTGTCAGATGTTTCTTTCGCAAATATTGATTTATATGATGTGAATTTGTTTCAATTTTTGGGGCTCATAAAAAACTCTTCTCTTGTTGTTACGGATTCGTTTCATGCTGTCGTTTTTTCTAACATGTTCCAAAAAAGCTTTCTTGTTTTTGAGAGAGAGGTAGTAAATAAGAAAGATCAAATGAACGGAAGATTGGATACTATTCTGGGAATGTTTGGAGAAAGAAATCGAAAAGTATCTGATTATAAATCAGCGTGTAACGCTTTGAAAATGGAAATTGATTATGAGGAAGTACACGAGATTTTAAGGGTCGCTGCAAAAGAATCAGGTGAAAAGTTACAGCGAGCATTGGAGGTGTGATGATGTTTAATAACTATTATGATTTACATAGATGGGGGAATTTTTGCATACTGCATCATATTCCAATCCTTCCACAGTTGTTCAAGGTTGTGAAAATGGCTTTGTTTCCCGCCTGCGATATTCCATTCTCTTGCGAAATTGGAGAAGGATGTCAGTTTCCACATAGAGCAATAGGTGTTGTTATTCATGAAAAAGTTAAAATAGGTACCAATTGTAAAATAGAAAGTAGTGTCGTAATAGGAGGGAGAGGAAAAGGTGGTATTCCAATTATAGGAGATGATGTTTTGATTGGTACGGGTGCATGTGTACTGGGGGGGTTAAAATTGGAAATAGAGCGGTTATTGCAGCTGGTGCTGTTGTAATTAATGATGTGCCGGATGATGCTGTTGTAGGTGGAATTCCAGCAAAAAAATTGAAATGATTGGAATATAATGAAAGGTCAAGATATAATATAATTTTAGGTATATATATGGCGATAAATCAGCGAAAAACCGGTGTTGTATTATCATATGCTGGTGAATTAGTAAAAATATTAGTTAGTTTAATTTATACACCCATAATGCTACGCCTTTTGGGGCAAAGTGAGTATGGGTTATATCAGTTAGTATATTCTGTGGTTTCTTACTTGAGTCTTTTGAGTTTGGGATTTGGAAGTTCTTACTTACGGTTTTATTCAAGGTATAAAGCACAGAAAGATGAAGATGGCGTTGCAAAGTTGAACGGAATGTTCATGCTTATTTTCTGTTCTATTTCTATTATCTGTGTTTTATGTGGACTCGTAATGATAGGAAATATTCGTGGCATTTTTGGTACGGGCCTTACAGAAAGCGAATATGCTACTGCTAAAGTTTTGATGGGACTACTCATTATAAACCTTGCAATGACGTTTCCGAACAGTGTATTTAACTGCTCGATTACGGCGCACGAAAAGTTTCTGTTTCAAAAACTGCTGATACTTCTTCAGAATTTATTTAGTCCTTTTTTGACGTTGCCATTACTTATTATGGGGTACGGATCAATAGGTATGGTATCCGTAACAACATTTCTTACATTTGCGTTATTGATATCTAATATGTTCTATTGTTTTAGAAAATTACATATCAGATTTGCTTTTAGAGGACTTCAAATTAGTTTGCTTAAGGAAATGTGGGTATTTACATTTTTCATCTTCCTGAATCAGATTATAGATCAAATTAATTGGAGCTTAGATAAATTTTTGTTAGGTAGATTTGCTGGTACGACAGCAGTTGCCATATACGGAGTAGGCGGACAGATTAATACATTATATCTTCAGTTTTCTTCGTCCGTGTCAAATGTTTTTGTTCCCAAAGTTAATCGTATTGTTGCCGAGACAAATGATAATAATCAATTAACTAAACTTTTTACAAAGGTTGGTCGAATTCAGTTTATGGTTTTAGGACTGATTTTGTCTGGATTTATTTTTTTTGGAATTCCTTTTGTAAAGATTTGGGCAGGGCCAGAATACGGTGCTTCGTATGCTGTGGCACTGTTGCTTATTATCCCTGTTACAGTTCCCTTAATACAAAATCTTGGAATTGAGATTCAAAGAGCCAAGAATATGCATAAGGCAAGAGCAGTTGTCTATTTGGCAATTGCGATTGCCAACGTATTTATCAGCATTCCACTGATTAAACTTATGGGACCAGCTGGTGCTGCGCTTGGGACAGCTATTTCTCTTATTGCGGGCAATGCCATCTTCATGAACTGGTATTATCATGCTCGTATTGGAATGAATATGATTTATTTCTGGAAAGAAATTGCTAAATTTATTCCGGCACTGATTGCACCTTGTGTAGTCGGATTTTTCATTATGAAATTTGCCAATATTACGGGACTTGTTAAACTGGGAGTGTTTGCAATTGTCTATACAGTTGTGTACGGACTCTCAATGTATTTCTTAGGAATGAATGAAGAAGAAAAGCAGCTTGTTATGGGTCCAATTAGAAAAATCTTAAGGAAATAAAGAGATGAAAGAAAAGAAAGAATATTGGCAAAGCATCCGGGGAATCTGTATATTGGCGGTTGTATTGATTCATTCCTTAGGTGGATTTAATTATTCTACTGGATATGGTGCAGAGTTCGTTGTTCTTCGCCAGATCATCAATTTTGCAGTTGCTACATTTGTTTTTATGGCCGGTTATTTTGTGAATGTCGATGCCTTGTCTGATAAAGAATTCAGTTATAAACACTGGATAATTTATCGGGGGGGGGCGACTGTGTATCCCATTTATAATTTGGTCGCTGTTGTATAGTGGACTTGAGCTACTAAAAATCGTACACAGTGGCAATGAGATTCATTGGTTTGGATTTGTTTACCGATTTATTGTTGGAAAGTCAGCAACTCCATTTTATTATATTGTCGTTTTGATGCAGCTTACGATGATGACGCCTTGGCTAGTCAAAACTGTAAAACAAAATGGAGTTATCAGTAGAATTCTATGGTTAGTAACGCCGCTTTACTTAATGTATTTGTACGCTTGGAATTATATAGTTGGTATCTCACCACGTCTATATGAAACATTATTCCCAGCATGGTTTGTCTTTTATTATTTAGGAATTCATGTGCGCTGTGGATGGAAATTGAAATGCAATGGATATGCGGCGGCAGGTGCGCTCGCATTAAGTTGCGTTGAAGCGATTGGATTGAGAGCAGTAGGATTCGATATTGGATTCTATACGAGTCAGATAACAGTTGGTTCATTTCTTTATTCTGTTACCATAATTGGCTGGCTTCTAAAGAAAAATGAAAATAATCGTAGTGGCTATCACTTGCTATCAAAGATAGGAGATTGCTCATATGGAATTTTCTATATTCACATGGCAGTGCTGATGATTGTTGGTAGAATTATAGAATGTGAAAACTGGTATGCTTATTGGGCATTGCGATTTGTACTGACATCATTCATTAGTTACATCGTAGTTCATCTTGCTCAGATGACATTGAAGAATCATAAAAAATTGTTGCGGTATATTGGATTTGTATAAAAGGTACTGGAAGAGGAGGATATACTAGTGAAGCCAGAAAAAGTATATGCTTGTTATAGTAAAGATAAAGATGTGAGATTGAGCAGTTCTTCTGGAGCGGTATTTTCTTCTCTGGCAGAGTATGTGCTTAATAAGAATGGCATTATTTATGGTGTCGCGATGTCTGAAGACTGCTATTCTGCAGAATTTATTGCAGTTACGGATCGAAGTGAACTAATAAAACTCCGTGGATCAAAATACCTGCAAGCAAAAGTTGGGGATACATTTAAGAAAGTTAAGGCAGAATTGCAAGCAGGAAAACTTGTGTTATTTACAGGAACAGGTTGCCAAGTAAACGGGTTAAAGAAGTTTTTGGGAAAAGATTATGAAAACTTAATCTGCATGGATGTGATTTGTCACGGAGCACCATCACCTGCATTGTGGAGAGAATACGCACAATATCAAGAAAAAAAGTCTGGTGGAAAGCTGAAAGGAATTAACTTTCGCTGCAAAGATGAAAGTTGGACTGATTTTGGCATGAAGGAAGTTTTGGGAAATATTCCAGAAGATTCCGTAAAAAAGTTTTACATATCTAAAGATAAAGACCCATATATGCAAATGTTTCTGAGAGATTACTGCCTACGTCCTTCTTGCTATGAGTGTGTGGCTAAAAAAGAGAAAATGTCTGATTTAACAGTCGCGGACTTCTGGGGAATTAAAGAAGCTGCCCCGGAAATGAATGATGGGTTAGGAACCTCTCTCGTATTGATTCGAACCCAAAAAGGAAAAGAAATATTTAACTACATCAGTTGCAAAATGAAATTAAAAGAGGTGACATACGAAGCTGGTGTAAAAGGAAATCCTGCTGAATACAAGTCATGTGCAAGGCCGTCACAAAGAGATACTTTTTTTGATGATATGCACACAATGAGTTTCGAAGAGCTGGAAGGAAAGTATGCTGCTCCGATAAAATATTCCTTGAAAACAAGAGCAAAAAGGAAAGTAAAGAAAATAATTAAAAAAATGCTTCGAGTAATCGGGGGGGCAGAGAGTAATACAGAATATGGATTACTCCTTGTGTTTCGTGTTTGATTGTAAGGAGAATAAAAAATGTCAAAATACTTTGGAACGGACGGCTTCCGCGGAGAAGCCGGAATTACATTAACAGCGGATCACGCCTATAAGGTTGGTCGCTTCTTAGGCTGGTATTATAATGCTCTCCGTGAGCGCAACGGTGACACCGACCCTGCTCGTATTGTTATTGGTAAGGATACTCGTCGGAGTTCGTACATGTTCGAGTACAGCCTGGTCGCGGGCCTGACAGCCTCCGGGGCGGATGCCTACCTGCTGCATGTTACGACTACTCCGTCCGTGGCCTACATTGCCCGCGTGGATGACTTTGATTGCGGCATTATGATCTCCGCCAGTCACAATCCGTACTACGACAATGGCATCAAGCTAATCGACTGCTACGGCGAGAAAATGCCTGAGGAAACTCTGCTGCTGGTGGAGGACTACATCGATGGCAAACTCCATGTCTTTGATAAGGACTGGCCAGAGCTGCCCTTTGCTCATCGTGAGCACATCGGCTGCACTGTGGACTATGTGGCAGGTCGCAACCGCTACATGGGCTACCTGATCTCGCTGGGCATCTACTCCTTTAAGGGTGTCAAGGTCGGTTTGGATTGCGCCAATGGTAGCTCCTGGAATATCGCAAAGTCCGTATTCGATGCGCTTGGCGCAGATACCTATGTCATCAATAATAATCCGAATGGTCTGAACATCAATAACAATGCAGGTTCAACCCATATCGAGGGCCTTCAGAAGTTTGTTGAGGAGAAGGGCTTGGATGTTGGTTTTGCTTACGATGGTGATGCCGACCGCTGCCTGTGCGTGGACGAAAAGGGCAATGTTATCACTGGCGACCACATCCTTTACATTTACGGTTGCTACATGAAGGAACGTGGTAAGCTGTTAAATAATACTGTTGTTACCACTGTTATGTCCAACTTTGGTCTCTACAAGGCTTTCGATGAGCAAGGTATCGGTTACGCTAAAACAGCTGTCGGCGATAAGTATGTTTATGAGTATATGGCCAAGAATGGTTGCCGTATCGGTGGTGAGCAAAGCGGCCATATCATCTTCTCCAAGTATGCGAGCACTGGTGATGGCATTCTGACCAGCCTGAAAATGATGGAAGCCATGCTGGCTAAGAAGAAGCCGATGAGTGAGCTGGCAGCACCGCTGAAGATTTATCCGCAGGTGTTGGAAAATGTCCGTGTGACCGATAAGAAGGCTGCACAGAATGATCCTGCAGTTCAGGAAGCTGTGTCTAAGGTTGCTGAAGCACTGGGCGATACTGGACGTATTCTGGTGCGTGAATCCGGCACTGAGCCGGTTGTTCGTGTTATGGTGGAAGCCCCTGACCATGATACTTGCCAGAAGTATGTTGACGAAGTGGTCAACGTGATCTGCGAAAAGGGATATAAGGCGTAAAGTCAATGACAACTCTGGGCAATTATCCAGAGCCGTTTTGCATAATAGAGGGAAGTATAATAGACGAGAGAATTAAATAACGGGAGGGATAAACCTATGTGTGGAATTGTTGGTTTTACAGGAAACCGACAGGCAGCACCAATCCTGCTGGATGGTCTGTCGAAACTGGAATATAGAGGATATGACTCAGCTGGACTGGCTGTTCGTGATGGGGAAAATCTGGCACAGGTCGTAAAAGCAAAGGGGCGCCTGTCCAATCTGATCGAGAAGACAGATGGCGGTAAGGCATTGAAAGGAACCTGTGGTATCGGACATACCCGTTGGGCTACTCACGGTGAGCCAAGCCAGACAAATGCACATCCGCATGTTTCTGGTAACTGCACTCGTTCTGGTTCTGGTCCAGTCGAATCTGAGGTCGTTGGTGTACATAACGGTATCATCGAAAACTATACCGAATTAAAGGAAAAGCTGCTGAAGCATGGTTACACATTCTACAGCCAGACCGATACGGAAGTAGTTGTTAAGCTGGTTGATTACTATTATAAGAAGTATAACCTTGGCCCCATCGATGCCATTGCGAAGACGATGGTTCGTGTCCGTGGTTCCTATGCTTTGGAGCTGATGTTCCGTGATTATCCGGGCGAGATCTGGGTGGCTCGTAAAGACAGCCCGATGATCATCGGCATTGCGGATGGTGAGACTTATGTGGCTTCGGATGTTCCGGCAATTCTGAAATACACTCGCAATGTTTACTACATTGGAAACCTTGAGTTCGCAAAACTTGTTCCGGGTGAGGCTCGTTTCTATGACCTGAACGGTGATGAAATCGAAAAGCAGACCACCGAGATCAAGTGGGATGCAGAAGCGGCTGAAAAGGGCGGCTTTGAGCATTTCATGATGAAAGAAATCCATGAGCAGCCGAAAGCTGTCCAGGATACCCTGAATTCTGTGATCAAGGACGGTGCCATCGACCTGACCAGCGTGGAAATGACCGAGGATGAGATCAAGAACTTCGAGCAGATTTATATCGTTGCCTGTGGTTCTGCATGGCATGTGGGCATGGCTGCTCAGTATGTGCTGGAAGATATGGCAGATATTCCGGTGCGTGTGGAACTTGCATCTGAGTTCCGTTATCGCAAGATGCCGCTTAATCAGAAATCACTGGTAATCGTTGTCAGCCAGTCTGGTGAGACGGCAGATACACTGGCAGCACTGCGTCTTGCAAAAGAAAAGGGCATCACCACGATGGCAATCGTCAATGTGGTCGGCAGTAGTATTGCTCGTGAAGCAGATAAAGTGTTCTACACACTCGCTGGCCCGGAGATCTCTGTTGCAACGACCAAGGCATACAGTGCCCAGCTTGCCGCTATGTACTGCCTGGCAGTGCAGTTTGCGAAGGTCAGAGGCAAAATCACGGATGAGCAGTACAGCTATTATATTTCTGAACTGCAGACTATCCCGGAGAAGATACAGAAGATTCTGGAAGACAAAGAGCGTATCCAGTGGTTTGCGGCAAAGTACGCCAACGCTCATGATGTGTTCTTTGTTGGTCGTGGTATCGACTATGCAGTCAGCCTGGAAGGCAGCTTGAAGCTGAAAGAAATCAGCTATATCCACTCCGAGGCATACGCAGCAGGTGAGCTGAAGCACGGCACCATCAGCCTGATTGAGCAGGGAACACTGGTCATCGGTGTGCTAACTCAGAGTGAACTGTATGAGAAGACTGTAAGCAATATGCTGGAGTGCAAGAGCCGTGGGGCTTATCTGATGGGACTGACTACTTATGGCAAATACGAGATTGAAGATCAGGTGAACTTCACAGTCTATGTCCCGAAGGTAGACGAGCATTTCATTGGCAGTCTGGCCGTGATTCCGCTGCAGTTGCTGGGATACTATGTATCTGTGGCAAAGGGCCTCGATGTGGATAAGCCAAGAAACCTTGCAAAGAGTGTGACGGTGGAGTGATTGGATATGGAAATAGAAATACCAGTACTATATAAAAGAAAAGAAGAATGCTGTGGATGCACAGCCTGTTATGCTATCTGTCCGAAAGAAGCTATATCTATGGTGGAAGACGAAGAAGGCTTTGAATATCCACAGATAGATGAAAGTAAATGTGTTCGTTGCTATCAGTGCATTAAGGTATGTCCGATAAAAGCAGCACGAGCATAGGAGAGAATATGAAAACAACATTACTTATCATGGCGGCCGGAATCGGCAGCCGATTTGGAACAGGAATAAAACAGTTGGAGCCGGTCGATGATGCTAACCATATCATCATGGACTACTCAATCCACGATGCGATTGAAGCTGGTTTCAATCATGTAGTATTTATTATCCGTAAGGATATTGAGAAGGAGTTCAAAGAGGTCATCGGTGATCGCATTGCTTCTATCTGCTCCTCTCATAATGTAACTGTGGACTACGCTTTCCAGGATATCAACGATATTCCGGGAGAACTTCCGGAAGGCCGTATAAAGCCGTGGGGAACCGGTCAGGCAGTACTTGCAGCGAAGAAAGTAATCAAAACCCCATTCATTGTGATCAATGCAGATGATTACTATGGCAAGGAAGGCTTTAAGGCTGTCCATGAGTATTTGGTAAATGGCGGCAAGTCCTGCATGGCAGGCTTTGTGCTGAAGAATACCCTGTCTGATAATGGCGGTGTGACTCGTGGTATCTGCAAGATGGACGAGGATAACAACTTGACTGAGGTTGTGGAAACCAAGAACATCGTAAAGACCGCAGTTGGAGCAGAGGCAGACGGTGTGGCTGTTGATGTGAATTCTCTGGTTTCCATGAATATGTGGGGCTTGACTCCTGATTTTTTGGATGTGCTGGAAAATGGTTTCATGGAGTTTTTCGAGAAAGAAGTACCGGGTAATCCTCAGAAAGCCGAGTATCTGATCCCAATCTTCATCGGTGAGCTGCTGGAGCAGGGAAAGATGTCCGTAAAGGTCCTGAAGACCAACGACACTTGGTACGGCGTGACCTACCATGAAGATGTCGCAGCAGTAAAGGACAGCTTTAAGAAAATGTTAGAAAAAGGCGTGTACAAGGCTGATTTATTTGCAGACTTGTGATATGCTGGGAGCGGATGCTCCCTACGCTGCTCGAATAAAATAATATCACACACCTCTCCGTGGTGAGCAGCAGGCAACGATCTTATGATTGGCGAAGATGTGATGAAAACTATAGTGTTTTTAATGACGAAAGAAGAGAATAAAAGTGATGACCATGAAAATTCTTTCGATGCACTGTATGAGTAATAGTGGAAATTTATTACTTTGAAGAGTATAATAAAAGAATGGAGACAAAAGATAAATGGGAAAGAAAAATTCACGTATTCCAAATTTTAACCCACATCCACCAGTCTCAAAAAAGGTAACGAATCCAGTCATAACATCCTTATTAGATCAGATGGAGGATGGAAAAGAATATGCAAGTATTGTTGCAACGGTGTACAAAGGGAACATAATAAAAAACTTAATAATGGACTGCCAATC
>OGZP01001922.1_pt1 | contig 14103 bp, 10 predicted proteins | sample 1576811 | NCBI WGS metagenome assembly OGZP01 (sample SAMEA3541553, study PRJEB24748) | human gut metagenome | biome: human gut; feature: human-associated habitat; material: faeces | place: China | collected 2012
TATTACTTGATTCATCTGGTTTTAATAATAACATAGTTAGGACCGACCGAGGACTATGCGATTCGTGAGGAAGACCTTCCGGTGATCTTCGAACAGTACGACATTCTGGCAAGAGAGATGATCAAGAGGGAAAAAGAGGGAAGAGGCTTCAATTTCTTCCACTTTATGATCGATCTGACCGGCGGACCATGTGTTTATAAACGTCTTTCCGGCTGCGGTTCCGGAACCGAGTACCTTGCGGTAACACCGTGGGGCGATTTCTATCCGTGCCACCAGTTCGTAGGACAGGAAGATTTCTGCCTCGGAAATGTTTACGAAGGCGTGAAAAAGACAGAAACTGTCAACGAATTCAAAAAATGCAACGTTTATTCCAAGAAGGAGTGCAGCCAGTGCTTTGCACGGTTCTACTGCAGCGGCGGATGCGCGGCAAACTCCTACAATTTCACAGGTAAGATCAACGATGTTTACGAGATCGGATGCAAGATGCAGCAGAAACGGATCGAGTGTGCATTGATGATAAAGGCAGCTCTGGCCGAAGATTAAAGAAAAGAGGAAAATCGCGACATGATGAAGAAGAAACAGAGTATCATCGCACTCGTCCTGGCAGCCATTGTAACAGTGCTTCTTGGATGGACGATGATCAAAGGATGGGGTCCTACCGGAACCGGTTCGATGAAGAACATCAACCTGGGTCTGGATCTGTCCGGCGGTGTCAGCATTACCTATCAGGCCGTAAAGGACAACCCGACAGACGAAGAAATGTCAGATACCCGCTACAAGCTGGAACAGCGTGCGCAGCAGTACAGTGAAGAGGCACAGGTATATCTGCAGGGCGACAACCGTATCACCATTGAAATCCCGGGTGCAACCGATGCAACCACCATTCTGGAAGAGATGGGTAAACCGGGAAGCCTGTATTTCATCAAACAGACCAACGATGACGGAACAGAAAACTACACCTACGACAGCACGACCGGCGAGTACGTTCTGAACGGAAAAACTATCGAAGAGCTCGAGGAGGACGGCTCCGTCGTTCTGACCGGTAAAGATGTGGAGAGCGCAGAAGCCATGCATCAGCAGAACTCCACCACAAAAGCAACCGAGAGCGTCGTTCAGCTGAAAATGACCGACGAAGGAAAACAGAAATTTGCAGACGCAACCCAGGAAGCCTACAGCGCAGGAAAGAGCATCGGTATCTACTATGATGAAAAATTCGTCAGTGTACCGAGTGTAAACGCTGTGATTTCCGATGGTACTGCAGTCATCTCCGGCGGAAACATGGACTGGGATGAAGCAACCAGCCTGGCATCCACCCTCCGTATCGGTTCCCTTTCCCTGAAACTTGAGGAGATCAACTCCAGCGTCGTTGGAGCACAGCTTGGATCTGCAGCTGTTTCCACCAGCGTAAAAGCGGGAGCGATCGGCATTGTACTGATTATCCTTTTCCTTGCAATCGTATATCGCCTGCCTGGTATTGCTGCCGGATGGGCACTGCTCATCTATGTTGAGCTGAATCTGATTGCTTTAAATGCATTTGACCTGACATTGACCCTGCCTGGTATCGCAGGTGTTATCCTGTCGATCGGTATGGCGGTCGATGCGAACGTTATCATTTATGCCCGTATCGAGGAGGAGATCGGTGCCGGAAAGACGGTTCATGCGGCAATCCGCGACGGATTCAAGAAGGCAGCTTCTGCCATCCTGGACGGAAACGTGACGACCCTGATTGCAGCAGCTGTTCTGTATGCGCTTGCGAGCGGAAGTGTCCGCGGATTCGCCATGACACTTGCTCTTGGTATTGTTCTTTCCATGTTCAGCGCCATGGTTGTTTCCAGACTGCTGGTCAACAGCCTGTACGGTATGGGACTGAAGGATGCGAAATACTACGGAACCAAGAAAGAGCGCAAGGGATTTCCATTTGTGGAAAAGAGAAAGATCTTCTTCACGATCTCCTGCATTCTGCTGCTTGCCGTTCCGGCCAGCATGATTTTCATGCATCAGACAAAGGGAAGCGCACTGAACTTCGGCCTTGACTTCAAGGGCGGTACTTCCATCAACGTTCCGTTCAACGAGGATTACTCCATCGAAGAGCTGGACAAAGAGGTAGAGCCGGTTGTGGAAGGCGTGACAAAAGATTCCAATATTCAGATGACAAAGGTTGTCGGAGGCAACAATGTCATCATCAAAACACGTTCTCTGACTCTGGAAGAGCGTGAGCAGGTTTACCAGGCAATGGCAGACAATTTCGGTGTCGATACTTCTGAAATCACTTTCGACAACATTTCTTCTACTGTAAGTAAAGAAATGAGCCAGAATGCGATGAAAGCAGTTATCATCGCTGTAGTCTGCATGCTGCTGTACATCTGGATCCGTTTCCGCGACATCCGTTTCGCATCGAGTGCCATCCTTGCACTGATGCACGATATCGCCATTGTATTCGGATTCTATGTGGTATCCCGTATTTCGGTCGGCAGCACCTTTATCGCGTGTATGCTGACGATCCTCGGCTATTCCATCAACAGTACGATCGTCATCTTCGACCGTATCCGTGAGAATCTGCCGGAGTTAAAGAGAGAGCCGATCGAGTTCCTGGTTGACCGCTGCATCACGGACACCCTGACCCGAAGCATTTACAGTTCCCTCACCACCTTTATCACCATCTTTGTTCTGTTCGTGATGGGAGTTTCTTCCATCCGCGACTTTGCAGCACCTCTGATGGTTGGTATCGTATGCGGAGCTTACACTTCTGTCTGCATCACAGGTGCCCTGTGGTATGTGATGAAGCACGTTGGAAAAAACAAATATGTGCCGTCCAAAGCAGTACAGAATAAGACAAAAAATAAATAAAAGCAGCAAAAACCATAAAAAGAGAAACGCCGGACCGGAAAAGTCCGGCGTTTCCTGCTAACAGGAAAGAGGAGAATATATGAAGAAAGAACGCTGGGTAGTTTCGGCAAAACGCGCCGATTTCCAGGCAATTGCGGACCGGTTCGGCATCGATCCCGTCATCGCCCGCCTGATCCGGAACCGGGATGTGACCGGGGAGAAAGAGATCAAAGAGTATCTCTTCGGTGATCTGGAGCAGCTCCACGATCCGCTGCTGATGAAGGATATGGAGCGCGCGGCAGATCTGATCGCAGAAAAAATCCGGGAGAAAAAGCCGATCCGCATCATCGGGGACTACGACATCGACGGTGTTACGGCAACGTATATTCTGCTGACCGGCTTAAAAGATCTCGGTGCCGATGCGGATGTGCGTATCCCGGACCGGATTGCAGACGGATACGGCTTAAATGAGCATCTTGTGCAGTTTGCCGCGGATGAGGGGCGGGACACGATCGTCACCTGTGACAACGGCATCGCGGCGGGCAGTCAGATCCGTCTGGCAAAAGAACTTGGCATGACGGTTGTTGTGACGGACCACCACGAGGTTCCGTTTGAGGAGGATGAAAACGGAGAACGCCGCTACATCCTGCCGCCGGCGGACGCGGTTGTCAATCCGAAACAGAAAGACTGTTCCTATCCGTTTCCGGGCCTCTGCGGTGCGGCCGTCGCATGGAAACTGATCCAGACGATGGAGGCAAAAGCAGGTATTCCAAAGGAGCACAGCTTCCGCTTTCTGGAATTTGTCGCCATTGCGACGATCGGTGATGTGATGGATCTGCAGGGAGAAAACCGGATTTTTGTAAAAGCCGGCCTTCGGGCGCTCCATAAAACGCAGAACCTCGGCCTGCAGGAGCTGATCCGTGTGCAGGGCATCGAGGCGGAAAACGTGACACCGTATCACATCGGCTTCGTTCTCGGCCCGTGCATCAACGCATCGGGACGGCTTGACACGGCGGAGCATTCGTTAAAACTGCTCTGCGCAAAGACACGTGAGGAGGCCGCAAAGCTTGCCGGGGACTTGAAAGACCTGAATGAAAGCCGCAAAGAGCTGACGCGCCAGGGTGAGGCGAAAGCAATCGAGCTCGTGGAAACCTCCCCGCTGCAGAACGACAAAGTCCTCGTCGTCTATCTGCCGGACTGCCACGAGAGCCTTGCCGGAATCATCGCAGGTCGCCTGCGGGAGCACTTCCACAAACCATCCTTCGTACTCACCAGAAGTGAGGAGGGCGTCAAGGGCTCCGGCCGCTCGATCGAAGCGTATTCGATGTATGAGGAGCTCTGCAAATGCAAAGAACTGATGACGAAATTCGGCGGCCACCCGATGGCTGCGGGCCTTTCCCTCGCAGGAGAGGAGATGATCGAACCGTTCCGCCGGGCACTGAACGATAATTCCACGCTGACGGAAGAGGATTTCGTCGAAAAAGTTGTGATCGATGTGCCGATGCCGATCACCTACATCACCAAAAATCTGATCCGCCAGTTAAGTCTCTTGGAGCCGTTCGGAAAAGGCAACACGAAACCGCTGTTCGCACAGAAAGGACTGACTGTATTAAATTACCGCATTTTTGGAAAGAATAGAAACGTGGTGAAAGTACAGCTTGCCGATGCGGGCGGATACCAGATGGATGGTGTCTATTTCGGCGAGGGAGAAGCGTTCGCCGCATACGTGGATGCACATCCAACCCTCTCGGTAGCGTACTATCCGTCGATCGATACGTGGAACGGACGCGACAAATTACAGATCAATATCCAGAGTTATTTTTAAAGATGCAGAAAAGCCGCAAATACCTGATTTTTCTGCCCTGTTTTCTATCGGAAACAAAATTGACGCAGAAGAATATTGATGCTATACTGTAAGGTGAATTGTCAAACCTTGACGAAACGGAGGAATATTTTATGAAAAAAGTAGAGGATTACGTAAGAAGTATTCCGGATTTCCCGGAACCGGGTATTATTTTCAGAGATGTAACGAGTATCCTGCAGGACGCAGACGGACTGCAGCTTGCCATAGATGAGATGCAGCATTTTGTAGAAGAAGTAGACTGTGATGTAATCTGTGGAACGGAGTCCCGCGGCTTCATTTTCGGTATGCCGATTGCTTACAATCTGCACAAACCGTTCGTGCCGATCCGTAAAAAAGGAAAACTTCCTCTGGAGACCGTCGAGGAGAGCTATGACCTGGAGTACGGCAGCGCAACGATCGAGATGCACAAAGACTCCATCAAACCGGGCCAGAAGGTAGTCATCATCGACGACCTGATTGCAACCGGCGGTACCGTGGAGGCTTGTGCAAAAATGATCGAGCGCCTCGGCGGCGAAGTAACCAGAATCGTGTTCCTGATGGAGCTTGCCGGCTTAAAAGGACGCGAAAAACTGGCAAAATATGATGTAAAATCTGTCATCCGTTACGATGGCAAATAACGTATCCAACGAAACGCAGGGGTTAATCATGAGAGCGGAGGATACATATGGAAGAAGAGAAAAGAATCAGTGAAGAAGAATTAAAGAAGGATGTGGCGGCGGCAGAAGCCAGAATCCGCAAGACGGACGATTTTACAAGTCCGGAGGAATTATACGGGGAATTGATCGCTTCTGTGAAAAAATATCATCCATCGGACGATATTTCCCTGATCGAAAAAGCATACCGCGTGGCAGCGGATGCACATAAGGACCAGAAAAGAAAGAGCGGGGAACCGTACATCATCCATCCGCTCTGTGTGGCAATTATCCTGGCAGATCTGGAGCTCGACAAGGAGTCGATCGCGGCAGGCCTTCTGCACGACGTTGTCGAAGATACCGTCATGACCGAAGAAGAGCTGACCGAGGAGTTCGGCCCGGAGGTGTCCCTGATTGTAAGCGGTGTCACGAAGCTGGCACAGCTGAAATATTCTGCGGATAAGGTCGAGGAGCAGGCAGAAAACCTGAGAAAGATGTTCCTTGCGATGGCAAAGGATATCCGTGTTATTCTGGTAAAACTGGCGGACCGTCTGCACAACATGCGGACCGCACAGTACTGGTCGCCGGAGACGCAGAAGAAAAAAGCGCGTGAGACGATGGATATTTATGCCCCGATCGCACAGCGCCTCGGTATTTCCAAGATCAAGGTCGAACTCGATGACCTTTCTCTGAAATATCTGGAGCCGGATGCGTACTATGAACTGGTGCAGAAGGTCAGCATGAAGCGGGAGCAGCGGCAGGAGTTTGTCGATGCGATCGTAAAAGAGGTGACCCGTCATATCCACCAGGCCGGCATTGAGGCAGATGTCAACGGACGAATCAAGCACTTTTTCAGCATCTACAAAAAGATGGTCAACCAGCACAAGACGCTGGATCAGATCTATGACCTCTTTGCGGTCCGCATCATCGTGGAATCCGTCAAAGACTGCTATGCAGCGCTCGGTGTCATCCATGAAATGTACACGCCGATCCCGGGCCGTTTCAAAGATTACATTGCGATGCCGAAGCCAAACCGTTACCAGTCCCTGCATACAACCCTGATCGGACCGAACGGACAGCCGTTTGAGATTCAGATCCGTACTTATGAGATGCACCGGATTGCAGAATACGGTATCGCTGCGCACTGGAAATACAAAGAGGCCTCCGACGGCAAAAAGCCGGGACCGGAGCAGGAAGAGGAGAAACTGACCTGGCTGCGCCAGATTCTGGAGTGGCAGCAGGACATGGCGGACAACCATGAGTTCATGAACCTCTTAAAGAGCGATCTCGACCTGTTTGCCGACAATGTTTACTGTTTCAGCCCGGCGGGCGATGTCAAAACGCTTCCGGTCGGCTCCTGTGCCATCGACTTTGCTTATTCCGTCCATAGTGCGGTCGGCAACAAGATGGTCGGAGCGAGGGTCAACGGAAAACTCGTGCCGATCGAGACGGAACTTCACAACGGAGACCGCGTCGAGATCATCACCTCGCAGAACTCCAAGGGACCGAGCCGCGACTGGCTGAAAATTGCGAAGAGTTCCCAGGCAAAGAGCCGCATCAACCAGTGGTTCCGCCAGCAGAACAAGACGGACAACATCGTCAAAGGCAAGGAAATGCTCACCAACTATGCAAAGCTGAAGGGCAAAAACCTTGGAATCTATACAAAACCGGTGTATGAAGAGGCTGTTATGAGAAAGTACGGTTTCCGCGACTGGGATTCCGTTCTTGCGGCCATCGGCCACGGCGGCTTAAAAGAGGGCCAGGTCCTCAACAAGCTGATTGAGACGTACGAAAAGCAGCATAAAAAAGAGATCACCGACGAGCAGGTGCTCGAGGCGGCATCCGGAGAGAAAGTTCTGCCGGTTGGAAAGAGCAAGGGCGGCATCGTCGTGCGCGGTATCCACGATGTGGCAGTTCGCTTCTCCAAATGCTGCAATCCGATCCCGGGCGATGAGATCGTGGGCTTTGTCACAAGAGGACGCGGCGTGACCATTCACCGCACCGACTGTGTCAATGTCCTGAATCTGCCGGAATCCGAGCGGGCGCGCCTCATTGATGCTGAATGGCAGGCAGAGGACAACGGCGGCTCTCTCTATACCGTGGAGATCAGCGTTTACGCAAACAACCGTACCGGTCTTCTGGTGGATATCTCCAAGATCTTTACCGAGCGGAAGATCGACCTTGCGGCGATGAACGTGAGAACGAGCAAGCAGGGAACGGCTTCCATCGATGTGACGTTCGACGTGCACAACAACGAAGAGCTGAACAGCATCATCGAGAAGGTGCGCCAGGTGGAGAGTGTGATCGATATTCAGAGATCGAGAGGATAAAAAGGAGAAAAGCGTATGATAAAGGTAAATTACCGGGCACTTGGAATGCTCTCGACAAACTGCTACGTTGTGGAAAATCCGGACAGCCAGAAGGTGCTGATCGTGGACCCGGGCGATTCGCCGCTGGAGATTGAACGCCAGATCGACGAGATCGACGGCGACCCGGAGGCCATTCTGCTGACCCATGGCCATTTCGACCATATGCTGGCAGCGGATGCGCTGCGGAAAAAATACCATATCCCGGTCTATGTCCATGAAAAAGAGCAGCACCTGCTGGGGGATCCAAAGGAAAATCTTTCCGGGCTCTGGAGCAAACCGTACACGATGCAGGCGGACAAAACCGTAAAAGAGGGCGATGTGCTGCATCTCGCAGATTTTGAAATCCACGTTCTTGCGACACCGGGGCACACGGCAGGCGGTGTCTGCTACTATATTCCGGCAGAGAAAGCACTTTTTTCCGGTGATACGCTGTTCTGCGAGTCCTACGGAAGATACGACTTCCCGACATCCTCCGGCAGAGAGCTGACCGCGTCGGTCAAGCGCCTGTTAAAAGAGCTTCCCGGGGATGTGACCGTGTATCCGGGCCACAACGATGAAACTACGATTGAACATGAAAAGAGGTACAATCCCCTTGCTTAATATCAGCCTTTGTTTTAACAGAAAAGATTTTGAATACGATGTGTATTCCCTGATCAAGGCATTCTATCCGGGCTGTGAGATTACCTCATGGTACGAAGAGGATGGGGCGCTGGACGGGGAATTTGCATATTATGATACGATCACATACGAGGCGGATCAGATCTGTTTTTCGATTGCAGACGAGAAACATGAGACGCTCGCTTCGCAGTGTGAGGCGGTGGAATATGAAAAAGACCGCCATGAAACGAAAAATGTCCTGAAACGGATGGTATACCGCACGCTTTCCGAAGTGAGCGGCAAAGAACTTCCATGGGGCGATCTCACCGGCATCCGTCCGACGAAAATTCCGATGAAGATGCTTGAAGAGGGTAAAAAAAATGTAGAGATTGCGAAATACATGCGCGAAACTTACTACACCAGCCCGGAAAAGACGGCACTTGCGATCACGATTGCCAACCGGGAAAAGGACATTTTAAAGACGATCGACTACGAACACGGTTACAGCCTGTACATCGGCATCCCGTTCTGTCCGAGCATCTGCCTGTACTGTTCCTTCGGCTCCCATGTGTTAAGCCGCTGGGAGCATATGGTAGATCCGTATCTCGATGCACTGATCAAAGAACTGATCTTTATCAGTGAGAACATGAAGGATTACACCCTTGATACGATCTACATCGGAGGCGGTACGCCGACCACGCTGAATGCGGCACAGATGGAGCGCCTGCTCACGAAAGTGACAGAGCTCTTCCCGATGGAGCAGGTGCAGGAGTTCACCGTGGAGGCAGGACGGCCGGATACGATCAATGAGGAGGTCTTAAAAGCCATCCGCAAATTCCCGGTCACCCGTATTTCGATCAATCCACAGACCATGAACCAGGAAACGCTGGATCTGATCGGACGCCACCATACCGTGGAGGAGATCGAGGAGAAGTTCCGTATGGCGCGTTCCCTTGGATTTGACAACATCAACATGGATCTGATCGTCGGTCTGCCGGGCGAGGACAAGGAAAAAGTGGCGCATACGTTGGAAAAAGTGGAAGCGCTGAATCCGGATTCCCTGACCGTCCATTCCCTTGCGTTAAAGCGTGCAACGAGACTCAACCTGTTCAAAGACAAATATCAGGAAATCTCGTTTGAAAACTCTGCCGAGATCATGAAAATGACGATGGACAGCGCACACCGCATGGAGATGGGACCGTATTACATGTACCGCCAGAAAAATATGGCGGGTAACTTTGAGAATGTCGGCTACTCCCGCGAAGGAAAAGCAGGTATCTACAACATCCTCATTATGGAGGAAAAACAGTCCATTCTGGCCGCGGGAGCCGGAGCGTCCACGAAATTCGTGTTTGAACACGGAGAGCGCATTGAGCGGGTGGAGAACGTGAAGGATCTGAAAAACTACGTGGAGCGTATCGATGAAATGATCGAGAGAAAACGTATCGGAATGGAGAAGTATCTGCCAAAATGAAAGAAAATTCCAGTCAGCAGCTTCACATGTTGCGCTATACCCTGACCGAGCAGCTCATCCATGGCATGGAAGTGAGCAATTTAGCTTGCGATCTTGCGCGGGAACTGGGGTATGAGAAAGAAATCTGCTATGAGCTTGCAAAAGCGGGCGTTCTCCACGATATCGGAAAGATTGTACTGGAGAATTACGTAGAAGAACAGGATACGCTCGTCGTTGAGGAGATGCGCTTTGTGCGGACCCATTCCACACTGGGCTATGAACTCCTGCAGGGACGCGGCTACTCCGATTTTGTGCTGGAGAGTATTCTGTATCACCATGAAAATTATGACGGAACCGGGTATCCGGCCAATCTGGCGGGAGAAAAGATTCCGTTTGGGGCGCGTATCTTACGCATCTGTGATGTGTACTGCGCGCTGACCTCCGACCGCCCGTACCGGAGTGCGTTTACGCGGAAACAGGCGATGGAGCTTATGACAGAAGAAGTCAAAAATTTCGATCTGAAAATGTTCCTGGCATTTCAGAGAGTGATCCACAGCGGCAGCCGGAAAGCGATCGAGCTTTCTGATGTCGATGAATTGATCCGGGAAATCATAAAGGAGAAAACAGAAAATGGCATTAAAAAAGAAACCGGTTACCGGAATGAAAGATATTTTACCGAAAGAAATGGCAATCCGTGACTATGTGATCCGTCTGATCAAGGAAACTTACGGAACCTTCGGCTTTACCTCCATGGAGACCCCATGCGTGGAGCACATCGAAAACCTGAACAGCAAACAGGGCGGCGAGAATGAGAAACTGATTTTCAAGATCTTAAAAAGAGGAGAGAAGCTGAAACTCGAGACCGCTGAGAAAGAAAACGATCTCGTAGACAGCGGCCTGCGTTATGACCTGACCGTTCCGCTCTGCCGTTACTATTCCAACAACGCAAACGAGCTTCCGTCCCCGTTCAAAGCACTTCAGATGGGAAATGTATGGCGTGCAGACCGTCCGCAGAGAGGAAGATACCGCCAGTTCATGCAGTGCGATATCGATATCCTCGGCGAGCCGACCAACCTCGCAGAGATTGAGCTGATCCTTGCTACCACCACACTGCTTGGAAAACTGGACTTCAAGAACTTTACGATCCGTATCAATGACCGCCGCATCTTAAAAGCAATGGCAGCCTACAGCGGATTCCCGGAGGAGTCCTATGACACCGTATTTATTATCCTCGATAAGATGGATAAAATCGGTTTTGAGGGCGTTGCCAAAGAGCTCGAGGAAGCCGGCTTTGCAAAAGAGTCCGTAGAGAAATACCTGAAAATGTTCGAGGAGATCACCCCGGATACCGCAGGCGTAGAGTACTGCCGTGAGAAACTCGAGGGATTCCTTGACAAAGAGTACGCAGACGGCCTGAAGACCATCATCGACAGTGTCAATGCCGTGAAGACCGCAGAATTCAAGATCGCTTTCGATCCGACTCTGGTGCGCGGAATGTCCTACTATACCGGACCGATCTTCGAGATCGCTATGGATGAGTACGGCGGATCTGTCGGAGGCGGCGGACGCTACGATGAAATGATCGGAAAATTCACCGGAAACCAGACCTGCGCATGCGGATTCTCCATCGGATTTGAGCGTATCGTTATGCTGCTGCTCGAGAGAGATTACCAGATTCCGGGTGCTCAGAAGAAAAAAGCATATCTGATTGAGAAAAACATGCCGGCAGAAGGAATGCAGAAGATCATTCAGCAGGCGACAAAAGAGAGAAGTGAAGGCACGGCCATCAACATCGCCGTGATGAAGAAGAACAAGAAATTCCAGAAAGAGCAGCTTGCCAGCGAGGGCTACACTGAGATCGAAGAATTTTTTGTTGACAAAATGTAAGGAATATCCAATAATAGTAATCGCATGAAAAAACGATGTGCTGCGGATGCAGATTCTTTGTGTCCGCAGTTCCAAATAGGAGGAACAAGAAAATGGCTGAATCCATGAAAGGCCTGAAGAGAACCTGCCGCTGTGCGGAAGTCACAAAAGCAGATATCGGAAAAAAAGTAACCCTGATGGGCTGGGTACAGAAGAGCCGTAATAAAGGCGGAATTATTTTCGTCGATCTGCGTGACAGAAGCGGTATTATGCAGATTATCTTTGAGAACGGCCCGATCAGTGAGGAAGGTTTTGAGAAAGCAGCAAAACTGCGCAGCGAGTTCGTCATCGCCGTAGAAGGTGAAGTTATGGCCCGCTCCGGTGCTGTCAATGAAAATCTGGCAACAGGAGAGCTCGAAGTAAAGGCTGAGTCCTTACGCATTCTTTCCGAGGCAGAAACCCCGCCGTTCCCGATCGAGGAGGATTCCAAGACGAGAGAAGAGCTCCGTCTGAAATACCGTTACCTGGATCTGCGCCGACCGGATATCCAGAGAAACCTGATTATGAGAAGCAAGGTGGCAATGCTCACCCGTGAGTTCATGTCAAAAGAAGGTTTTCTTGAGATCGAAACCCCGATGCTGACCAAATCCACACCGGAAGGCGCCAGAGACTATCTGGTACCGAGCCGTGTACATCCGGGCAGCTTCTATGCACTGCCGCAGTCTCCGCAGCTGTTAAAACAGCTTCTGATGTGTTCTGGATATGACCGCTACTTCCAGCTGGCACGCTGCTATCGTGACGAGGACTTAAGAGCCGATCGTCAGCCTGAGTTTACCCAGATCGATATGGAGCTTTCCTTCGTTGACGTTGAGGACGTTCTGGATGTCAATGAGCGTCTGTTAAAGAAGCTCTTCAAGGAGATCTGCAATTACGATCTGCAGCTTCCGATCCAGCGTATGACCTGGCGCGAGGCAATGGATCGTTTCGGTTCCGATAAGCCGGATCTGCGTTTCGGCATGGAGTTGAAAAACGTATCGGATGTAGTAAAAGACTGCGAGTTCGTTGTATTTAAGAGTGCACTGGAAAATGGCGGCTCTGTCCGCGGTATCAACGCAGAAGGACAGGGCGCTATGCCGAGAAAGAAGATCGATGCGCTGGTTGAGTACGCAAAAGGCTTTGGTGCAAAAGGTCTTGCATATCTGGCAATCCATGAGGACGGTACCTACAAGTGCTCCTTCTCCAAGTTCATGAAGCCGGAAGAGCTGGATGCACTGGTGGCTGCTATGGGCGGTAAGCCGGGCGATCTGCTTCTGTTCGCAGCTGACAAGGATAAAGTTGTATTTGATGTACTTGGAAACTTACGTCTGGAGATCGCTAGACAGCTTGACCTCTTAAAGAAGGATGATTTCAAGTTCCTGTGGGTAACCGAGTTCCCGCTGCTTGAATATTCAGAGGAAGAGGATCGCTACGTAGCTATGCACCATCCATTTACCATGCCGATGGAAGAGGATCTTCCGCTGATCGATACTGATCCGGGCAAGGTACGTGCAAAAGCATACGATATCGTCCTGAACGGTACCGAGATGGGCGGCGGTTCTGTCCGTATCCATCAGGCAGACATCCAGGAGAAGATGTTTGAGGTTCTTGGATTCACGAAGGAGAAAGCACAGGAGCAGTTCGGCTTCCTGTTAGACGCATTCAAATACGGAGTACCGCCGCACGCTGGTCTGGCTTACGGTATGGACCGTATGGTTATGCTGATGGTCGGCGCAGACAGCATCCGCGACGTCATCGCATTCCCGAAGGTAAAAGATGCTTCCTGCCTGATGATGGAAGCACCGTCTCAGGTTGATCCGAAACAGCTTGAAGATCTTTCCATTGGTGTGGTCGAGAGCGATGAAGCGGAGAAGACCGAAGAATAAAATATAAGATATGGAACAGCCTGGGAAGACTGTGAAATAGAAAGCAAACAGGGCTGGATGAGAAATGCAGGGAAATACTGGATTTTGTCGGACAGTCCTGTTTTGCGTGTGAGATGAAAAAGTTCCATTTGTCCTTGGCAACTGAATATATAAATTGCTTGCATTGGGGAACTCAGGAGGATGGAAAAGGATTTTGTCTACAGTCTGAGAATGTGCCAAGGCACATTCTTTTTTATAATAGGCGCTTTTCTATATGTGGCAGAAACTATGAATCTTTTGTGAACCTATGGAATCTCCCACCCGAATCTGCTAAAATACAGACAGATTGAGAATGTAATCAGGATATGACAGCGTGGAAAAAGGTTCTGTCATACACGGCAGAGTAAAATAAATGAGGTGAAGATTTTATGGATAAGATTAAAATACTGGTCGTGGACGATGAGGCGAGGATGCGGAAGCTGGTGAAGGACTTCCTTTCGATTAAAGGGTATCAGGTGCTGGAAGCCGGGGACGGCGAGGCCAGTCATGCTGTTCCGTAATTCTCAATATTGTTCCCGCTTTTACTTCCTCCGGC
>OGZP01001924.1_pt1 | contig 14097 bp, 10 predicted proteins | sample 1576811 | NCBI WGS metagenome assembly OGZP01 (sample SAMEA3541553, study PRJEB24748) | human gut metagenome | biome: human gut; feature: human-associated habitat; material: faeces | place: China | collected 2012
CAACTGCACGGCAAGCCCTGTGCAGAAGAAGTAGGAGGAATTTTGTTATGAGCAAATACACGATTGGTATCGACCTGGGCGGCACCACAATGACTGCCGGTATTGTCAACGAAAATTATGAGATCGTCGGCAAGCTGACCTGGGCCACCCGTCTGCCGCGCCCGGCGGAGGATCTGGAAAAGGCACTGGCCGACCTGTGCCGCACCGTGGCCCAGGATAATAAGGTCGATTTTGCCGACATCAAATATGTCGGCATCGGCACGCCCGGCAGCGTGAACTTTACCACCGGCTTCGTCGGCTTCAACACGAACTTCGGCTATTACGACTGGAACCTCGGCCCTGACCTCGAGGCCCTGCTCGGCTGCAAGGTCTATGTCGAGAACGACGCCAACGCCGCCGCCTACGGCGAGTACATTGCGGGCGGTGCAAAGGGGTACAATGATGCGGTCGTCATTACTTTGGGCACCGGCATCGGCAGCGGCATTATCCTGGGCGGCAAGATTTTGCGCGGCTTCAACTTCGCCGCCGGTGAAATGGGTCACAACGTCATTGTCAAGGACGGCATCCAGTGCACCTGCGGACGCAGGGGCTGCTGGGAGCGCTACGCCTCCGCCAGCGCGCTGACCCGCGAGACGAAGGCCGCCATGCAGGCCGACAAGAACACCATTATGTGGAAGATGACCCAGGACATCGACCACGTCAACGCCAAGCTGGCCTTTGATGCCGCTGCCAAGGGTGACGAGACCGCCCGGAAGGTCATCGACAGCTGGATTGAGTATGTCGGCGTCGGCATCGCCAACGTCATCAACACGTTCGAGCCGGAGGTCATCTGCATCGGCGGCGGTGTGTCCAACCAGGGCGAGGTCCTGCTGGCCCCCGTCCGCGCCTATGCGGAGAACGAGACCCGGAACATCACCACCGGCAAGTTCCCGGTCATCTGCGCCTGCCAGCTGCACAACGATGCAGGTGTGATCGGCGCTGCCGCACTGGGCAGTTCTATTTGATAAAACGCTGATACTACGGAGGTTTCCATGCAGGAACAGACGATCACGGCTCTGTGCGCGGCGCTGACGGCACAGCAGCTGCCCTTTGCGCAGGGGGAGCCGCTGGCCCCCCACACGACGTTTAAGATCGGCGGCCCGGCAGCCTTCTGGTGTACGCCCCGGGATGCAGAGCAGTTGCGCCGCACCCTGCAGCTCTGCCGGGAAAACGATGTCCGCGTCTACCTGCTCGGCAACGGCTCCAACACACTGTTTGACGATGCCGGGTTTGACGGTGCGGTCATTGACATGCGCGGCCTGTCCGGGATGGAAAACTCCGGCCTTGATACGGACGCGGTGCGCATCACCGCCGGGGCCGGGCAGACGCTGGGGCGGCTGTGCAGCAAGGCGCAGACGCTGGGCCTGACGGGTCTGGAATTTGCCTGCGGCATCCCCGGTACGGTGGGCGGTGCGGTCTATATGAACGCCGGTGCCTACGGCAATGAGCTGAAGGACGTGCTGGAGAGCGTGACCTTCCTTGACAGTGATTTGCGGCTGCGCACACTGCCTGCGGCAGACCTGGCCATGGGCTACCGCACGAGCATTTTTGAGCAGAACCCCGACTGGTGCATCCTATCGGCCACGGTGGTGCTGCACCGCGGTGACGGAGCCGCCGTGCTGGCCCGTATGCAGGAGCTGCTGGGCAAGCGCAGGGAAAAGCAGCCCCTTGAATGGCCGAGCGCCGGCAGCACCTTCAAGCGGCCCCAGGGCGCGTTTGCGGGCAAGCTGATCGAGGACTGCGGCCTGCGGGGCTTTACCGTGGGCGGCGCACAGATCAGTGAAAAGCACTGCGGCTTTGTCATCAACCGCGGCGGCGCGACCTGCGCCGACGTGGTCGCACTGACCGAGCAGGTCCGGCAAATTGTTGAGGCCAGGACCGGCTTTGTGCTGGAACGCGAAATTCGCGTGGTAAAATAAGAGAGCGGTGGGGAAGATGAATTTTCTGATCGTGACCGGCCTTTCCGGCGCGGGCAAGTCAATGGCTGTCAACGCACTGGAGGACATCGGCTTTTTCTGCATTGACAACATCCCGGTGGCGCTGCTGCCGCGTATCGTGGACTTCGCCCTGCAGGGCGAAAACCAGCTGAACCGCGTCGCCGTCGTCATGGACGTGCGAGGCGTGCGCAGCATTGAAAAGCTGCAGGAGGCGCTGGCCGACCTTGATGAAAAGAAGATCGACTACGATATTCTTTTCCTGGATGCCAACGATGCCGCCATTCAGCGCCGCTACAAGGAGACGCGCCGCCAGCACCCGCTGGCCGCCGCCGAGAAAATTCCCATCACCGAGGCCATCGCGCGGGAACGCCGCCTTCTGCAGCCGCTGCGCGATAAGGCAAAATATGTCATTGACACGTCGCTGCTCTCGGCAGCGCAGAACCGGGAGCGGGTGTGCAGCCTGTTCCTGGACAAGGGCGAAAGCCCGATGGAGCTGATGGTCGTATCCTTCGGCTTCAAGTACGGGCTGCCGCAGGAGGCAGATCTCGTGCTCGATGTGCGCTGCCTGCCGAACCCCTTCTATGTGCCGGAGCTCAAGCACAAGACCGGTCTGGATCAGGAGGTCGTTGACTACGTCATGGCCTCCGAGGAGTCGCAGGAGCTGCTGCACCGCTATGAGTATATGCTCGAATACGCGCTGCCGCTCTACGTGAAGGAGGGCAAGAGCCAGCTGATGATCGCGGTGGGCTGCACCGGCGGCAAGCACCGCTCCATCACCTTTGCGCGTAAGATCGGTGAATTTTGCAAGAAGCTCGGCTACGCACCCAGCGTACAGCACCGCGACGTGAACCGAAGTCTATAATAAGGGAGAACACCGCCTTGAGCTTTTCTCAAGAAGTGAAAAACGAAATACTGCGCCGCAAAATTTCAAAGCCCTGCTGCAACATGGCCGCCGCGTATGCGGTGGCCTGTTTTGGCAAATACTTTGATGACCGCGGCGTTGTTCTGCAAACCGAAAATGAGGGCGTGGCCCATTTTGCCCAAAAGCTCTACCGCCGCTCCGGCGTGCAGGGGACGGTCATCAGCAAGGAGCGCCCCACCGGCCCCGTGTATGAGTTCAGCGTGAAGGACCCTGACGAGGTCGCCAAAATGCTGGCGCTCTTTGGCCACACCGGCAAGGAGCCGACCCTGCGCATCCGCCCGGAAAACTTCAAATGCCAAAACTGTATGCAGGCGTTCATCGCCACGGCGTTTCTGTGCTGCGGCACGATGACAGACCCCGAAAAGAGCTATAATCTGGAGTTCCTCTCCACGCGGCATTACCTTTCCCAACAGCTGGAGGCCATGCTGGCGGAGCATAACTTCCACCCGCACCGCGCACTGCGTAAGGGCGCGAACACGATCTACATCAAGGCGGCGGATCATATCGAGGACCTGCTGACCTTTATGGGCGCGGGCGGCGCGGCCATGCGTATCATGGACCAGCGCATGTACAATGAAATGCGCAACAAGACGAACCGCCTTTCCAACTGCGAGACGGCCAACATCAGCAAAAGCGTGAATGCCGCCGTGCAGGTGCAGCTGGCGATTGAAAAGCTGCAGGCGGCGGGGGCGCTGAACACCCTGCCCGAGACCCTGCGCCATACCGCTAGGCTGCGGATGCAGTACCCAGACCTGCCGCTGGCCAAGCTGGCGCAGAAGTTTGACCCGCCGGTCAGCAAGGCCGGGCTTTCCCACCGCATGAAGAAGATCCAGGAGGCCGCCGCCCGTCTGGATGCTGCCCCGGAGCCTACCGAAAAGGAAGCAACGAATGCCTGAAACGACCCAAAGACAATTTACCCACCTGCATGTGCATACCGAGTACAGCCTGCTGGATGGTGCCTGCCGCATTGACCGGATGTTTGACCGACTGAAGGCGATGGGGCAGACGGCGTGTGCCATCACGGATCACGGCGTCATGTACGGCTGTGTGGCGTTTTTTGACGCCGCCAAGGCCGCAGGCATCAAGCCGATCATCGGCTGTGAGGTCTATGTGGCGACCCGCACCCGGTTTGACAAGGTCAACCGCATCGACGGCAACAACCACCTGATTTTGCTGTGCAAAAATGAGACAGGCTACAAGAACCTTATCAAGATGGTCTCCGCCGGCTTTACCGAGGGCTTTTACTCAAAGCCCCGCATTGACAAGCAGCTGCTGGAAAAATACCACGACGGCCTGATCTGCCTGTCTGCTTGTCTCGCGGGCGAGATCCCCAAGGCACTGCTGGCGGGGGACTACGACCGCGCCAGGCAGACGGCCCTGTGGTACCGTGACCTGTTTGGTGCGGAAAACTACTATATCGAATTGCAGGACCACGGCCTTGAGGAGGACCAGGCCGTGCTGCCGCAGCTCATCCGCTTAGCGCGCGAGACCGGCATCCCGATGGTCGCAACGAACGACGCCCACTACATCACGAAAGAGGACGCCAAGATGCAGAGCATTCTGCTGTGCATCCAGACCGGCAAGACCATCAACGATGTGGACCGCATGGAGTTCCAGACCGACGAGTTCTACCTGAAATCCACCGACGAGATGTACGACCTGTTCTCGATGGTGCCGGAGGCCTGCGAGAACACGAACAAAATTGCCGAGCAGTGCAATTTCGAGTTCACCTTTGGCGAGACAAAGCTGCCGTACTTCAAGGCCCCGGACGGCATGGAGAACCAGGAATACTTTGAAAAGCTCTGCTGGGACGGCCTCGAGCGCCGCTATCCCGGCAGGGTCACGGACGCTTTGAAGGAGCGCCTGACCTATGAGATCAATGTCGTCAAGACGATGGGCTACACGAACTACTACCTTATCGTCTACGACTTTATCAACTACGCCAAAAGCCACGACATCCCCGTCGGACCGGGCCGTGGCTCCGGCGCGGGCAGTCTGGCGGCCTACTGCGTCGGCATCACCGACATAGACCCCATCCGGTACAATCTGATTTTTGAACGCTTCCTGAACCCCGAGCGCGTCTCAATGCCCGACTTTGACGTTGACTTCTGCTACGAGCGCCGTCAGGAGGTCATTGACTACGTCAACGAGAAGTATGGCCGCGACCATGTGGCCCAGATCGTGACGTTCGGTACGATGGCCGCCCGCGCCGCCGTGCGCGATGTGGGCCGCGTTATGGGCATGAGCTATCAGGACGTGGACCGTGTGGCAAAGCTCATCCCCACAGACCTGAAAATGACGCTGAAAAAGGCGCTGGAGGTCAGCCCCGACTTAAAGGCGCTGTACGACGCCGACAATCAGGTACATGAGCTGATCGACACCTCGCTGAAGGTCGAGGGCATGCCGCGCCACGCCTCCACCCACGCGGCGGGCGTCGTCATCACCCGTGACCCCGCTACCGAGTATGTGCCGCTGTCCACCAACGACGGCCTGCCCGTGACCCAGTTCAACATGGTGGAGATCGAGCGTCTCGGTCTTTTGAAAATGGATTTTCTGGGTCTGCGCACGCTGACGGTCATCCATGATACCGAGCTGGCCGTGCGCCGCAAGGACCCGGATTTCCGCATTGCGAACCTCGACTATGACGATCCCGACACCTACGCGATGCTGGCAAAGGGCGAGACCGAGGGTATCTTCCAGCTTGAATCCACGGGTATGACGCAGGTGCTTGTCGGCATGCGCCCGAAAAATCTCGAGGACATTATCGCGCTGATCTCGCTCTACCGCCCCGGCCCGATGGACTCCATTCCGACCTATCTGCGCAACCGCAAGGACCCGTCCCATGTGACCTATAAGACGCCGCAGATGGCGCACATCGTCGATGTCACGAACGGCGTTGTCATCTATCAGGAGCAGGTCATGCAGATCTGCCGCGAGCTGGCCGGCTTCAGCTTCGGCCAGGCTGATAACGTCCGCCGCGCCATGAGTAAAAAGAAGCTCAAGGTCATGGAGGCAGAGCGTGAGCACTTCGTCCACGGCTGCAAGGAGCCGGGCAAGGAGTGCGCGGGCTGTGTTGCCAACGGCGTGCCGGAAAATATCGCCAACGAAATTTACGACGATATGATCAGCTTTGCGTCGTATGCGTTCAACAAATCCCACGCCGCCTGCTACGCCTACGTGGCGTTCCAGACTGCGTATTTGAAATGCCACTACCCGCATGAGTTCATGGCGGCGCTGCTGACGAGCGTGCTCGACAACACATCCAAGGTCATTGAGTACACGACGGAGTGCCAGCGCTTGGGGATAAAGGTCCAGCAGCCTGACATCAACGTGTCGCGCGGCGGCTTCACAGCGGACGGCGAGCGGATCCGCTTTGGCCTGAACGCTGTCAAGAGCGTGGGCCGCGACCTGATCGAGGCCGTCATTAAGGAGCGTGCCGAGCGCCCCTATAGCAGCCTCTATGACTTCTGCAAGCGGCTGCACGGCACGGGTCTCAACCGCCGTGCGCTGGAGAACCTCGTCAAAGCCGGTGCATTCGATACTCTGGAGCCGACCCGCCACGGTATGCTCGAGAGTGTCGAGGGTATTCTGAAAAGTGTCGAGACCGACGCCCGCCAGAATCTGGACGGCCAGATGGACCTGTTCGGCCTGATGGGCGGAGGAGAGGACGAGAAACCCGCAAATGACTATAAGGTCCCGAACCTGCCGGAATATTCCGCCTCTGATCTGCTGAAAATGGAGAAGGAGGTCTCCGGCCTCTACCTGTCCGGCCATCCGCTGGACGCTTACCGTGCCCAGATCGCGCAGGTTTCCACCTGCACGATTGCTCAGCTGCTGGGCGAGGACGCAAAGCAGTTTGACAACCGGACGGTGACGCTTGTCTGCACAATCGTCAAAAACAAGATCATGACCACCAAGTCCAACACGCTGATGGCCTTTACCACCGTCGAGGACCTGACCGGCAGCATGGAGCTGCTGGTGTTCCCGCGCATCCTGGCCGAGTGCCGCGCGGCCTTGCAGGAAAACGCCGTTGTGGTCGCCAATGGCCGCGTCTCCGTCAAGGAGGACGAGGCCGCCCGCCTGATCGTCGAGGGCGTGCAGCCCATCGAGACCTACGACCCCGGTAAAAACTTTGGCATGAACCGCGTGGAGCGCGTCAAGCGTGAGACAAGCGGGGGAGGGGCCGCCGGGTATTTCCTGACTGTGCCCTCCCGCGACAGTGCGCAGATGCACAAGGTAGAAAACCTGCTCTGCAACATTTTCGACGGGGGCACGGTGCGGGTGTATTTCCGTTTCCAAGATACCGGCAGGGCCATGCTGGCGCGGCACATGGCGGTAAAGGATGATCCGCTTCTGCGCGCCGAATTGGAGCGTATTTTGGGCAAGGATTGTGTAAAAGTTCAGGATGTTGAACACTCTGCAAAATAAATCCATACGTTTTGCGCGATTTATCCATAATTTCAGGGCGCAAAGTGTGGTATAATGTGTATGGTCGCGAGATTGTTAAAAATTTATTGTAACGTGATGACCACGCCTGAATAAATCGTAATGGTTCAGGCGGGTCCATAGTTCCCGAAATAGGAGGGGCTCGCTTTATGGCTAAGGAAATCAAAACGATCGGTGTGCTCACCAGCGGCGGTGACGCACCTGGCATGAACGCTGCTGTGCGTGCCATTGTTCGTGCAGGCATCAGCAAGGGCTACCGCATGATGGGCATCCAGCGTGGTTACAACGGCCTGATCAACGGCGAAGTTTATGAAATGAACGTCCGCAGCGTATCGGAGATCATCCACCGCGGCGGTACGATTCTGTATACCGCGCGCTGCTTGGAGTTCAAGACGAAGGAAGGCCAGGCCAAGGGTCTTGCCCGCTGCAAGGAGCTGGGCATCGACGCACTGGTCGTCATCGGCGGTGACGGCTCCTTCATGGGCGCCCGTGCGCTGGCTAACCAGGGCATTCCCTGCATCGGCCTGCCCGGCACCATCGATAACGACATCGCCTGCAGCGAATACACCATCGGCTACGATACGGCTATGAATACCGCTGTCGAGGCCATCGATAAGCTGCGCGACACCACCCAGAGCCATGACCGTTGCTCTGTCGTTGAGGTCATGGGCCATCATGCCGGTTATATTGCCCTGAACGTCGGTATCGCTACCGGTGCTGTGGCTGTCCTGCTGCCTGAGATTCCGTTCGATTTTGAGCGCGATATTCTCGAGCGTATGCGCCAGACCCAGGTCACGGGCAAGAAGCACTTCATTATCATCGTGTCCGAGGGCGTTGTCGGTGCGCAGGAGCTGGCCAACCAGATCCAGGCGGCCACCGGCGTTGACTCCCGTGCAACCGTTCTGGGTCACATCCAGCGCGGCGGCTCTCCGACGGTCCGTGACCGCGTGAACGCCTCGCTGATGGGCTACCACGCCATTGATTTGCTGGACAAGGGCATCTACAACCGTGTTGTTGCCGTCTCCGGCGACAAGATCGTTGACTACGATGTCAACGTTGCACTGTCCATGCACAAGACGATTGACCGCGATATGATCGAGATCGCCAAAGCGATTTCCATCTAAAAGTACAGCTTGCAGGGCCGCATTCCGCAGGGAATGCGGCCTTTTGGCATTGTGAAACTTTTTATTTTATAAGATTTTTGCAAAAACCTGTTGACATTTGAAAAAAGGTTTGCTATAATAGCAAACGTCGTCAGGAGCGAACGCACCGAGGCGACGCCAGCTATGGGGGATTAGCTCAGCTGGGAGAGCGCTTGCATGGCATGCAAGAGGTCACCGGTTCGATCCCGGTATTCTCCACCACAAAGACCTGTCAGAGAATTCTGGCAGGTCTTTTTTACATATTCGATTATTAGCGCATCCTGCATGCAAAGAACCCATCCGCTTTGTCACACGCCGCGTAAAACACCTCACCATGCTGGCCGATGCCCTGCGCGTGGAGCCGGGCGTCCAGCCAGCGCTCGTCGCGGCCTGCAGCCTTTAAATTATCCTGCATGAGATGGCCGTCTATAATCAGGTCATACCATGTGCTGGCGGCGTCCGGGTGCAGCTGCATATCGTCGGGCGTCAGGGGACGGTTGCAGCTTTTGGGCAGAAAGCTGATCTGGCCGTTTGTCTCTAAAATTGCCGTTTCTATTTCGTTCGGGTCAAAGTACCCGGCCACGCGGGCCTGACCCAGGAACTCGTTCACGTCGATGGCAGCGCGCTGCAGGCTGCTTTTCAGGATAACACCGTCGTCCATCAAAATCAGGCTGCGTCCGCTCCAAAGGCTGCGCATAGCGTTGCTCTTGCAGGCAGTGTAGTGCACGAACCACGTCACCAGCCCATAGACCACAAGCGCAGAGAAGGGCCGCCACCACTGCTCAAGATTCGTCGCCAGCTCTGCGCCGATGGAACCCACCGTGACGGCGTTCAGGTAGTCGAACGGGCTCATCTGCGCAATCTGCCGCTTGCCGCCCGCGCGGGTGAAAATAAACATCGCGGCCAGCGACAGCAGGCTCGTCAGCACGACCTGCCCGACCTCCGGAAAAACGTCAGCCATAAAAAACACTCCTCTCTGCGTTAGCTTTTGCGCAGTTATGACCTTTTATGCGGAAAAATCAGTTGACAAGCGGCACAAAACGGCATATAATAAGCCTGTAAAAAGGAAAATAGCGATGAAAGGGCCAATGCCGTCCGTTCCGTCCCTCAGAGAGAAAGCCGTTTGGTGCAAGGCTTTCACGCGGAAGCACGGCAGAGCCACCCCGGAGCTTTCGGCGCAGAGCCGAGCGTACCTGCGGCGTTAACGCAGACACAAAGCGGCAGTGCTGTTGTATTTTATTCTTGCGGCGCTGCAAACCGGGTGGTACCACGGAAGCATAACAGCCTTCGTCCCTGTATTGGGGCGTGGGCTGTAATTTTTTGTGGCGGACCCTGCATCGCAATTTTATGGATTGGAGAACAACACCTATGCAATGGACCGGATTGAACGAGCTTCGCGAAAAGTACCTGCATTATTTTGAGACGAAGGGCCACCTGCGTCTGGGCAGCTTCCCGCTGGTTCCGAAGGACGACCCCAGCCTGCTGCTGATCAACAGCGGCATGGCCCCCATGAAGAAATGGTTCCTCGGCCAGGAAGAGCCGCCGCGGCATCGCGTGACCACCTGCCAGAAGTGCATCCGCACCCCGGATATTGAGCGCGTCGGTATCACGGCCCGCCATGGCTGCTTCTTTGAGATGCTGGGCAACTTCAGCTTCCAGGATTACTTCAAGAAGGAAGTCATTCCCTGGGCGTGGGAGTTCCTGACCAAGGAACTCGAGATTCCCGCTGACCGCCTGTACATCTCGGTTTATCAGGAGGATGACGAGGCCTACGACATCTGGACGAAGGAAGTCGGCATCCCCGAGGATCACATGGTCCGCCTGGGCAAGGAGGACAACTTCTGGGAGCATGGCTCCGGCCCCTGCGGCCCCTGCTCTGAGATCTACTATGACCGCGGCCTGAAGTACGGCTGCGGCAAGCCGACCTGCGGCGTCGGCTGCGACTGTGACCGCTTCATGGAGATCTGGAACCTCGTGTTCAGTCAGTATGATGCCGACGGCAAGGGCAACTATGAGCTGCTGGCCAAGCCGAACATTGATACCGGCATGGGCCTGGAGCGTCTGGCCGTCGTCATGCAGGATGTCAACAACCTGTTCGAGGTCGATACCGTTGCCGCCGTTCTGCACCACGTCGAGCGCATCTCGGGCAAGAAGTACGGCGAGAACGAGAAGGATGACATCTCCATCCGTGTGATTACCGACCACATCCGTGCCACCGTCTTTATGGCCTCCGACGGCATCCTGCCGTCCAACGAGGGCCGCGGCTACGTCATGCGCCGTCTGCTGCGCCGCGCCGCCCGCCATGGCCGTATGCTGGGCATCAACCGCCCGTTCCTGACCGAGCTGGTCGAAACGGTCATCGAGTCCAGCGAGGCCGGTTACCCCGAGCTGCGCGAGCATGAGTCTTATATCAAGAAGGTCATCGGCACCGAGGAGCTGCGCTTCGGCCGCACCATCGACGCCGGTCTGAACATCCTGACCGGCATGATGGGCCGCCTGAAGGAGGCCCATGAGAAGGTCCTGTCCGGTGTCGAGGCGTTCAAGCTGAACGATACCTTCGGCTTCCCGCTCGACCTGACCCGTGAGATTGCCGCCGAGGCAGGCTTTGCCGTCGATGAGGCCGCGTTCCACATCGAGATGACCAAGCAGCGTGAGCGCGCCCGCGCCGAGCGCCTGGCCAAGGATATTTCCGGTTGGAGCGCTGACCTGTTCGGTGAGCTGACCGCCGAGCCCACCCAGTTTGACGGCTACGAGACCCTGTCCGAGAAGGCTAAGGTTCTGGCTCTGTCCGACGGGGAGGAGCTCGTCGATGCCATCGCCACCGACGAGGCGGGCGAGGCCAAGGACGGCGTGCTGGTCGTGCTGGACCGTACCCCGTTCTATGCAGAGATGGGCGGTCAGGTCGCTGACCACGGTTATCTTGTCAGCGGCGACGCCAAGCTGAAGGTTACCCAGGTCAAAAAGACCCCGAAGGGCTATTTCGTCCATACCTGTGAGCTGCTGGACGGCACCATCCACGTTGACGACGAGGTCACCGCTTCCGTCGATGAGAAGCGCCGTGCCGCCATCTGCCGCAACCACACCGCCACCCACCTGCTGCAGAAGGCCCTGCGCGAGGTCCTGGGTGAGCATGTCCATCAGGCCGGCAGCTATCAGGACGACCAGATCACCCACTTCGACTTTACGCATTTCAGCGCCGTCAGCCCCGCCGAGCTGGCCGAGGTCGAGCGCCGCGTCAACGAGAAGATTTACGAAGCTCTGCCCGTCACCGTCAAGAACCTGCCCATCGAGGAAGCCAAGAAGATGGGCGCTATGGCTCTGTTCGGTGAGAAGTACGGCAGTGTCGTCCGCGTTGTCGACGCCGGCGGCTGGAGCACCGAGTTCTGCGGCGGCACCCATGTCACGAACACCGCACAGATCGGCTGCTTCAAGATTTTGAGCGAGTCCAGCGTGGCTGCCGGTATCCGCCGCATTGAGGCTACCACCGCCTTCGGCGTGCTGGATCTGCTGGATGACCGCACCGAGATTTTGGCCAAGACTGCTGTTGCCCTGAAGGCCAACAACCTGAAGGACGCTCCTGCCCGCGCCGAGGCACTGGCTGCTGAGCTGAAGGAGACCGCCAAGCAGCTTGAAATCCTGAAGGCCCAGATGGCTGCCGCCAAGATCGACGGCCTGTTTGAGAACGCCGCCGACATCGACGGCGTGCGCATCGTCTCCGCCTACCTGACCGGCACCGGTGCCGATACCCTGCGCGACATGGTCGATAAGGTGCGCGACAAGGCCCCCAACGCCGTGACCGTGCTTATCGGCAGCGACGGTAATAAGACGATGATGGCTGTCGGTGTTTCCAAGAACGCCATGGCCCGCGGCCTGAAGGCAGGTGCCCTCGTCAAGAAGATTGCCGCTATCGCAGGCGGCAACGGCGGCGGCAAGCCCGACTTCGCTATGGCCGGTATCCGCGACACGTCCAAGATCGACGACGCGCTGAACGCTGTGCCCGAAATCGTCAAGGCGGAAATGAATCAGTAATTCTTTACCATAAAATCCACTGCAAAGGAGGGATTCCGGATGGAGGATTGTCTGTTCTGCAAGATCGCCGCAGGCGAGATCCCCTCGAACAAGCTGTTTGAGGACGACAAGCTGCTGGCGTTCTACGACATCGACCCGCAGGCCCCCGTGCATTTTCTCGTCATCCCGAAGCAGCACATTGCGTCTGCCGCAGCCCTGACCGAGGATGACGCCGCGCTGCTGGGCCACATCTACGCGGTCATTGCGCAGCTGTGCAAAAAGCTGGGCGTCGACGAGAGCGGCTACCGCGTTGTGACCAATGTCGGCGCGGACGGCGGCCAGAGCGTTAAGCACCTGCACTTTCATGTGCTGGCCAAGCGCAGCCTTGCATGGCCTCCGGGCTGATGCCGGGCGTTGCACAAAACACTTGTGAATCAATAAAGAGAGGTAAACTAACATGGCAGATACCTATACACTGCACATTGCGGGTCTGACCCGTGAGCTGCCCATCTGCAAGGTCAATGACCACATGGATATTGCCGCTTTCATCATGTTCAGTGATGTGGAGCTGACCGAGGCATGCGCCGCAGCTCTGCTGAAAAAAGCCCCCGAGTTTGACGTGATCCTGACCGCCGAGGCCAAGGGCATCCCTCTGGCCTACGAAATGGCGCGCCAGAGCGGCAAATACTGGATTCCCGCCCGCAAAGGTCCGAAGCTGTATATGCGTGAGCCTGTCATCATCGAGGATCAGTCCATCACGACTGCCGGTAAGCAGACGCTGGTCATCGACAAGAAGGACATCGAGTATATGGACGGCAAGCGCATCCTGATCGTGGATGACGTTATCTCCACCGGCGGCTCCCTGCATGCACTGGAAACGCTGGCCGCCAAGAGCACCGGCACGGTAGTCGGCTGCTGCGCAGCACTCGCTGAGGGCGACGCTGCCAAGCGCACCGACATCTTCTTCCTGGAGCCGCTGCCGCTCTTCCTGCACTAAGCAATGAAACGAAAGCTCGGTTGGTTTGGTCTCGGTTTTGCCGGGGCTGAGCTTGCTGCGGCCATTCTGCCGCCGCTGGTCTGTGTGCCCGCGGCGGCATTTTTGGTATGCCTGGCCCTATTATGGATAAAACGCCGCAGAGACAGCGCCATCCCGGTACTGGGTGCGCTGTGCGGTCTAGCGTGGTTTCTGGTGTTTACCCTTGTATGGGTACAGCCCGTCAAGGCACTGGCCGGGCAGACCGTGACCTGCACGGCGGTGGTGGAGACGGACGCCGATGCTTCCTACAGCGAAAGCCGCCTGCGCGGTACGCTGCGGCTGACTGAAATTGACGGCAGGGCGGCCAACGTAAAGGTTCAGTGCGCGTCCTTTCCCGGCGAGAGTGCGGGGGAGCGGTTCACTGCAAAATTTGCGCTGACCGAGCTGCCCGACAACAAATACCGCCTGAGCCGCCAAAGCAAGGGTGTCTATTTGCAGGCGGAGTATCTGGGCAGCTACCACCCACTGGACGCCAGCCGCGCGCCGCGGTTTGCGCTGTATCGGCTGCGGCACATCAAATTATTAGCATTGAATTGCAAGCTAAAAACAGACAACAAAGCTAATAAT
>OGZP01001950.1_pt1 | contig 13977 bp, 8 predicted proteins | sample 1576811 | NCBI WGS metagenome assembly OGZP01 (sample SAMEA3541553, study PRJEB24748) | human gut metagenome | biome: human gut; feature: human-associated habitat; material: faeces | place: China | collected 2012
GCTGCCGGAGCGGTGCTTAAGCCGCAAGGCGGGAATTGTGCGGTGTTGCCTTAGAGGTTTCACAAGATTCCACTATTAAAAGATGCAAAAAGGAGCAGCCAGATTAACCGGCTGCTCCTTTTATTTTTGTCTGTTTTTACGGTACCGTAAGATTTCAGTTTTCACAAATCATGCCGTAGCCATAGCGGTCATCCCCAAAATCGCGTTTATTGACCAGCTTTACGCCAAAGTGGCCGTATTGTGCGGTATTGCCTATAACATGATTTCGAACCCCCCATTGTTTGTGGGGGACTTTTTGTTCAATAACCCTCACAAACTACCGCCCATCTTCAAACTATAGCTTGAAAGATGAACGACCATTGCCCGCTCGACAGTAGGATGCGTTAGCCGAGGGCAAGGGTATCACCGCAAGGTGAATTTTGAAGGAAACCGGATGATTAGCGGCAGTCCGTCTGTGCCGGTTCGGTACTTTGGAAACTTCGCTCCTCTGCTTTTTCTTTGATTAGGCGACGCACGAGATAAAGTTGCTTACCTTACATACTTTTCCCGATACTCCGTATGCGCTTTGAGGGAGAAATGCCGGTTATTGACTGGCACGACGAATGGACGATTGATGAACTGGCGGACAACCTTCGTGAGATCAGAAAGACTAACTAATCTTGTAACCTTGTTCTACATAAAAAGAAGGGCATTGCAACGGAGCTGCTCATCGGCAAGGGATTGCGTCATGTATATCCCATGTTCCCAGATCAACAGAGCGCAAAGACTATTGAAAGCATGAGAGAATTTGCAAAATCACACCTGCTAATCAAGACCACCGGTTCCGCCTGTGGCTCAGCTTGCAGAAAAACCTGCTCTGACCAATTGCCAGAGCAGGTTTTTCTGCAAGTGGAAGCCGGCTCCCAGAGGGGCGGCTTGTTTGTAATCTTTTTGACCGGAAGGATCGCGCAAAAATCAGGATTTTGATACTCGCAGGCGCTTTTCGATGAAGCTCCGCATACGCTTAACGGCTATCTTGCTTTGCCTGTCCGGGAACATGGGATAGACATGGCACATACCCTTGCCGATCAGAAGTTCTACCGGGATTCCTTTGTTTTGTGCGGCCGCCTGCAGGGCGAAGGCGTCATCGTAGAACACCTCCTCGGTGCCCACGCACATCCAGATGGGCGGCAGACCCGTAAAGTCCCCATAGATGGGCGAGAGATAGGGGGTACGGACATCGTGGTCACCAATGTAGGTGATCTGCATTTCCTCGGTGAAGTCGGCGCCAATGATGCAGTCCCGATCGACCCGCTCTTTGCGGGAGGGCATGCTGTCATCCAGAGCCCCCACCGGTGAAAGGGTACATAGCCCGGCGGGCAGTTCCATCCCGTGGTCCCGCAGGTACAGCGCCAGGGCGAACACCAGGTTGCCGCCGGCCGAGTCGCCGGCAAACACCATATCGCCTCCGCGCACCCCCTGCTGTGTCAGATACCGGTAGGCACTGATGCAGTCCTCCAGCCCAGCCGGGAACGGGTGCTCGGGCGCCAGGCGGTACTCTACGTTGAACACGGCGTAGTCGTCGCTTTTGCAGAAATTCCGGGTCATATTGATGGAGTACTCCGCGCCGCCGCTGTTAAACCCGCCGCCATGGATATAGAACAGCACTTTCTTGCGGTTGGCGCCGGGTTTGCAATACCAGTAGCCATAAGGCGTTTTCTCTTTCACGGTGTTTTTCGGCATAGGCAATTTCGTACTGTTTTCCCTGCCTTGGTTTCGTACGGCCTTGTAATCTCGGGGAACATAGTGAATGTTGTTCGGTTTTGATTTTTTCAAAGCGTTCATAATGAGCCTGATCATCAGTCCGGGCATAGTGCATTTCTCCTATTTTTCATAACGGATTCCTCTGTTTCAACTGTTCGCCCTGTCAAACGGTGTACGTCTGCGTGCCGCACTCCTGCGTGCGCTCAGTGCCGTCCGGCAGGCGGACGGTGGCCGTGCAGTTTGCGGGGACAGTCACGGTGAACGCGCAGCTCTCTCCGTCGCGCACCCAGCCGCTCTCCACCATGCCGAAAATGCTTTGATAACACGCTTTTGCAGAAGAGAAATGTCCTCCGGGCTGCGGCGTGATGACGAAGTGATTCTCCCCGTCCACATGGATTCCGCACATCGTGTCAAACACCCAGCGGCACACTGCGCCCTTCGAGTAGTGGTTGAGCGAGGCGGGCTTGGTCGTGTTGGGACCCTCCCAGTTCTCCCAGATTGTCGTCGCGCCCTGCTTTGGCATGCACAGCCAGCCGGGCAGCTCCTCGTTTTCCAGCAGGCGGTAGGCGTACTCCACATCCATCTCCGTCAGCACGTCCAGAATGAAGGGCGTAGAGAGAAAGCCCGTGCCGAGCCGCCAGCCGTAGTTGTCCAGCGCCTTCAGAAGACGTTTTTGGGCATATTTCGTCTGCTGTTTGTTCAGCATCTTCAGGTGCAGCGGGCGCACAAGCTTCGCCTGTCGGTCGGTATCCAGCGAGAACTTCGGTACCGTCATCAGGTGCTGATATCCCTCCCGTACTCTGGCCGCGACATCCGCATACCGGGCGGCGTCGTCCGCGCGGCCCAGAATGGAGGCGATCTCCTGCATCCTGTCCATCAAAAGCGCGATGTACGCCGTTGTCTCCTCTGGGTGCGGGAAGATGAACTCCGAAACCGCAAAGTCCTTCACGTCCGCCGGCTCAGCCCACTCGCCGTAGGACTGCCCGTAGTTGCTGATCTGCTTGCGGTATCTCCGGCTGATGCCCGTAGGGCGTGAGGGGAAGTAGAACTTACCGAGCGTCCCGATCTTGTACTCGGCATAGCGCGCCATCTGCGGGAAGTTTTTCTCCAAAATGACCACATCGCCATACTGCTTGTAGATGTCGTACGGGATGAACACGCCGGCGTCCGACCAACCCGCCGAGCCGTCCATCCGGTTCATATAGGAGTCTACGCCACCGTACGGAGCGATTTGTGTGAAGCACCCCTCTTTGTTCATCGCGTCAATCAGGTCGTTTTCGTATTTCTGCGCCATCGGTGCGTAGGAGAAGAAGAAGCTCGCCGTCGAACAGAAAATCTGCGCGTCGCCGCTCCAGCCGTGGCGCTCGCGGGTCGGGCAGTCGGTGGGCAGGTCAGCATGATTATTCTTCGTACTCCAGACCGTGTTCTCCACGAATTTGTTCAAAAGCTCGTTCGACGTCTCCACCCAGCCGGTGCGCTCCATCGACGAATACACCGCAATGGCCGTAAAGTCTGCCGCTTCAAACGCCGCGTCCGTCTCTACCAGCACGTACTGGAAACCGAAGATGGCAAAGCGCGTCTTGTACTCGTTTAGACCGTCCCTGCAGGTGAAGACCACCTGCTGCAAGGGCGTCACGCGTTCCTTCTTCACGATCTGGATGTTCTTCTGCGTGAACTCACCAGCTTCGTCCAGCATCTCGCCGAAACGCAGCGTGACGCGCTGGCCCGCCTTGGCTCGCACGCGGAAGGCGACGTACCCCGCAATGTTCTGGTGAAAATCCAGCACCGTCTTGCCCGATGGTGTCGTGAACAATTCGGCGTTGAGACATTCGTGTTCCTCCACCGGGACATTGTTCGACGCCGTTGGCACGCAAGTGTACGCGGTCTCCCTCGCCTTCCCTGCATACGAGGGCGCGAGGTTTGCGTCGTACACCTCGCCATCCTTGTTGTCGGCAAAACGGACGGGTCCGTCGCTGCTCCACTCCCATGTGCCGTCGGTGGTGACACAGTGCGCACCACCGTCCGCGTCCGTCCACTCCAGCTGCGCTAGCAACTTCGTCTCCGTGCCGTACTGATTTCTCAGGCCGTTTGCCCCGCAGCTACCGCGGTACCAGCCGTCCGCCAGCTGGAAGGTCAACTCGTTTTCGCCCTGCTGCAAAAGGTTCGTCACGTCGTAGGTCTGGTACTGAATCCGCTTGGGGTAGCCGGTATGCCCCGGCGTCAGCACAGCGGTTCCGATGCGTTTGCCGTTGAGGCATCCCTCGTACAGACCGCAGGCGGTGGCATACAACCGGGCCGAAACAACATTTCCGGTAGAAAACACCTTGCGGAAGCAGTCCGCCGGGTAGCGCGTCTTCGGGTCGATCTTGTAATCACCGGCGATCCACTTTGCACGCCAGTCGCCCGCCTCCAGCAGCCCCATTTCAAAAAAGGCGCTCGTAGCCTCACCCTCCGCGCCCGTCTCGTCCCAGAGCCGGACGCTCCACTCGATGCGTTGTCGGCTTTGCAGCCGCTTGCCCCCATACGGGATATGCGTCATCCGGGACGATGCCACCTTCCCCGTGTCCCACACGACCTTCCCTTCGCAGCGTGCCGTGATGCGGTACGCCGTCTGCCGCTTCCCGCCCTCGCAGTTCCAGAACAGCCTTGGCTTTATCACATCAATCCCGACGGGATTTTCCAGATATTCGGTCTGTAAATGAATGGCTTTCATATGTTATACCCTCATCTCTGCGTAGAAAACTTCTGCTATGCCTGTATTCTATCAGACAAACCGGATTCGCTATATTAAAAAACGGATTTCTTTAATACTTTCGTGATATTCTATCAAAATTCCTGCTCTGTTTCGCCCGGCGCCCGCCCCAACAGCAGAAAGGCCCGGAGACTCTCAAAAAGTCTCCGGGCCTCGCCGGTGAAACGATACACTATCCGATGTTCTCTCTGTATTGACTGGGCGTCATGCCACACTGTTTTTGAAACAGCCGCGTGAAATAGCTCTGGGAGGAATAGTTCAGATAAGCGGCAATCTGAGACAACGGATAACCCGTGTGCCGAAGAAGGTACTTGGCCTCATTGATTCTTTCCTGGTTGAGATAGTCCCGGATGCTAATGCCCATTTCATCGCGGAAGCGCAGGGACAGGCTGCGAGTGCACAGCCCGCACACTCCGGAAAGCTGTTCCAGGGTGATGTCCTCATGCAGATGCACCGAGATATAGGCCAGACATTGCCGGATCAGGCCGGATGCGGTCGGCTTGTGTCGAAGTTCACCTACCCGATCACAATAATCCAGCAGCATCCGGATGCTTAGATCCTTGATGAGGGCGGGTTCCGAAAGGGAATCCATGCGCTGGCAGTACAGATCACTCAGGTTCAGCACGGTTTCCTCCGACAGTCCGCCGCGGATGGCCGCCCGGGCTGTCACAGTGGCCAGAGCGATAAAGATATACTTTTCCTGCCGGAGGGCATCGCTGGACATCCGGCCGACGCGACCTGAAACCGGCGTGTTCAGCCGCTGTTCCAGCTGGGCACGGTTGCCATGTTCCACAGCCTCACAAAGACTCATTTCAAAGTCCATGGACAGGTGCGGTTCAGCGGATTCCCGCTGCTCAAAGAGCCGTTCTTCCAGACAGGACGGGTCTCGTACCATAGAGGTATAGACATCCATGAACAGAATGTCCTCTTTTTTAACGCGCGTTTCCAAAAGCAGGTCCGCGATCAGGCACAGCTGATCCTTCACCTGTTCCAAGGTCATTAGCGGCACTTGCAGAATCAGGTCGCAGGTGCTCTGCAAATGCTCAGGCCGACCGACAGTCGTCACCATACTCAAAACCTCGTTTCGCGCCCGGCGGATCGGGCTGACGAGTCCAAGAAGCAGAAAGCAGTCCGCATCCAGCTCCATTACGCCCAGAAAGAATCCCGGTTCGATGAAGCTGACCAGCGGGTGCGCGGCATCTCGCCCCTGCGCCCGGAAATCGGCCAGAACGACGGCGGTGGCAAAGAAATTCACCGCCTCGTATGGGATCTCTGGGAATGACGCGACAAGGTTTCCATCCCCATCCAGCAAAGAGAGCGGGACGCGGGTCACATTGTACAGGGACTGCAGCTTTTCGATCCAGGCATTTTGCACGGCGAAACACCTCCTTATTTCAAATAATATCATAAAATTACCATATAAATCAAGTAATTATTATAAGAACAGGGTCTGACGTGTTATGATGTAGACACAAGCCAAGGGGCGCGTCAAAATCAAACAGACAGGAGAGAATCAAAATGAGTAAAAAGCAGCTCGGACTTGACAGCATGGGGATTCAGAAGACCATGCGCTTGGGCGATTATCTGGCCGACAGCGGCGGACAGTTTGCGCTCAACAGCATCAGCGGTCTGATCGGAGCTATCACCTATTTCTACACGGACAAAATTGGTGTGGCCGCCATGACGGCCGCCAACGTCCTACTGATTGCCAAGATTGTGGACGCCTTTACCGACCTTATAATGGGTCGCATCATGGACAACGGCAAAAGCCCGAAGGGAAAGTGCCGCCCGTGGTTTTTGCGCATGGCGATTCCGGCCTTTGTGGTAATTGTAGCGTTGTTCTCAGTGCCCAGCGGACTGAGCAGCCCTATGCTGTTCGCGTACCTGTTGATTACAAACGTACTGGCCAGCGCCGTCGTCTCCACTGCCATCTCTATCCCCTACAACGCGATACAGTGTATGCGCACCCCCAGCATTGAGGAGCGCACCAAGATGGGCATCTTCCGATCCATTATGGGCTATCTGATCGGCATGATCATTGCCATCGCGCTGGTGCCCATCACCAACCTGCTGGGTGTGAACGGCGTGGCGGATCAGGCCGCGTACATCAAATTTGCGGTGGTCTTGGGTCTGATCAGCATGGTGCTTTTGCTGATCCTGTACGCCAAAAGTGTGGAAAAGACCACCGCCGAGCAGAAGCAGGACGACGGCGTGCCTTTTGTGAAATCCATCGGCATGCTGTTCAAAAATAAGTATTGGGTCATCGTTCTGATCTCGAACCTTTTCTCCGCCGTGATCTTCGCGCTCACCAGTGCTTCCGGCACATATTACGCCAAGTGGATCCTCGGCAACGACAACCTTGTAGCCCTGATGGGTGCGGTAGGTCTGATCTCCACCTTTGTCGGCTTCGGTGTGGTTGGTCCTATGACCAAGAAGCTGGGCATCCGCAAGACCTTGATGATCAGCCTGATCATCGGTATCGCCGGTTCTGTGGTGCGTATCTTCTTCCCGGACAGCCTGATCGTTTTGATGACTGCCGGCCAGCTGACCAGTTTCGCTATCATCCCGCTGATGTGTGTGTGCGGAACCATGAACACAATGGCCATGGACTATAACGATTATCTCTATGGCAACAAGATCGTAGGTATGTCTGCCTCTGCCTCCAGCTTCGGCAGTAAGGTCGCCGGCGGTCTGGGCGGCTCGCTGATCGGCTGGATCCTGGCAGCCGTCAACTATGACCCCAACGCCACCGTCACCACCACGGCTGTGCGCTACGGCATCTACGCTTTTTCCATCTACATTCCTCTTGCTATGATGGTGGCTCTGCTGCTGCTCACCAGCCGGTTTGACATTGAAAACCGCTACACCGAAATCTTGCGGACGATACAGGCGCGCAAGAAAACGCAGTCTCCCCATGCGTAAAGCATAAACAGACAAGGGCGGCGCCGGATGGAAAAACAAGGCTGCAACCCGTATCTTCCCATGTAGAAATACATCCTAAACATAAAAAGACGGCAAGCTGTACAAGCTGCCGTCTTTTTCGGTTGTGGGCTTTATCGATTCAGATGCCTTTTAAAGAATTCACATTCTTCCCGGTTGCAGCGATTGGCCGCTTCCGAACGGATATCGCAGTGAAACACATGACCCAGCACATGATCCCGATCTCCATAGTAGTGATATTCCGCTTCCGCCCCCAGCCGGTGCAATCGTTCCACTAGGGGGCGAGCCTGTTCAGCAAGGAAGTCTCCTTCTGCAGTCATGACGAAAGCCGGTGGAAACGCATCGGTCACATGGTTCAGCACACTAATCTGCTCGAGCTCCGCCTGCGTCCCTTTGCCGGGTAGATAATCGGCCATCAAGTGGGTGGTTAGATCCTTCTTCCCGCTTTTTTCAATCCGGTAAACACCGCAGTTGAGCGCAACTGCCCGGAGAACAATCCCCTTGGGCGTATGCACCGTAAACTTTGATGCATACGCCGGATTGGTGCAGATACAACTGTACATGGCCAACAACTGTGCGCCGGCACTGTCGCCTAACGCAAAGATATTACCGATATCGAAGCCGTACGGATCCGCATGGGTCAGCAGCCATGTGAATACCTGGTTTGCATCCTCTACAGGAGCCGGAAACTTGTATTTCGGAGCCAGCCGATATGTGAAATTGACCACCGCAAACCCCTGCTGCGCCAAACTCATGCAGTAATACTGGTACCGCTCCTTATCTCCATAGACCCACCCGCCGCCATGTACACTGACAATGACCGGCAGCAAACCTTCGGCATCTTTCGGACGATACACATCCAGTCGGTTCCACCTAGGGTTCAATCCGTAGACGATATCGTCAAAACGGCGTACATCTTCCGGAGTTGTACATCCGGCATCTCGCTTATCATCTCCGCGCTTGAACATGGTCCGTACCATAAAGCTGGTCAAAGACATGGCAAATCTCTCCGATCTCACATCACTTTTTCACGATCTTTTTGATTCCTTCCACCGGGTGGCCGTTGGCGATTGCCAACAGACCCTCGGCCATCTGAGCCGGGAAGGTACCTCCGCTGGAAAGCACCGTCGCCCGCAGTGGTGCATCCGCACCGGACATCACCATCATCTTGAAGGTGGGATTGCTGTAATCCACCTTGCCGCCGAAGGATTTGGCAATGGTGACCTCGGTGCCTTTGAACATCTGCATCATCACAAAGGAATGGTCCTTCATCTCCATGGCGGAGTGTTCCATGGTGAATTTGCCTTTCTCTATGGGCGGGTCAGTCTGCAGCGCACTGCCGTACAAGGCTTCGAATTCTGCATCGGCGGGCAGGCCCTTCAGCGTCTCGTACCAGCTGCCTGCCTGCCAGACCGGAGCTGGAACATTCTCACCATCCACCTCCAAGCTGCCCCGTAGCCGGATATCATCGGCGGCAGCGCCCACCAGCACCCCGTAGGTTCCGGTCGGGATTTTCCATCCATCCGCCCACACTGCAAAGCTGCGATCCTCCAAAGAGAAGGTTACGGTTTTGCTCTCGCCGGGGGCCATCACCACTTTGGCAAAGCCCTTCAACTCTTTCAGCGGGCGATAAAGTCCGTTCTGAGGCGGGGCGATATACAACTGCACCACCTCGGTGCCTTCCCGACTGCCGGTATTTGCCACCGTTACGCGCACTGTGCGGCCTTCAATCCACAGATCCGAGTAGGAAAACCGAGTGTAGCTCAGTCCGTGACCAAAAGCAAACCGCACAGGCACACCGGCCTTATCATAATACCGATATCCCACATAGAGTCCCTCTTTATAATGTGTGGTCTTTTGGCCGAAAGTCTCCCGGCTGGGCACATCCGCGTACCGCATGGGCCAGGTTTCGGTAAGCTTTCCACTGGGATTGACCTTGCCGGTAAGCAGGTTTGCGGCTGCTTCACCGCCTGCCTGACCAGGCAGTCCCATATAAAGTACCGCTTTTACTTTGTCGATCCACGGGGTCTCCACCGCACTGCCGCAAAAGAGCACCACCACCGTGTTGGGATTTGCGGCAGCCACTGTCTCGATGAGGCGGATATGCCCCTCCGGCATGGTCATGCTCTCCCGATCAAAGCCCTCGGATTCATAAGCATCCGGCAGACCCGCGCAAACCACTGCCACCCGAGCTGCGCGAGCAGAGGTTGCCGCCTGAGCCAAGCTTTCCTCCGTCACAGCACCTTGCGCGTCGCATCCGGCAGTGAAGGGCACACCGGGCAATGCATCGCACAGAGTAGTCAGTTTGGTGGGATTGATGTGGCTGGACCCCGCCCCTTGGTACCGCATGGTGCGGGCCATCTCACCGATGAGGGCAATATCACTTTTCGCCACCGGCAAAATATCTCCCTCATTTTTCAACAGGACCGCGCCGTTTTCCGCGATGGTGCGGGCCAGGGCGTGGTGGGCTTGTTCGTTAAAAGATTTTCCTTTGGGGCGGCTCTCTCCTTTCAGTGCCAGGGCAATGACCCGGGCTGCGCATGCATCCACGGCACTCTCAGGCAAAGTGCCCTCCAGTACCGCCTGTTCGACCCAGTCCTCCATGTAATTGCTGCCACCGGGCATGGTCAGGTCACACCCGGCCCGCATGGCCGCTACCCGGTCGCACAGGGCACCCCAATCGGTGACCACCAGCCCTTCAAAGCCCCATTCGGTACGCAGTACGTCAGTGAGCAGCCATGCATTGTCGCTGGCATGCACACCGTTGATGCGCGGATAGCTGCACATGACTGTCTCAGGCTGAGCCGTCTTGACGACTGTCTCAAACGCAGGCAGATAAAGCTCCCGCAGGGTACGTTCGTCCACCTGACCGTTGCCGTTGAAGCGCTTGTACTCCTGATTGTTAGCGGCAAAATGCTTCAGGCTTGTCCCCACCCCGGTACTTTGCGCCCCCTTCACCCAGGCTTGACCCATGGCTCCTGCCACGAAGGGATCCTCGGAAAAGTATTCAAAGTTACGCCCGCATAGCGGGTTGCGCTTGATGTTGACTCCAGGTCCCAGCACCACGTCGATGCCATAGCTGAGGCCCTCCTCACCGATGGCTTTTCCTTCGGCTTCCAAAAGGGAGGGATCCCATCCTGCGCCGCTTGCCACAGCCGTTGGGAAACAGGTAGCGGGTTCAGATTCATTGACTCCCAGCATATCTCCGGTATTTTTCTGGCAGCGTACGCCGTGGGGACCGTCGCTCATAGTCACAGCCGGGATGCCATATTGCTCCATCGCCTTGCTGTGCCAAAAATCGGCGCCGTTGCATAGGGTGATTTTCTCCTTCAGGGACATCTTCTGCAAAATATCTGCAATACGTTTTTCCATCATACATTCTCCTCTTCCGCAGCGTTCATGGCCGCCACGATCATTTCAAATAAAGGCTTCGCGTCCGGACTGTAGGTAAAAAGGACGCTGAGAGGTTCGTTGACCACATATTCCAGCATAGGGTTCTCCAGCATTTCCGGAGCATATTGCCGCAGGATGACCTGCGCTGCCGGATGTTCCAGAACAATATGCAGCGTGGTATCCATCGTGTAGCGGCTCTGCTCCAGCGTCGTCTCGGTGGCATACTCGTAATGATAGGTGCCACTCCCCAAAGTCAGCGTTTCCGTCTTCTCCGGCAAGGTGAGCAGAGCCGTCGTGTTGGCAGGCACCGTCAGATCTACCGTGATCTGACCCTTTTCGCACCGCCATGCCAGCGCAATCCTTCCGTAAACACTCACGTAGGAAAGTTCCGCCCAGGTGATGCCTTTGATAAACTGCGGCTTGACCGCAAACACCTTATACCCCGGCTCAACGATCTGAAGACCGCACAGTCTGGTGTACAGCCAATTTCCGATGGAACCGTACGCATAATGATTCAGACTGTTCATGTTCGCAGGGTTGAAGCTGCCATCTGGCAGAATCGAGTTCCAACGCTCCCAGATGGTGGTGGCGCCCATCTTGATCTCATACAGCCAGCTGGGGGAATTCTCCTGTAACAGCAGGCGACCCGCCATCTCGTGGCAGCCGCAATCCGACAGAGCCAGACAGGCAAAGGGGGGTGCCGATGAAACCGGTGGTCAGGTGCGTCTTGTGGCCTTCAATGTTGTTTACCAGCAGATTGACCAGCCGGGCGCGGTGCTCTTCGGGCACCATATCAAAGTGGAGAGCCAGCACCAAGGCGGTCTGGGTCTCGCTCACCAGACGGCCGGAGGGAGTGACATATTCCTCACGAAACGCCCTGATCAGCGCATCCCGACGCATCCGCCAGTGATGTTCCTCTTCCCGGTAGCCCAGCACTTCGGCGGTGTCAGCCAAGATCTGCAGGCTCCAAGCAAAGCAGACATTGGCGGCAAAATAATCATCGGTGGCGCCTTTGCGGGCATCGGCCAACCCGTTTTGCTCGGTGTCCAGTCCCAACCAGTCGCCATACTGGAAACCGGTCTGCCACAGACCGTTCTCCCCGCACCGATTTTCGATAAACTGTACCCATTGTACCATACTGGGATATTGGGCGGTCAGCAGTCGTTTGTCGCCGTAAGCACAATAGAGGGTCCAGGGCAACACGGTTGCCACATCTCCCCAGAATGCCGCACCGTCCTGGCCGCCGCTCAGAACATTAGGCACCACCTGGGGCATGCCGGTCTCGGGTGTCTGCTCGCTGGCAAGATCTCGAAGCCACTTCGTCATGAAAGGCATGATGTTCTCGTTGAAGGCAGCCGTAGCACAGAAAGCGGTTACGTCACCGGTCCAGCCCAGGCGCTCGCTGCGCTGCGGGCAGTCGGTAGGAATGTCCAGAAAGTTGTCCCGCTGGCTCCACTGAATGTTCTGCTGCAACCGGTCCACTCGTTTATCCGAGCAATGAAAACTGCCGGTCTGAGCAAGATCGGTGGAAAGATGACAGGCCGTAAACCGGGCGTCCTGCCCCTCTCGCAGTCCTTCCACCCACAGGTAACGAAAGCCGTGCCAGGTGAAGTGAGGGTGCACCACAGCGTGACCGCCCGCCAGGATCCAGGTATCGGTAGCTCTGGCGAAGCTCAGGTTGCCGGTGTAGAAGTTGCCTTTTTCGTCCAAGGCCTCGGCGTGGTGCAGCACCAGCGTCTGACCAGGCTCCGCCTCCAGTTCTGTCTCCACCCAGCCGGTCAGGTTCTGGCCGAAGTCAAACACATGCTCGCCTGCCGGAGTTGTGAATTCCTTTATCGGCTCCAGCCGCTGCAGGCAACGCACCGGCTCGTTTTCCTGGCCCACCAGAGTGTCAAAGCCGTAATCGAAGGTTGTGGCCGGGCGGGGGGGTTCGGGCGCGAGGTTGAAGTCCTGCACCTCGCCGTTATAGATTTCAGATTCGCGGATAGGGCCGGTGGTCACCTGCCAGTCGGTGCCGGTGCCGATCCAGTCCTCGTGCCCATCCGTATAGGTAATGCACACCGCTGCCAGCAGAGCGGTACGGTCGCCGTAATTGTTGGGCACCGGGGTAAAACCCAAAGCGCCCTTGTACCAACCGTTGCCCACTGTAATAGTCAGGGTATTCTCACCCTCGTGCACATTCAGGGCATAGGTCTGGTATTGCAACCGCTTGTGATAGTTGGTCCAGCCGGGGGCAAAGTAGGTATCGCTGACAGGTGCACCGTTCAGTTGCACCTCATACATCCCCAGCGCTGTGGCGTACAACCGCACCTTCGCCACGGATCCGCTGACCGTGAATGTTCCAGTATAGACTGGGCAGGCAGTGGATTCCGCAGGCCAGTCGTGGGTGATCCAGCAGGCCTTGTCCCCCAAAGCCGTGCCCTGCAGCAGACCGGTCTCAAAGCTTGCCGTAGCCGTGGCGATCTCGCCTCGGTTGTCCCATACGGTGACGGTCCACTGGTAGGTGGTGCGGGGCTGCAGGTTGGGACCCAAGTACTCGGTGAGGATGCTCTGCTGCGTCTGCACTCTGCCGGAGTCCCAGACCGGCCGGTCCGCGGTTTTCACGGTGATCTGCCGGGCGGTCTGCACCACATTCTGCCCGTCGCTCTCCAGCTTCCAGCCGAAGCGTGGCTGCACTTCGTCCAGTCCTATGGGATCGTGCCTGTATTCTATGGACAGGTCATAGAGTTTCAACATATTATTCGCTCCTTTTTGTTGATCTTGCAGGGGAATGTGTTTCTTGCTTTGTTTTATAACTTCATAATAGCAAAAAACCAGAGACGGAATATATCAAATTTCTGATTACTATTTTCATTTTGCGACAAAACGCGTATCTTTTTACCGCATTTTCAGCAAAAGTGAGGAGACGCCTTATATTTGACAACCAACCTATTAGGAATGACGGTTTTCCTACCAAATGTTTCTTTTTGCGATTAAAATGGAAAACTTGTAAACAAACTGAAAACTGCCGGGAAAAACAAAAAATCCCCGCAGCCAACGGAAAATTGGCTACGGGGAAATTGAAAACATTCTGAAAACAGCAGGATTTATTCTGTTTTTTCTCAAAAAAATTGCCCCCTCCCCTGCCAAATTCCAGAAAGCGGCAGGAA
>OGZP01001978.1_pt1 | contig 13827 bp, 13 predicted proteins | sample 1576811 | NCBI WGS metagenome assembly OGZP01 (sample SAMEA3541553, study PRJEB24748) | human gut metagenome | biome: human gut; feature: human-associated habitat; material: faeces | place: China | collected 2012
CCTTCCATGCTTCTTTTATAAGATACTCTGTGACAACCTCATGATTGTAATCTGCATATACCAGAATGCGGTCAGCATTCTTAAATGCAGGAAGTGCGGTCACTTTGTCAGTGATCGTGCGGCTCATTGCCTCTATCTGTTCATCTGTGCGCAGCTTTCTTTCTGCGAAAATCTTCTTTCTAATGTCTTTTTTTGATTCCATATTTTTCACCCAGATTAATGATTGTTCCGTCTTCCTGTTGAACATCCACATTGTCCAGCTGAGCGCGAAGGTTCATGCGGACAGATGCAATATATTCCTTGCGCAGCAGTTCTCTTTCTTTTTTCTCTTCTTCAGTAAGCCCAACACTTTTGGCTTTATGTGCAAGTGCATTAATGCGGTCGATTTTCTCAACTTCCATAGTTCTTCCTCCTGTTTTTTGTCTGCGGCAGTCTGGCTGTAAACACTGCCATTTACTCTGTGAATGTCATTTGGCACCGGTAAATTTCCGGTATTATAACAGTCTGTCAATAATATCGATCAGATAAACTTCTTCTTTGGACTGGCTTACAAACAGCGTACCGTACCTGCGTCCCTCTGTGATCTTATGGATAATATGGAAATCGGCTCCGTTTGCGATCACCATATCTACGCCTGCTGCAGAAGCGATCTGTGCTGCTGTCAGCTTAGTAGCCATTCCGCCGGTTCCTACCTTACTTCCGGAAGTACCTTTTCCCATGTTAAGCAGATTATCATCCAGATTTTCTACCACATCAATGAATTTTGCATCAGGATTGGTATTGGGATCATCTGTAAAAAGACCATCAATATCTGATAACAGGATCAGCAGGTCTGCCCGTACAAGTGCGGCAACCATTGCAGACAATGTATCATTGTCTCCGAATTTCTCCAGATTCTGAAGCTCATAAGTGGAAATAGAGTCATTTTCATTTACAATGGGAATCACTCCCAGACTGAGCAGTTCATCGAAAGTATTCTGAGCATTCTTTCGGTTAATATTATTAACCATAGTATTTTTAGTCATAAGGATCTGAGCGGAAAGCTGATTATATTCAGAAAAAAGTTTCTGATAAATCATCATCAGTCTGGCCTGTCCTACTGCTGCACATGCCTGTTTTCCTTTCAGTTCTGTGGGTTTCTCATGCATTCCAAGAGCTGCCACACCTGTTGCTATAGCTCCTGAAGAAACCAGTATGACATCTTTTCCCTGATTGCGAAGGTCACTGAGCTCTCTTGCCAGCACTTCCAGTTTGCGAAGGTTCAGTCTTCCTGTCTCCGAATGAGTCAGAGAAGAAGAACCGATCTTAATTACAATACGTTTTTTATCTTTAAGTCGTTCCCGGTAATTCATCTTTTTGTTACTCCATATAAATATATTTTTTGTAACTGTTCAGTGTCTTTACAGTTACGAGACAAAATCCATCAGAAATTGCCTGCAATAACAGAATTTGAAGATCAGCGTGTAATCCCAAGCTCCTCCAGGGCTTTCGCCTGTTTTGCCTCCATGATTGCCGCTTCCCCGGGAGTCATATGGTCATATCCCAGCAGATGCAGCATACTGTGTGCAACCAGAAAACAGAATTCTCTTGTCACACTGTGTCCGTATTCCTCTGCCTGCGCAAATACCTTGTCAACTGAGATCATGATATCTCCAAGAAGAAGTTCGTCTGTATCCAGATCAAAGTAAGATTCATCTTCCTCCACAATATCATATCCTGCCGGTGTCTCAAAAGGAATCATAGGGAAGGATAAAACATCCGTAGGTCTTGCGATATCGCGAAACTCAGTATTAACTCTCTCAATCTCTTCGTTATCTGTAAGTACAAGATTCACCTGTGCATCATAGGGACATTTTTCCATTTCAAGAACCTTGTCAGCTACCTTTACTGCCAGTGTCTCATAGTCAATCCCCAGTTCACGCTCTGTCTCATAATCAATCTGCATGTTCATCGTTCATTTACCCCGTTTCTGCGTCTTGCCGGTCTTTCAGGTTTTTGTTTCTTTTCATAGGCATCATAAGCCTGTACAATCTGCTGTACCAGAGGATGACGGACAACATCCTTGCTGGTAAGCTGGCAGAAGCCAATGTCATCTATTTTTTTCAGTACTTTCATTGCCACGTCAAGTCCGGATGTGGCATCTCCTGGAAGGTCTTTCTGTGAGGCATCTCCGGTGATGATAACCTTGGAACCAAATCCGATACGTGTCAGAAACATCTTCATCTGTGCCGGAGTAGTATTCTGTGCTTCATCGAGAATGATAAATGCATTATCCAGTGTACGTCCGCGCATATATGCAAGCGGTGCAACCTCGATCAGGCCGCGCTCCATATTTTTCGCAAAGCTGTCCGCTCCCATGATCTGGTACAGTGCATCATAGAGTGGTCTCAGATAAGGATCTACCTTACTCTGCAGATCTCCCGGAAGAAATCCCAGCTTCTCACCGGCCTCAATAGCAGGACGTGTCAGGATGATCCTGCTGACCTCCTCATTTCGGAAGGCTGTGACAGCCATTGCCATCGCCAGATAGGTTTTGCCGGTACCGGCAGGACCTACACCGAACACGATCATTTTTTTGCGTATCTGTTCTACATAGTCTTTCTGCCCCAGTGTTTTGGGCTTGATAGGTCTGCCCTGTATGGTGTTACAAATAAAATCTTTGTCTATTTCTGTGAGAATTTCGTTTCTCTGCTCCATTGCCAGAGAAAGAGCATAATTGACATTCTGTTTCGTGATCGTGTTGCCTCTTTTTGCAAGTACTGTCAGTTCTTCTATCAGTTTCTTCGCAGAAGCCGCATTCTGTTCATTGCCAAGTATCTTAAGGATTCCGTCTCTGGAGATCACTGTCACATTCAGTGTTCTCTCAATCAGCTTAAGATGCTCATCAAACTGGCCAAATACATTTGCTTCCAGTTCTGCGGGGACTTCTGTGTGTAATTCAATAATATTGCCAGCCATCCTGTGATGTCCTTTCCTGTTGATAAGTTAATAATGGATTATTGCCTCGTTTATGGACGATAATCAAAATCCGGTTAAAACCAGATGCATCCATTGTAACACCTCCCTGCAACTTTTTAAATACAAATTTTTATGGAATTTTATGTTATCCGGCTTTTTTCGCCTGTCTGTTCGATGATAAGCAGGGTTCCTCCGGTAATGCACAGAGATTCTGTCAGCCTGGTAGTAATATGATTTTCACTGATCTTAATGCCATTTTGAAGCAGCTTCTTTTCATATTGATGAAATCTTCGCACAGCTTCCTTCTCAGCTTCTTTCCTGGTATAGGTTTCTTCTTTTATTGTATAATCAGTAGTTTCGGTCCATCCGATCCATACAGGAAGTATAAAATTTTCTGTGATACGCAGAGGAATTTCCTCTGTGATACGTTTCTGACCTGTATGTAATGTCGGATACAATCCCAGATACCAGTGCCCAAACCGGAAGTACATTTCTTTTTTCTTTTTGCCGGCAGGGATTTCTGTACGGTATTTTAATGGAAATTCCTGATAATAGGAAATTTGTCTGGAAATAAAAATATCCGCATCTGCATGAACGTATTCCTTTCGCAGGACTTCCTGACTGTCATTCATGATATGAAGTTCCCCGGATACCAGAAGTTCCCCTTTTTTGCAGGAATCCCCGGGCTTTTTTACCGGTATGCCCCTTCGGACGATCATATCTGTGATCACTCCGTCCTTGTCTGCGAGCAGATTACAGGGTGAGGTATTACTGTTGGTTTTTTGGGGGATAATTCCTTCCTGGATATTAAGAATCAGACGGGTTCCTTCTATTCTGGCAGATACCCAGGTAATCTCCGGAAAATTTTTCCGTACAGCTGCTGCAACTTCTGAACAGTTGATCTTTTTTTTGGACATCCCATGGTTTATATCCTGCTTATCCAGAAAATCGAGGATTTCTCCGGTACTGTTTCTGACATTTCCTTCAATATGGATATTCCAGATTCTCCCTGTCAAAAAAAATATCAGGATACCTCCCAGAATCATGCCTGTAAAAAAAGCCTTTCTTTTTTTATTCCTTAAAAAAAAGAAGGGCATTCCCCGTCTCTGTATGATCTGAATATGTACACCTGTTTTATTCCGGAGAGGTCTCAGGCGAAAGAAATCAGCGGCCTGCATTTGTGCCATAAGCTGGCCGTCCTCTCTGTACCGGATCTTTTCCATATAAACTTTTCTGCTTTTGCAGAGATTCAGAAAGCGTTCCAGATTTTCTCCTCTTACAAGGATGATCACATAACCATATATTAATTTCAAAAATTTCAACATTCGCTGTCACCCGCTTTTATATCATAAATACTTCCCGTCACTTTCATTGCACTGGAATTGTACCAGCGGATTTCAAGATTTTTCCCGGATATGGTCACTTTTCCGCAAAAAGACTGTATCACAATTTCAGAAGGTGTATATTTAAAAACAGATTTATAATTTTCGATAACAGCTTCCGTCTGACCGGTCAGTGTGACGATCGTTTCATTATATGCCAGATCAGGCGGAAGTTCTAATGCCAGCACCATTCGGTTTTTCCATTGTCCTGCTTTTTTCATAAAAAAAGCTCCTCCGGCTTTTACTATCAGTCTATGCCGGAAGAACTTTCTTTAAAACACGTTTCAGCAGCAATCATCGAAACAAAACCATAGAAAACCACAGAATTGTATTTCCACCCAGATTATATTCCATAGATTCACGCTCTACAATCTCATTTACTACTACACCATGACTTTCCAGACATGGATGCATCCGGTCAGGATATCTGCATGGTTTTCCCTCTTTATAGGCACATTTTTCACAGATATCACAGGATTCTGTAGACAGGATATAAGTTTCATACCCTTCTTTATTCAGATATTTTCCCACCTCTGTAGTCAGATCCTCGTGTGCCCGTCTTGTAGAAAGCATTTCTTCCATGTTCATGATATCCGAAACTTCCGCTACACTGGAAAAGAAAACAGCCTGAGGATAACTTTTTATTTTTTTTTCACATTCCTGCAGGGTTCCTACTGCGGGGGGACAGGCCCAGGTAGAATCATAACGTTCGCATTCTTCTTGGCAGATCGTGCGTACGCGTTCCTGAATTGTAATATCTTTTGTGTCCAGTATGCGGTATTCAAAAATCGGGTACTGTGAAATAAATTCTTCAAATTTTTCTGTGTTCATAGTTTTCTTCTTTCTTTTGGGCTTGTTGGTACATTCGTTTATTTATGATAGGGTTCGTGATTCATAATGCGGTAGCTTCTGTATATCTGTTCCAAAAGGATCATCTGCATCAGCTGATGCGGAAAAGTCATTCTGGAAAAGCTGAGCTTATAATCTGCACGTTTCAGAACACTCTCACTCAGTCCTAAGGAACCTCCGATCACAAATGCAATGGAACTGATACCGGAAACTCCCAGTTTCTCAATTTTTTGAGAGAGTTCTACAGAATCCGGCGTTTTTCCGTCAATTGCCAGTGCGATAACATAATCCTGTTCGCGTATATGTTTCATCAGACGTTCGCCTTCTGTATTTTTAATCTGTGTGTTCAGTGCTTCTGACGCTTTATCCGGTGTTTTTTCATCTGCTACCTGACAGAAAGTCAGCCTGCAGTATCTGCTCAGCCGTTTGGCATATTCTGCGATTCCGTCACACAGATATTTTTCTTTGATCTTTCCAACTGTAACAATACGGATTTCCATGATCTTCTTCCTTCTATTTTAATAAAATCAGCGATAAAATCACAGTATTTTTAGTACTGCAGATAATAATCCATAGCAGTCATTTTACTGGTCGTGCCATTTGCTGCAACAAGAATAACATTCAGCCTATGGTAACCCACAGGCATGGAGATTGGCTGTTCATAAACAGTACTGTTAAGATCCGGTTCAGAATCAAATGCATAATATGCTTTACATCCATCCGGAACAGTGATCTTAATCTCTGTTTTTTTATTGTAATCCCCTGATTTAGGTGTTACCTTAGGGGCTTTCGGTGCATTTAAAACAATCACATACTTTCTGCTAATCACATCACTTTCGATGTTTTTAGCATTTACACCAAAGGCTTTTAATTCAGTTGTGCCTTCCCTCAGAATAATAGGTTCTGTATATACTTTACTCTTTCTGGTAGGTGTGCTTCCATCTAATGTGTAATAAATCTTTTGGCAGTTACCTTCCAGTTTCAGAGTCTGCGTTGTAGTATAGGTTCCGGGGGCAGGATTTGATACAGGTGTTTCGCAGATATATTCTGCGCAGGCATTCTGCACCTCTCTGTCAGCAGATTTCAGGATCAGTCTGACTTCGTTGGTCTTTCCCTCCTGTGTAAGAAGCTTCACATACTCTTTATATATTCCTGTTCCCGCAGTTTTGTTCTGGATAAACGGGCGCAAAACAAGAAGTGCAGATTGTTTATCGCCTGATTTCTCCATACTTTTGGCCAGAAGAAGATTGGCGGCTTCATTTTTGGGATTTTTATCCAGAGCATTTTCTGCAATCCGCTGTGCTTCTTCATAGTTTTGCTGTGCATATTGTTTTTTTGCCCTGGAATATAAGGCAGAAAAAGTATTTAACTGCCGATAACAAAAGAACCCCAGCAGTGTCGCCGCACACAGAAGCAGACATAGAATCTGTTTTTTGCTGAATTTCAGCTTTCTTCTTTTGCGATGTTTGGAATATTTTACAATTTCTGTTTTATGTTTCCTTTCGGATGGGCGGTTCTGCTGCTCCTTTTTCATCAGAGTTTCCACTGTGCTGAATTCTCTTACCCAGGGTATCTCCGCAAGGCAGTAGGGGCAGTACAGAGAGCCTTTTTCCACCTCTTTATGACATTTAGGACATTTCATAGGCAGTCCTCACTTACTGATTTTCCAGATAATTCTGAAACTCCTCCATAGACATAAGAACTTTTCTCGGTTTTGTTCCCTCTTCCGGTCCCACTACACCTGCGTCGCAGAGCTGATCCATGATTCTTGCCGCTCTGTTGAAACCAATCTTAAACATTCTCTGCAACATACCAATAGAAGCTTTCTCTTTCTCTATGATAAACTTACCTGCTTCTTCAAAATGGATGTCCCTTTCATCTCCGAACATACCTGTTGTTACAGGAGAATTTACCTGCTGCTCGATCTGTTGGTTATACTGGACACCCGGATTTTTATCTGCAAGAAATTCAACCACAGCACTTACCTCATCATCAGATACAAATGCACCCTGAAGTCTTGCAGGCTTCTGATATCCCTGAGGATAAAAGAGCATATCACCTTTTCCAAGAAGCTTTTCGGCTCCGTTCATATCCAGAATTGTTCTGGAATCCACACCGGAAGATACAGAGAAAGCAATTCTGGAAGGCATATTCGCCTTGATCAGACCGGTGATAACATTTACAGACGGTCTCTGTGTGGCAATGATCAGATGGATACCTGCCGCACGTGCAAGCTGGGCCAGGCGACAGATAGCATCCTCCACCTCTCCGGGCGCAACCATCATAAGGTCTGCAAGCTCATCCACGATGATCACGATCTGCGGCATTTTCACAGGTTCTTCTTCAGTTCCTGCCGCCTTGATCTGCTCTGCTTTTCTATTATATTCATCCAGATTACGGACACCGTACTCCGCAAATGTATTGTAACGGTTTGTCATCTCCTGTACTGCCCAGTTTAATGCGCCTGCTGCTTTCTTCGGATCTGTCACAACCGGAATAAACAAATGTGGAATTCCGTTATACACACTGAGCTCTACTACTTTAGGATCGATCATGATAAGCTTTACTTCATCCGGATTTGCCTTGTACAGGATACTGATGATAAGTGTATTGATACATACTGATTTACCTGAACCGGTTGCACCTGCGATGAGAAGATGTGGCATTTTGGCAATATCCGCAACTACAGTCTTACCTGCAATATCCTTTCCTACTGCAAAAGAAAGTTTGGATTTTGCCTTCTGAAATTCTTCTGACTGGAGCAGATCTCTGAGCATAACCGTACTGTTCTCTTTATTGGGAACCTCAATGCCCACTGCTGCTTTGCCGGGGATCGGTGCTTCAATACGGATATCAGGAGTGGCAAGATTCAGTTTGATGTCATCTGCAAGACCTACAATTTTGCTGACCTTCACTCCCATCTCGGGCTGAAGTTCATAACGGGTAACTGTTGGTCCGCAGCTCACATTAGTGACAGTCACGTTCACGCCGAAATTGTGAAGTACTTCCTGGAGTTTTTTTGCAGTCTTACGCAGATAGGCATCAGAATCCCCCTGAGCTTTGCTGCTTCCTTTCTTCAGCAGATTTAAGGCTGGAAATTTATATTCTTTTTTTACGGCTGCTTCCTGTCGGGTGATCTCATGCTGAATGTTTACAATTCCGCTCTGTATCTCCTTTTCAGAAGATTTGGGGTTTTTCGAAGGCGGCCGCACTGCCTTCTCATCCTGAAAAGGGGGCAGATCTTCCTCCGATTCTGAAACCACAGATTTCTTCCGGTCAGTGACAGCATCTTCAAATGGAAGGTCTTCCTGCTGTTGTGATTCATTATCTGCCTCGTATGTATCCGGGGATGTATCCGCTCTGTGAATCTCAAAATTCATCGGAGCATCGATGTATGGTTTATTATCCGCATCATCAGAGGATTTAATCCCTGTATTCTCGGTATCCTCCGCAGCTTCGGCTGTTTCTGCTGCTGCTTTATCTGTATCTGCTGCTTTTTTCAGAAGTTTCCCCTTTTTCTTTGGCTTCTGTTCAGAATAGCCTGTCAGCTTGGTTCCTTCCAGAAAGCCGCCTTTTTTCATTTTTTTTGCTTCCGAAGGATCCATGAGAAAGTCATCATCTGAAAATTCATCATCGACAATTTCTTCCTCCAGTCTGCGGACTCTTTCTTCACGCCGCTGTTCTCTTATAAGCTGACGTTCTCTGGCACGTTCTTCTCTATATCGCTCACGTTCAGGCTGCCCCTGCATATAGCGCATATGTCTGTCTTTTACAAAATCACACACTTTTATAACCAGCCGCGTTACAAAATCAAGCAGAGAGCGCTGTGTGATAATGATCATACATACAACAAATGCCAGTATAATAATCACATATCCGCCGATAGTTCCAAAAGCAGATGTGACAGAAATACAGATCGCTCCTCCGATCAGACCACCGCCTGTTTTATAATCTGCGCTTAAAGCATAATAATCCAGCAAAGTTGTACTCTGCATATATCCGTCTGTGAGAAGCTGCGCTGCCCCACACAGAAACAGAAACATCACAAACGCCGCTGCAAGTTTCTTATATGCCAGCCGGTTTGTTTTATTGATCAGAATAAATGCTGATTCAAGGAAAAATACGATTGGAAACAGATATGCCATCAGTCCCATCAGTCCGAAACAGAAATTACTGATCGCATCTCCCACAAAACCACCTGCTCCAAAATTGCTTGCCATCAGGATCACACATGCGGCCAAAATCACAAATAATATGATTTCTGTCTGAAATCTGCCGACTTCCTGTTCCATTGCTGTCTTCTTTTTTGTATTTCTTCCCGAATGCCCGGTATTCTTACTCTTTGATGCTGCCATTCTAAGGCTCCCCTCCTTGATCTTCTCGTAAATATCTTCCCTTTACAGGGCAAAATTTAATGCCAGTGTAATAATACCGACTATAAATGAATAATATGCAAAATAGCGTAATTTTATATTCTGAGTCATGGCTATTGTATTTCGGATAACAAGACATCCCGCAAAACCACATTCCACAGGAAGTTTTTCCGACAAGATATAATTATCCGATCCCGCAAAACCGGCGATGATCATTGCAAATACATAGGTAAACCCAAGTCCTGCCGTCATTTCAGAAGCACCAAAATTTCCGATTTCCGTAAAAAAAGCACCTATGATAGCAGGCAGACTCATAAAAACAGAAAAACGAACCGCAAATTTGCGGTTATATCCGCATAACAGTGCAGCACATAACGTAAATCCCATTCTGGAAATCCCCGGAAAGACAGCAATCCCCTGACAAATTCCAATCCACATGGCGCTGTCATAAGAAGCCTCTCTCGGTCCCTTTTTTCCACCGGATTTATTCAGATCTGTTACCAGAAGAAATACGCCTGTAAGTAAAAATCCGATTCCCGGAACAATCTGAGAGTCTGCGGCCAGAAGAGCCAGCCGTTTTCCTGTAAGTCCCAGAAGTGCTGTTGGGATCATGGAAATCACAAGAAGTGCACCTGTTTTCCGATATGTTCCGGTAACTATTCTGGCATAGCCCAAACTTTCCCCTGTCTTCTTGTTATGGATATATAGATTCAGATTACCGATCATATCCATAAACATCCCCAGAAGTCCCAGTCCGATTTTTTTTAAATCTTTGCGGAACAAAAATATAATTGCTGCCGCACTTCCAAGATGGAGCATCGTTTCTGACAGCAATCCGGTTTCGTGGCCGATTCCCATATATTGTTCCAATATGCATAAATGTCCCAGGCTGCTGACAGGAAGAAATTCCGTCACAGCCTGAATGACAGCCAAAAATATCAAATATACAACGATCATAGAACTGATTCCTTTTTGTTTCTCCAAAATTATGGTTTATTATAGCACACTCAGAAAGGCTTTACAATAAAAAGCCCCCTGACTGTCATGTTCACAACGTAGCCAAAATTCATTCATTTTCCTGCTGCTTTTTTTCTTTTTCATGTGCCAGCAGTTCCTGTACCGATTTATGTGCAATCCGGAATTCTTTTTCAAAATAAGCATTGATCTCTGCACCGTATAACAGAAGATTCATACAGATATACAACCATACCATGACCATGATGATCGTCGCAAGGTTTCCGTACATATTACTGAACCCCGGAAAAATCTCAAAATAAAAAGAGAATCCGTATGAAAATATCGACCATGCAACTGCTATGATCAAGGCTCCGGGAATCTGGCTTTTGAATGTGGCTTTTCTGTTCGGAAGAACCTTATACAACATAAGAAAAACCAGAAACAACACACCAAATACCAACAGTGCTCTTGCCCCCAGTATTTTTCCCAGAACTCTTCCAAGAAAAGGAATATATCTTGATACAACTTTCTGTATTTCGTTTCCGAGTACAAGCATAAGCAGAGACACGATTACCGCAATCACCAGTGATAAAGTATAGAATACTGCATAAATTCTGGTTAACAGCCAGTTACGGGTTTCTTTTACGTGATAAATGGTATTTAATCCATTGATGATAGACTGCATTCCTTTTCCGGCAGACCACAGTGCCACAATTGCTGACAAAGGGACAATTGCAGTACTTCTTTTGTATACATCTACCACGATCCCCAGAACAAAACTCTGCAGATTCTCCGGAATAAAAGCAACGATCGCATCCCTGACTACATTATAGGTCAGAGGTGTATACCGTACCAGTGTAGTCAGAAACAGAATACAGGGAATAAAAGACATGATCAGAAAATACGCTGCCTGTGTCGCATAAGCTCCTACGTGATCTCCGGATACACGTTCCATAAACCCGAATAAAAGCCCTGTAACAGACCGGGTTTTATTTTTCTTTTTCATATATGTCTCCATTCTGTTATTTTACAGCAGCCATTTCTGATAATGCATTTATGGTGATTGCTGTAATTATAAAGATAACTGTTTCGAATATCTCTGTTTACTATCATACCATGAAACTGCCGTTATGACAAACATGAATTATGGATAATAAAATCCGGTTCTTTTCATGCTGGAACGCTGTAGATATGAAAAAAACCGGATCAATATGTAATTAGTTTTATGGTCAGATTTTTACTTTCTGATGTAGAAATGATAAGCAGTCACAGAATCATACTGTTCACCTGCATTAAGAATCGGGGAGTGGAAATCTTCAACATTGACCGCATTCGGTTCAACCTGCGTTTCCAGACAGAAAGCATCCCGCTTATTGTAAGTATGACCATTTTTACCATGTTCATTTTCGACAAAATTTGCTGCGTAAAACTGTACACATGGACAGTCGGAAGTGACATCCATGGCAATTCCGGTTTTATCACTGTATGCGGTTGCAATCAGTCTTCTGTTTCCTTTTGCATAATTGTCTGTCACATAATTGTGGTCATATCCGCCTGTGAATTTCAGCTGGTCAAATTCTGCTTCAATATCCTGCCCGATCTGTTTGGCAGTTCTGAAATCCATGGGAGTCCCTGCAACTTCCTCATACACTCCTGTAGGAATGGAATGACTGTCGGCTACAGGTGTATAATATTTTGCATGGATTGTAAGATACTGATCCATGGCGGTTCCGCTTCCCTCACCATTCAGATTGAAATAAGAATGATTTGTCATATTGGCAACTGTCGGCTCATCGCAGATTCCCTGATAATGGATCCTCAGTTCGTTGTCTTCCGTAAACTCATATTTTACAGACACATCAAATTCTCCCGGGAAACCATTCTCGCCATCCGGACTGATACGGTTAAATATAACACTGTTTTTATCATCGGAAATCTCAGCCACTTTCCAGAGCTTTTTTTCAAATCCGTCAGGACCGCTGTGAAGATTATTGTCATTCTCATTCTGAGCAAGAACTACTTCTTTGCCATTGACAGAGAATTTCGCACCGCCGATGCGGTTTCCGTTTCTGCCGATGGTTGAACCGAAAAAGCATCCATTTACTTCATAAGATGCCAGATCATCATATCCAAGTACAACATCTGTCATGGCACCATTTTTATCCGGCACAGACACTTTAACCAGAAGTGCTCCAAAGTTGCTTACCTCTGCATATGCCCCGGAATTATTCTCCAGATGAAAAATCTTCGCTGTTTCCCCAGTCTGTAATACACCAAATTTTCTTTCAGAAACACTCATCGTTTCTAACCTCCCATGTGCAAAATTACAATAATAAAAAAGAGCCTGTCCATGGCTCATTTTTTACAGTTCCCGAAATGCCGTTCCCTTCCCATTGACGCCTAGCCGCAGCTAGGTGGGTATCCTCAACAGACCTTCTGTCTTCCGCTGCATAATGACGGCCTGACATCCGGCCTGCGATGTTGGGTTCCCGTTAAAGTCGATGTAGGTTCAAAAAAAGAAGGGGTCTCGCACATTTCAGGATATTCACTGTTCTTAACTGTTTTTTATTATACTCTAGTATATACTCTTTTTCAACATAAAATGCGCAATTTAATTAATTTTTTGTTTGATTCCAAGAATCTCTTTTACTGCCTGTGGCATATCCGGAGCATCTACAACTCTGTCATGAAGTACCGGTGCTGTACGGATAGTCTCAACTGCCTGCGGAAGTTTTACTCCGGAAAGGCTGCTCAGCTCATCAGCTAATGCAAAATCATCTTTGCCATCTACGCTTACTCCAAGAGCTTCCATTACGCTTCTTGTAAATTTATATGGGCTTGCAGTGGATGCAATGACTGTCGGTGTGGTATCTTTTGTATCTGCTGTATATTTATCATATACGCCTGCTGCAACTGCAGTATGAGTATCAATTACATAATGGCTTTCTTTAAAAATTTTTGCAATTGTCTGTGCTGTCTCTTCTTCTGTACAGTAGTTGCCATAGAAATCTGTTAACTGTGCTTTCATATCCTCTGTGATTGTATACTCGCCGCCCGCAGTAAGAGACTGCATTAATTCAGCACATTTCTTTGCATCGCCACCTGCAATACGATAAATCAGACGTTCCAGGTTACTGGAAATCAGAATATCCATAGAAGGGGAAGTTGTGAGAATGAAATCACGTTTTCTGTCATATGTTCCGGTGCAGAAGAAATCATACAGAACTTTATTATCATTGGATGCACAGATTAATTTGTGAACCGGAAGTCCCATCTGTTTTGCATAATAAGCAGCCAGGATATTTCCA
>OGZP01002006.1_pt1 | contig 13715 bp, 14 predicted proteins | sample 1576811 | NCBI WGS metagenome assembly OGZP01 (sample SAMEA3541553, study PRJEB24748) | human gut metagenome | biome: human gut; feature: human-associated habitat; material: faeces | place: China | collected 2012
CCAAAGGAATCATTGCCGGAATAAACAACGTGTCGAGGCGCACAATGGGATTTGAGGTCCCAGATTGCGTTAAAGAATACATTTCCGAGTTGGAACCTGTTTCATATGATAAGCGAATACCCATTATGGTTGCTGGTTATTTTCATGACATGAGTCAAGTGATTTGCCGTTTGGCTCATGCGCTCAAAGATAATGGCTACTTTATTATGGATATTGGTGACTCGCAATTTGCAGGTGTTCACATACCGACGCACAAGATACTAACTCAAATCTGTGAGGAGTATGGTTTTTGTCTCTACGATGAGGAAATTCTTAGGGAGCGTCGTTCAAAGAACGGAATGGTTCTATCACAAAGGTTACTAAAGTTTCGGTTGCATAAAGCAGCTAAGCCGAACGAGGTATTTCATGATGAGGCGGAATCATTCATTCAAAATATGCCCTACCACAAAGAACCATACTGCGGAAGAAACTGGGGACACGCATGGCATTCATTGTGTTCATATCATGGAAAATTAAAACCAGCCATTGCTCATTTTCTGGTCGAACAATTTACTAACGTTGGAGACGTTGTTTTAGACCCTCTTTGTGGAGTCGGTACTATTCCTTTGGAGGCGTGTCTTCAAGGCCGTGTTGGTATTGGGAATGATTTGAGCGAGATGGCATTTATTGTATCAAAAGCAAAACTTGAAAAGCCGTCGTTAGATGACGCTTTGCAGGTTGTGGCTAAGCTACAGAATTATATTGAAGCAAATGTTCAAAGTGAGAATATTGATTCAGATATTGCAAAATACGAATTGTTTGGCTTTAACGGTAAAATATCTACTTATTTTCATGTCGACACATATCGTGAAATTTTATGTGCACGTAGGTACTTCCTGCCACGAATACAAGAAATCAGCGCTGCAGAATCGATGGTGTTTGCCTGCTTACTGCACGTATTGCATGGAAATCGCCCATATGCACTGTCTCGCAATTCTCACCCTCTTACTCCCTATGCCCCAAAAGGAGAGTTTGTATATAAAAACGTTATCGAGCATATCAAAGAGAAACTCATGTTATCGTATAAAAAGGGAGACTTTGAGCAATATATCGCCGGAAATGCAATTTGGGGCGATTATGAAACTCTTTCTCAAAAAGGGGTACTGGCAGATATCATAATATGTTCACCTCCTTTTGCTGATTCAATACGCTTCTATATGCAAAACTGGATGAGACTCTGGCTATGTGGGTGGGAGCCGGAGGATTATAAAGATGCAGAGAATTTGTTTCTTGACCAAAAACAAAAGAAGAATTTTGATGTATATACATCATTCTTCGAAACTTGTGCTACCGTATTGAAGCCTCATGGAAAGGTAATCTTGCATCTTGGAAAAACCGATAAAATCGATATGGCTGAGGAACTATCTAAGCGAGCAGCTCCATACTTTGAAGAAATCTATCGTGGAAGCGAGGATGTTCAAACAGTTGAGAAACATGGGATAAAGGATAAAGGAGCCACAGTTGAGCACCAATACCTTTTTTTGATGAAGAAATAACATAAGGACAGGCTGACTAATCACAGCCTGTCCTTATATTTATTCAATCGTTACCGATGTAGGGTAATGCCCAGTTTTTGTTTTATATTGCTCTGCAAGATCAACTTTTCCTGCAATAATTCGTTTCAAAGAATCATTGATTTTGTCCGATGTCCTAATTCCGTCTCTTACTTTTTGGTAATCAGCATCCATAAGAAACTCATCATAAAACCATACAACATTCTCAATCAGCAGGTCTAACACTTCCTGATTAACAGCCTTTGTGCGAAGCTTCTCAAGGGATATACCTGTAATTTCGCTTAGCCTCTTTAGCTCGTCTGGGCTATAAAAGTCAACAGGAAAATGGTCGCTTTTCTGTGAATTATGGCTGCTACACAGACAGGTAGCTGATTCATCAAGCCTGTACAAATAGGCAAGTGGCATTGTGTGGTCTAATGCCATTTCGCCGAGCTCTATCTGTTTTGATGTCGGGCCGCATTTGAAGCAACGCTTATCAAACTTTTTCCATATATACTCGGAGAACTCCTTCTTTGTTCGATGTTCAAACTCGAAGTGAACGAGGTTGGTATGCAATAAATCGTTGACTAACACTTCAATTGCGCGTCGGCGCAAACCATCTTCTTTAAACTGTTGTGCGTTACGTTGTGGATTGAGCGGAGCATTTACAAAGAATTTCTTACACGCCTTGCACTCCAATTGATGGCCGTAGTAGGAGACAACTTTATTGTCTTCTATCCGTAGTCCTCTAAGATCGTCCGCACTCAATTCATCAATGTTTTGTATGGTGTACGCTCTGAAGGTTGAATGAACGCATGGCGCACGTTTCTTGCAATGAAGTGAAAAACTAAGGGTCTTCATCTCGTCATCCATATTGATTGGCAGATATCGACCACAGCGGTTACAGCTTTTTTGAACGACCCGGCGCCCTTTTGTAAGTGCCGTATCACTAACTAAGTATTCTCTGAACGGCAAAGCACTGTTCAAATAATATAGGTACGGGACGTGCATATATGTCTTTTGATAAAAACTCACCGCACACGAAGTGTCAATAAAATCCTCTTTGCTGACGACGTCAAAATCGAATGAAATAAACTCTAATGCGTTGTAGGCAATACCGATTATTTCCATTGTTACGGTGACATCATAAATTCGAGAGTCTCTATTTATTGTTTGCTCTACATGAAAACCAACGTTACTCCAGCAGCCTTCTTCCATAACCTTCTTCTCAGAGGGCTGATGTTTATATTGCTGGCCTTCATATTGATATGACATGGTAAACTTTACTTCGGCTTTGCTCTGGGTATGAATGTATCCGCCGAAAGCAATAAGTGAGATTCCCTTCTCGAAAAGTTCAACAAGCTCTAACTCGTCGCGATGGAAAATAATGCTTTCTGTTCTACTGCTACTGATATGTTTTTCAGAATATACAATACGGCATTCACCGCCGGTAGTATCTTCGCAAGTGTGATAACCGCTCTCACGCGTGGTTTCACGCCTACGGTATGTTCTCAAATCCTTTTGCGCCATAATATCCCTCCTCATGTAAAAAACAATTTATTCGGCTAAAGTAGGCAACCTTTGTTAAACACCAAGCCGATGCCTAATATCGTTTAACCACTCACCTTTATACTTAAAATACTTTGGACCCGCTATGGCATACTTTTTTCCTGACAATAGTTTTGCCAATGCGGTAAGTGACATGGTTTCCCCGTTGTACTCGACATTTCGGTCGTCAACAACTATCGCTATGATTTCAGGATTACTACAATACTCAATTTTCTCACCAACTGGAATATTGCACTTGGCGAAAGAGAAATTAGTAGCACGTTCGGTGCTTTCTGTATCTATCTCTTTTGCTATTTCCTCAGCTTGCATTTCGTCCGTGCTGGGCTCCGCCAGCATTAACTTATCTGCGCAACCATGTATTTCAGCAATGGCTTCCAGAATGGAATATGCATCTTCTGGAGTCATCGCATAAAACTCTCGTATACGTTGCTTGCCGTTAAAACTTTCGACAGATCGAAGGTTGGGATTCAGCTTATCAATTATTGCGTGTATCTTTAAGTCGGACAATCGAGAACTCACCTCGTATGTAGCATAAACACGAAAAGCAAATGGAATACACTCACTACGGTTGAGTTGATTTAACCGTTAATTTATATCATCCGCATATCCAATCTTTACATACTCTGGAAAACTCGGATTTGTTAGTATGTATATTACGCCATTTTTCTCTGTCATACTTACCTCCACAATTTTCATAAGAGAGATACAGCCTGCCGATGTGTTCGGCAGGTTTTTCTCTGGCTATCGCTTTACTCTGTAATTGTACCCTCCTTGATGTGGTACGCGATGCCGTGCTCATTGCAGAATGTAATCACGGATTGTGCTTGTTCGTTATAAAACGCCTTGTGTTTGTGGTAAGCAGTGACCTCCTTGCTGTAGTTCGTCCGCCCGAAGATTATTTTGTCGGCAAACGATACCGCCTCAAGCAACAGAGCAATGTCCTGTTCCACGAGATTAGGTGTGGGGTATGGCTCCATGCTAATCCACGTGCTGCAACCTGCTTCGTGAAGCGCTCTCAATGCAGCAAGACGCTCGGTGTATGAGGCAGCACCTGGCTCCATGCGTGATCGGTAGCTCTCGTCGAGAGAAACAAGTGTAATGCCATATTCGTTCTCGTGTGAAAGCTCCGCCAATTCTGCCGGAAGGATACCTTTCGTTAGGATGCTGCACTTGATCCCGGCAGCGTTGAGCTTCCGAATGGCAGCAATGCTCATATCGGCTATTTCAGGATACCCGCACATAAATGGGTCGGTAGTGAAGCAAAGCTCGACTGATTTAATTTTGTTTTTCAAGCGCGGAATTTCCGCATCAAGCAACTCCAGTGTGTTTGATACAAGGCGCGGCTCCAGCCAATCCTCGTAGCTTTTTATCTCACCGAATCGTTTCTTCATCATATAAGCATAGCAAGGAAACTTACACCCATGAGCGCATCCGAGGACATGATTCATCGTGTAGTCGCCATACTCTACACCAGTTTTATAGAGCATAGTTTTTCGCGCTATGGTTTTCACGTTCTCCACCTCACAGATACTGTTTTTCTTTTTTCTTCAGACATAAAAGTGGTTGGCTTGCCCTTGACTGTTACATCTGGATTGCGCAAAATACTTATACGTCCTTCTTTTTCGAGCTTTTTAACAATTCCCTTAACCGTTCCCGTTGAACATATCGGGCCGTGCTTCATGAAGAATACGGCCAGCGCTTCATGAAGCGAAATCCAATTATCACATTGAGAAAAATGCTCAATTGTTTTCTTCTCGATATCCTCGTCATTAACTACTTGATTGTCGTAGTTTTCTTCCCATAGCTGAAGCTGCCCGCTGGATTGTATTTCTTGTAACGCTTGCCACCGGTTGCAGATGTTATCAACCATCAAGAGACATCCATCGCGGTGGTTTGTTGCGTATATTAGCCTGTATTTTGGTCGTTGATTACGTTTGATGCGCAAAGGCATATTAAGAACATAGGTGTAGCTCTGCATAAGTCTCATACAATACTGCTCTGCAAATTGAGATTCAGCGTCGTACCCGTTTATTTCATGCTTCTTGTAAGCGGCAATGATTGGCTGCCAGTACTCACCGCCAGCTATTTCATTGAGCTCTTGAATTGATTTGTCAGAAGCGTCCAGATTCGTCGGCTCGTACTCTACGAGGTCGTCGAATATTTCTTTATCATCAAATGTTGTGCCCATTGCATGACACGCTTCACGGATAAAACCGAAAGAGTTCATGTTAATTAGAAGCTCGATAGAGTTAAATCTACTCTTTGCAAAGTCATCAAACAATGTGCATTGGAGCGCCTTAATTCCATACGGGTCAATATACAAGAACACATTATCGCCGCTCTTATTTTTTAAAATGCTGCGGATATTATCCTCGTATTTTCCAGATACGATTTTTGCCCACGGATAGTCTTTCAGATTTTCTTGTAAATCTGAAGCATAGTTCAAATCAATGAATGTTGCTTCAATATTTGCGCTGGCGATAGTTGTGCTGGCTTGGCATTGACGAATAATGTCAAGAGCGATAAGCGGTGAGCCTGGGTTGCCGTCATCGAATTTTCCCTTCCCTGCAAAGCAATCCACATACACAAGAGGTTTATATGTATGTAGGATCTTTGAGACATACGGTTTGAAATAGCAGCCAAGCAGTTCGTCTTTTACGACAGACCACGCTTTTTTCTCTACGAAGAAATCATCATTTTTCTTTGCCATACATACTCACCCTTTCTTGTTTAAACTGGTAGGTCGTCGTTTTCCTCATCACTTCCCGCAAGCACCATAACCGTGTTTCCTGATATGGTAGAAGGCCTTGCTTTTAGAAATCGCTCGACATGTTCATCTCGCAGCTCATCATACGGGAACAGAAACTTCTGCTGAAAAAAGCAAGTCGGTCTTCCGCACTTTTCGCAGAATCTGGCATTTCCGCAGTTCTTGTGCACATCATGGTAGTCAAAATTTCCGTTATAATCGAAGATGTCTTCACCTTCGCAAAAATTGAATAGCGATGTACCACATATGCGGCAATGCTCAGCATCTTTACTAAACTGCTCATTACCACATTTGGGACATTGAGTAACACGCAGGTTTTCGTCCATAGGGAATCCATCATCATATATCATTGAAATAAGTACACCTCCATATGCGTATATTCAACCTTATCAGCCCTTCGTACAAAATTGAGGACGGTCTGCCAGTTATCGTAAATCACCGCTGCAGCAGACAACGAGTCTGCATACACAATGAATGTATCATCATTGATGTAAGCCGTGCTATAAAGTAAAGCGGTTATAAGGTCATCATTTACTTTTCTACCGTTTGAACTGAGTCTCATTTTTACATAGCCCCAGTACGGATATATGAACCAATCCTCGGAGAACTGCGACTGAGCAGAGCAGTCTTTGATGCTGTTGAGTCGCAGTTCTGATTCTGCATACAATTCGCAAAAAGCAGACTCTGCGCCGCATTCCGGGCAGAAACGCTCGTCGATTTTCAGTGGCTTGCCGCAACTGCGACACACATTAAAGAGCGGGCTTCCACAGATTTTGCAAAATGTCGAATTGCTGCCAACATCGTGACTCAGGCATTTGACGCAATACTTTACCCGCTGTACCCTTGTGCCGTTTTCAAGTTCTATCTCGGTGTACGGGAGAGATGGGTGAGAAAAGCCGGGTAGCTTTGCAAACTTCTGTTGTTCGCTCAATCGTTCAAACATTTTTGAATAGACTTTTTTCTTGTCTATTTCTGATCCGCACTGTGGACAGTGAACAGCGCTCCCATCAGAAATATATGTATAGCACTCAGGACACTTTCGACAGAAAGGGATATACTTTGCTTTGTGTGCCAAGCCCCATGTTCCATAGATGTTTCTATATATTGCCCCATCAATGTCGTTCTGTATGAAGCTATAGAAATTCCGAATAAGCAGTTCGTCATACGCGGAGTAAGGCATATACGATGCGGCAAAAACACGTTTGTATTTTTTCTTCGCCGCTTCCTCCGAAACGCCAAAAAGAAGCTCTATTTCCTCAATGGTAATGTTCGAGAAGAACTTTAATAAAGCCGTCGGCATTAAGAACTCCGCAGCAAAATAATGGGCTTCTACTTCGAGAACACCATACTTTTCTTTGGTAAGACCTCCTCGGTCAAGTGCGGTCTCCCCAAAATCAGTAAGGTGGCCTAAAATTATGTGTCCTATTTCATGCATAATTGTCCATGCAATACGGGCATCACTATTCACTTCGACATCATCATATACGATAAAGTATCTTCCGTCCGCTCTCGGACGTATTGTTCGTGCTTCGGCTTTTGTCTCTCTGAGGTGGAATGGATCGGAGGCGTCCAACGTCTTTTTTGCTTCTGACCACGGCAGGCACACAACATAATCGGATAAATCCTCAATAACCTTGAACGGAGATATCGGGAAACTGTTGTATCCATACTCAAGGAGAAAGTCATAAGCCTTTTCTGTAACGAAATCGAATCGGGGTTTAGTTGGTATCTTGCTTTCTCTTTGTAACTTCAATGAATACCTCCATCTGCCGATACAAGTCATCTAAATCTTCGTCTTTGAGGTCGGCGTTGCGGGAAAGGCCATCAGCGATTCTCTCAACGGTTTCTCTCTGCTTTGCTGTTCGCAAACCCGGAAAGATACGTTCAACAGCTGGTATATCATCAGATGGAGCATAACCAGCGACTTTAAGCAATTCCTCCTGCGGCAATAAGAGTGCCTCTGCCAATTGGCACAGCACTTTCAGAGAAGGCTGCTTCCGCTCATTGGTTTCTATGCGATAGATTTCGGTATGGCTTATATTTGCCTTTGTCCCTAATGCATTTCGACTCATTCCAAGCTCTGTTCTTCTATTTTTAACAAATTCACCTAAAGTCATAGTTCTCACCTCCCCTTTTGTTTCAAGTGTATTATATCACGAATTGAACCTAAAAGCAATAGCTATTCAAAGAAATCATTCTTATAGGTTCAATTATCTATTGACAAAATTTTAATAGCTGACTATAATTGAACCTATAAGTTCAATTGTGCGTCGTAATGAGCGGTTGTCCTGACATTGACGATGCATTATTTTTTACTCTACGTTGAACCTATTGGTAATAAAAAGGAACGATGTAGACAAATAAGTTCAATTACAAGGAGGTGGACGGATGAAGAATAAAATGAAGTGTCCTAAATGTGGAAAAAGAGCTTTTGATATTTCTGTATTGCCGAAAGAGCAGATTGAAATAGAATTAAAATGCCCGAATTGCCATTGCTTCGTAAGAATAATGTGTGTGGCAGAGATGCTCATGAAAGCAAATAAAGCAGGATGAGTAAAGAAAAAATAAATAACAGGTATAAACAGTACCGAGCAACGGAGTCGAAAGCGAGCTACCAAATGGCCGGATGATTTACAGAGCGAAAGCTTTGTGGTCATCCGGTTTTTTGTTATCCCCCAATAGATATATTGTTTGGGAGTAATCCCAGCTTTATTAATCCCGTTTCAATGTTCATCGCCTGATCAACGATGCCCAGAGCGGCGAAACGGTCACAAGTAATATCAGTCAATCCACTGGGACGGTTGGACATTCAAGAAGTTAGGAGGTGAGAATCATGGCGAAAAATAGCAAGCAGACATCAAAATTTATAGCTGCAAAAGCGAGCAAAGTTCTGCGCGATGGACGATATAGCAAGACATCCAAGTCTGTAGCAGCAAGTGCATTAGCTCAAACTAAACCAAAGAAATAATCTGAAACTGAAATGATGGGCTGAGAGAGTTTTTAATTAAACAACCGGACCATCCCATTCGGGGAAAGACAAAAAATTAAATCTTAGCGCCTAATTACGTAATACGGCACGAGGATACAAATATTGAACCACATCACTGCGAATGCAGTGGTGGGTGCAATATGAGGTAGCCTTTTATCGTCATGCGTAAAATGGGCATTTCGAGACGGTGTATCTCATAGGTGCATCGGCTCTTTATTTGTTTCCTGTGTCTTCTGCTGATTAGGCAGAAAGGGCAGAAAATGAATAATTTTGAAAATCTACAGACAAGCAGTGAAACCAAGCAACACTACATCCCTATGGAAGTAACCCCGGAAACCATCAAGGCTTACGGTATCAACCCGGAGGATGTGGTGTGGGCGAGAATCGGAAATAAGCCTAAAAGAGTAATTATGATTCCGGCAACAGAGGAGCAGTACAAGGCTTTTATGCGTCCTCTTTGGCGTGAGGACAAGCGTGAGCAGCGTTTGAATAAGACAGTAGCTTGCGATGATTCCGATACGCAGGAAAAGGACAAGTGTAAGGAGTGGCAGAAAAAGCCTGTGTCTTTGGATGAAATGTACGAGGCTACTGAATATGAAGTCGCTGATTCTGCTGACCTTGAAGCAGATGTCATGAAAAAAATGTTGATTGACGAGCTTCATACGGCACTCAGCGAACTGGAGGAAATAGACCGTACCATCATGGAACTGTACAGCACTAATCATAGTGAATCGCAAATCGGGCAGATTGTTGGTATGAGCCAACGAGGTGTTGGCAAACGCAAGCAGAGAATTCTAATGAAACTCCGTACTCGTTTGCAGGATTATAAATAGGGTATTGTTCCCTGCCTGCTCCATCACCGTAGTATGTGGTGGAGCAGGTTTTAATTTTTTTTTGAAAATATAGTTCTTAAAACAGACATGAGTGTCCTTTCACTCTCAGAGGGGTAAACAAAGCACCTCGGAAAGGACGGTAAATGTATGACAAACCGATGCAGAACAGGCATGGGCGGTATCAGTCAGGAACTCGATCGTGAGTTATCTGATGTGCTTATCGCAATTAGTGTTGTGTCAAGACGAATCGCTGAAAGGCTTTCAGTAGCCGGCAGCGGCAAAAAAATTATGGAGGGAGGAATTCTAAATGGAAAAAGCAAGCGAATTGTCATTGCTCGCTCTTGAACTTAAAAAGTGTGGTGAAGCCATGATTAACATTTCTGATGAATTGACGGATATGCTCAGTGGTGCAGATGAAGAAAAACAGCCTGCAAAGAAGGCTGCACCAAAGAAGAAAGTAGCCGAAGAGCCGAAGGCTGAGGTGTCGGAAGAAAGGACACTGACGCTAGAAGCTGTCCGAGCTGTTTGTGCGGATAAATCCCGCAAAGGCTTTACGGCAGAGGTCAAAGCAATCCTTACAAAGTACGGAGCAGATAAGCTGTCTGAGGTAGATCCGGCAGAATACAAAGAGCTTCTTGCGGAAGTGGAGGTACTTGGCAATGCCGGATAAACACGCTGTATTATCAGCATCATCCAGTCACAGGTGGCTGGAATGTCCACCCTCGGCTCTGCTTTGCTCTAGGGTAAAAGATACAGCAAGCGAGTTCGCCATGCAGGGTACCGATGCCCACAGCCTTTGCGAACACAAGCTGAAGATAGCGCTGGGGCAGCAATCAAAAGACCCAACAGAAAATCTTACCTACTTTGATGAAGAGATGACAGACTGCTCGGATATGTATGCCCAGTATGTGATGGCGCAATTGGCAGAGGCAAAGGGAAAATGCAAAGATCCTATTGTTCTGATTGAACAACGCCTTGATTTTTCTGGATGGGTGCCAGAGGGATTTGGCACTGGGGACTGTGTCATCGTATCGAATGAAACGCTGACCGTAATCGACTTTAAATATGGTGTCGGCATATTGGTGGAAGCAGAAAAGAATCCACAGATGATGTGTTATGCACTTGGAGCCTTACAATTGTTCGATGGTATCTATGATATTAATTCGGTAACCATGACTATCTTCCAACCGAGACGTGACAGTGTCAGCACATACACCATTTCTAAAAAAGAATTACTGCAATGGGCGGATGAGGTGCTTGCCCCTACCGCACAGCTTGCGGCCAAGGGCGAGGGCGAATACAAAGCTGGAGACCACTGTCAGTTCTGTAAGGTCAAAGCCACCTGCCGCAAGAGAGCCGAATACAACCTGGAACTTGCCCGTTACGATTTTGAGATGCCTTCCACCCTTAATGATGATGAGATTGAGGCCATTCTTTCAAAAGCGGACGCGCTGGTATCCTGGGCAGGCGATATCAAGGAATACGCTTTGCAGCAGGCGGTAAACGGCAAGCAGTGGAACGACTGGAAACTGGTCGAAGGCCGATCCAACCGCAAATATGTAAACGAAAATGCTGTGGCAGAAGCGGTACACAAAGCAGGCTATGACCCATTTGAACACAAGGTTCTGGGCATTACCGCAATGACCAGGATGCTCGGCAAGACCAAATTCGAGGAACTGCTCTCAGGCTATATCGAAAAGCCACAGGGCAAGCCAACCTTAGTACCAATGTCGGACAAGCGTCCGGCAATGAATATAAGCAAAGCCGCATCAGCGGCAGACGATTTTAAGGAGGACAAATAATATGTCAAAGAATTACATCAACCCTACCAAGGTAATCACAGGAGTAAACACCCGCTGGTCTTATGCAAATGTGTGGGACCCGAAGTCCATCAATGGCGGCGCGCCTAAGTACAGCGTGAGCCTTATCATTCCGAAGTCCGATACTGCTACGGTCAATAAGATTAAGGCGGCTATCCAGGCGGCATACGAGGAAGGCGAAGGCAAGCTGAAGGGCAGCGGCAAGACCGTGCCTGCTCTCTCTGTACTGAAGACTCCGCTTCGTGACGGCGATCTGGAACGCCCGGACGATGAAGCCTATGCGAACAGCTACTTCGTCAATGCCAATTCCGCAACCGCACCCGGCATCGTAGATGCTGACCGTCAGCCTATCCTTGACCGCAGCGAGGTCTACAGTGGTGTGTACGGCCGTGCATCCATCAACTTCTATGCCTTTAATTCCAATGGGAACAAGGGGATTGCCTGCGGATTGAATAATCTCCAGAAGATTAAGGATGGAGAGCCGCTTGGTGGCAAGAGCCGTGCCGAGGATGATTTCGCAACCGAGGAAGATGACGATTTTCTCGCATAAGGAAAGGAGCAGGTTATGTTTAGCTATGAATTTCAAAAGCAATTAGTCGTTTCGGCTGGGGCAATCTTTATTTATGTTATTGCAGTATATACAATTTTAGATTTTGCCAATATGGTTATGAAATCAATTTATAAATTTAGCAAAAATGTAATAACTAAATTTAAAGAAAAAGGCTATTTAAAGTAATACCTGGGCGGTAGAGGGCAACCTTTACCGCCTGATTTTCAAAAAGGACGGTGATGATATTGCAGTATATCAGCATTGATTTAGAGACCTTTTCAGATGTAGATTTACAGAAATGTGGCGTTTACAAGTATGTCCAATCGCCGAATTTTGAAATTCTTTTATTTGGATACTCAGTTGATGGCGGCGAGGTAGAAGTTGTTGATTTAGCTTGCGGAGAGCAAATACCAATGGAGATTATTGAAGCACTTACAGATGATACAGTAACAAAATGGGCATTTAATGCTGCATTTGAGAGGGTCTGTCTGTCATCATATCTTCGCAGGAACTACCCACAGTACTTTCAAAGCTACAGCATTAATGAAGATACGGTCGGAGATTACCTTGATCCGACATCGTGGAAATGCTCTTGTGTTTGGTCGGCATATATGGGATTGCCATTATCCCTAGCGGGAGCCGGTGCAGTGCTGGGATTGGAAGAACAGAAACTGAAGGAAGGCAAAGACCTCATCCGGTATTTTTGTGTACCCTGCAAGCCGACCAAAGTGAACGGTGGCAGGACACGCAATCTGCCGGAACATGATACGGAAAAATGGACGATCTTCAAATTCTATAACAAGCGTGATGTGGAAGTGGAGATGTCCATACAGGAAAAGATGAAGAAATATCCTGTACCGGATTTCGTGTGGGAGGAATACCATCTCGACCAGGAAATCAATGACCGAGGGATTGCTCTTGATATGGCTGTGGTGGAGAATGCCATTGCTTTTGATGAAAAGTCCAAGACGGAGCTGGCGGAGAAAATGCAGGAACTGACAAATCTCGACAATCCCAATTCCGTAATGCAGATGAAGCAATGGCTTGCAGATAACGGCTTGGAGATGGAGAGCCTTGGCAAGAAGGCTGTGGCACAGGCAGTCAAAACAGCACCTGCGGAACTGGCGGAAGTGCTGGTTTTAAGGCAGCAGTTATCCAAGTCCTCCGTGAAAAAGTATCAGGCAATGCAGAATGCAGTGTGTGTGGACAGTAGAGCCAGAGGGATGTTTAGATTTTATGGTGCTAATCGCAGTGGCCGATGGGCAGGCAGAATGATACAGCTGCAAAACCTCCCTCAAAACCATATGCTGGATTTGGAACAGGCACGAGGATTGGTGGAGTCCGGCAATTATGATGCGATGGAGCTTTTATATGATGATATCCCCGATACCTTATCACAGCTGATTCGCACGGCATTCGTGCCGAGAACCGGATATAAATTTGTGGTGGCGGACTTCTCTGCAATCGAAGCCAGAGTACTATCTTTTCTTGCAGGAGAGCAGTGGCGTATGGAGGTTTTTGCTAATAACGGTGACATTTACTGTGCATCCGCTTCAGCCATGTTTGGAGTGCCTGTGGAAAAGCATGGGGTAAACGGTCACCTCCGTCAGAAAGGCAAACAAGCCGAGCTTGCCTGTGGCTATTGCGGGTCAGTA
>OGZP01002019.1_pt1 | contig 13624 bp, 7 predicted proteins | sample 1576811 | NCBI WGS metagenome assembly OGZP01 (sample SAMEA3541553, study PRJEB24748) | human gut metagenome | biome: human gut; feature: human-associated habitat; material: faeces | place: China | collected 2012
GATGCGGTGAAAACATCGGCGGGAGCGTTGCATACGCTTCCCGTATGTCGCGAACAGAGCTTGCGCTCGACGCTTCAGTATCTGAAAGACAGCGGCTTCCGTATTGTGGCGGCTACCGAAAAGGGAGATTACGATTATACGAAAGCTGATTATACGGGACCGTTGTGCATCATTATGGGAGCGGAGGATACAGGGGTGTCATACGATAACCTGGCGCTCTGCGACGAATGGGTGAAGATACCGATGCTGGGCACTATCGAGTCATTGAATGTCTCCGTAGCTGCGGGTATCTTGATTTACGAGGCGGTGAAACAAAGAAACAATGAGTAATATTATGAAGAAGATTTTAATTCTACCTTTGGCGCTTTTCTTTCTGGTGCAGGGAAGCATGGCGCAGACCCCTAAATGGGTAGAGAAGGCGAAACGTGCGGTCTTCTCGGTCGTGACCTATGATAAGAATGATAAAATGCTGAATACCGGTAACGGATTTTTTGTCTCCGAAGACGGACTGGCCTTATCCGATTTTTCTCTTTTCAAGGGAGCGGAGCGTGCGGTGGTCGTGACGGCGGACGGTAAGCAAATGCCGGTCAGCCGGATATTGGGAGCGAATGATATGTATGATGTCATAAAGTTCCGTGTAGGAATTACTGAAAAGAAAGTGCCTGCGCTGGTGGTGGCGACTGCTGCTCCGGCAGTGGGAAGTGATGCGTGGATGCTTCCTTATTCCACGCAGAAGAGTATCGCCTGCGTTTCCGGCAAGGTGAAGGAGGTGTCCAAAGTGGCGGGAGAGTACCATTATTATACATTGAGTATGCAGATGAAAGACAAGATGGTGAGCTGTCCGGTGATGAACGCGGAAGGACAGGTGTTCGGCATTGCGCAGAAGTCGTCGGGGCTTGACACGATAACCACTTGTTATGCGGCAGGGGCGGCTTTTGCGATGGCGCAGAAGATCAATGCCCTTTCTCTGGGGGATGCGACGTTGAGAAGCATTGGTATCCGGAAGGGATTGCCCGAAACGGAAGACCAGGCATTGGTCTATTTGTTTATGGCTTCCTCTCAGATGTCGGGAGACGACTATGGCAAACTCTTGGATGATTTTATCGCTCAGTTCCCGAACAACGCGGACGGGTATCTCCGCCGTGCGAATTACTATATAGCCAAAGGCAAGGATGACCAGTCTTGGTATGATAAAGCCACCATCCCCCGTCGAAAGCGCGATCGCGAGGTTTCGGATTGAGGCCGGGTCACCGGCTTCCTCTGCCCGCTTAAGCCACATCACGGATTCGGGCTCGTTCTTCTCGACCCCGTTCCCTTCCTTCAGCATCCGGGCGTAAAGCGCCATCCCTTTCGGGTAACCGGCTTCGGCTGAGCGCTTGATGAACCCCACGCCCTTCTCTCCGTTCTTCGGAATCCCGATTCCCTGAAGGAACGCGATACCGACCTGGAAAAGCGCCTTCGGGTGACCCGCGTCCGCCGCGGTCTTGAGGAACGTCCATCCTTCCGGGTCCGGGGTTCCGGTCGCGAACCCGGAGATCAGGTTCCAGCCGTACTCCGTCGCGGCGTCCTTATCTCCCGACTCCGCTTTCGCTTTGAGGTCGGAAAGTTCAGATTCAAACGACCGGTTCTCCGCGTCACTCAGGAGCTTCGAGCGGATCGCTTCCGCCGCCGCGTGAATCCGGCGCTTCAGCTCATTCATTTCGTGCTCCTGCGCCTTGCGGTCCAAAACCGCCTTTTCGTTCTCTTCTGCCATCACCGTCCTCCTTCTAAGCCGGGGAAAATCGAGCGGCCGCGGATATGTATTGTTACAGCCGTCAGCGGCTATTTTACGTAGAAATGCCTAGAAGAAACGGGCGGACACAAGTGAGGTGAACTGTTGCTCTTTTCTCACAGCAGTTTGCGTCCCGATCATTAGAGTATTTCTCAACAGAACTTCTGAATCCTTCAGAAGAAGTGATGGAGATAAACATCATGAAACGCCGTGCTCTTCTTGCTATTCTCGCCGCGGCCCCGATCGCGGCCTTCGCGAAGGACCATCGCCCGGGCGACGTCCCTCCGTCTCCTCCCGCAGGCGGCAATCCCCCGCCGCCCCCGCGCCCGAGGAAGCATCATCGTCCGGAGCCGCCGCCTCCCCCGAAGCATCACCATGAGCGGCACCACCGGAAGGATCGTCCGGCGCCCCCCCCCGAAGGGACCGAACGGCCCTCAGGGCCCGCAGGGTCCGGGCCCGAAGCGTCCCTGATAGCCTCCCGTAACTTCTGAATGGAAAAAACAGACGGCGGAACTGCCTTTAAAGCGGTTCCGCCGTCTGCGTTTGTCTGGGGGATCTGTAGGACTGTTCTTTACGCCCGGATCAATGTCCCTTCTGAGCGACGATGAGGCCTACAAAGATCGTCACGATGCCGGCGATCGCGAGCGGCGGGAGCGTCTCGTGAAGAAACACCACGGAGAGAAGCACCGTGATCAGCGGCTGTGCGTAGAGGAAGAGAGAGGTCTTCGCGATGCCAAGCGACTCCACAGCGCCCGTCCACGTCGCGTAGCAGAGCGCGGAAGCGAACACGCCAAGGAACGCGAGTCCCATGAAGACTCCCGGATCCGTGAGAGTCGAGAGTGAGATCTTCGACCCGAACCCGATATCAAAGGGCAGCATGATGAGAACGCCGAAGAAGAATGTCCAGGCGGTCATCGGAATGATCTTGTAGCCGCGTTCCGAGAGCTTCCGGCTCACCACGCAGTAGAGCGGCCAGGCGAAACACGCGAGAAAGGCGAGCAGGTCGCCGAGCGGACTCACGGCCCCCAGCTTATCGGTCGCGAGCGTAAGGCACGCCGACCCCGCGACCGCGATCGCGGAACCGATAAAGAACTGGCGCTTCAGCGGCACGTCCCGGAAGAAGAACCACATCACGAGCACATTCGTGATCGGGATCAGGGACACAATAACCCCGACGTTTGCCGCCTGCGTAAAGTAAAGCGCGCAGTTTTCAAGCGTGAAGTAAGCGGCGACACCAGTCGCGCCGGACGCGATGAAGATCTTCAGGTCGGATCGCTCCTGAATCATCAGCGACTGCCCGGTCGCCTTCGCGACCGCCGCGAGAATCAGAAAGCCGATCGTAAAACGGGTGACCAGAACGTCAATCGCCGTGAGTTCCGACATCACGCCTTTTGTGACGACATAGGTCGCGCCCCAGACCGTGATTGTTGTTAGCGCCATCAGGACGCCGCGTAAAGTCTTTGATTGCATGTCAGTTATTAATTTTCGTTAAGTCAGCCATTATCGCAGATATTGCCCAGGCGCTTCAGATGGCATCCCCTCTCCCGCCTCACCCGCTGTCCCGTCCCCCCATTCAGAGGACTACACTTCAGCGTCTTTCTGTTTTTCACTTGTTTTATCTGCCATGCCGTCCACACCTGCCGTCCGCCGTCCGATTGATCTGCGCGCGTTTCTGATCTGTGTCGCACTGAGTTTCACCTGGGGCCTGCAGCAGGTCGCAATCAAGGCGGCTGCCCCGAATATCAGCCCGATGCTGCAGGTGGGGATCCGCTCTGGCGTTTCCGCCCTCCTTCTTCTCCTCACAAATCACTTCTGGCTTCACGAAAAGTGGGGGCATGAGGTGAAGCTCCGAGACGCGATTCTGGTGGGTCTCGGTTTTGTCGGTGAATTTTTCTTTGTGTCAGAAGGCCTCCGCTTTACATCCGCCGCCCACATGTCGGTGCTTCTCTACACGTCTCCTTTCTTCGCCGCGATCGGACTCTCAATCAAGCTTCCCGAAGAACGGCTCTCGGTGATTCAGTGGGCAGGGCTCTTAACCGCTTTCCTCGGGATCGCGGTGGCGTTCCTCGTCCCCGCGCTTCTCTCGAAAGAAACACTTGAAGGAAGCGGCTGGATTCTCGGAGACATCCTTGGGCTTGGCTCCGGACTCTCCTGGGGGTTCACGACGATCATGCTCCGGACAACCTCGATGAATAACGCGCCGCCCTCCCTCATGCTTTTCGCGCAGCTCTTCATGGCGTTTGTGATCCTTACGCCGCTCGCGTTTATCACGGGACAGACGACGTTCCACAATTCGCTCGTCGGGTGGTCTAGTCTCCTCTTCCAGGCGGTGATCGTCTCTTACGCGAGTTACCTCGTCTGGAACTTCCTCTTGAAGCAATACCTCGCGGCGCGCCTCGGGGTGCTCGTCTTCATGACCCCGATCTTCGGCGTCATTCTCTCGGTGCTCCTCCTTGGAGAATCGGTCGGCATGCCGTTTGTCTTCGGGTCGCTTCTCGTGCTTGCCGGCCTCCTTCTCATGCAGGCGAAGACAATTCTGCTGGTTAAGAAGCACAGTTCTTAAGAAACTCATCCCCCTGATTCACCAAAAGCTGCCGGAATCTCCGGCAGCTTTTATTTTTTCCGGGAAACAAAAATCTCTGCTTTTTCTCAATCTGGTTCCTGTGTTCAGTTGATCCTGTTCGCTGTATGCCGGACAATAAGGAATCTGCGCCTTCACTGATGGCTATTAGTGCCTATTGCGGCTGAATTCTGCCCCTATCCGGTGTGAATCAATAACCGTAACTCTGCCCTCAGGGAAGCCTGGAGCGGCCGCGACCAAAACCACAGCGTGTTTTGTATTCCTGCCGCCCCTAAACCAAACACTTTTCACGAGGCAGACGTTTTTTTCTGTCTGCGGAGCCGCACCATGGATATTTTCGAGTTCAGAGACCGCTTGATTGAAAGCTACAAATCCTTCAGTCGGAGTTTTACGAAGATTGAATCCGAGGATATCCGGGAGAAAGTGAATGAGGAGCTAAAGGCCTACTGGCCTGAGCCGCTGATTCAGATCAACCCCTGCTACCAGACGGACAGAACCGTTCAGGAGTTCTGTGACCATCACGTGCTGCATCCGGAGTGCGGCGCGATTTTCCGAGATAAACACGGAAAGTCGCTCAGGCTTTATCTCCATCAGGCCCAGGCAATCGAGTTCGCGAGAAAGAAAGAGTCTTACATCGTGACGACCGGCACCGGCTCCGGTAAGTCGCTTGCCTTCTTTATTCCGATCATCAATCGGATCCTTGAAGAAAAAGCGACCGATCCGAAACCTCGCACCCGGGCGATCATCCTCTACCCGATGAACGCGCTCGCGAATTCGCAGAAGGAAGAAATTGAGAAGTTCCTGACGAACCCCGGGCACCCGACGCCGCTCACCGTGGCGCGCTACACGGGGCAGGAAACCGAGGCCGAGCGTGAGGTGCTCCGCACGAATCCGCCGGACATCCTGCTCACGAACTACATGATGCTGGAACTCGTCCTCATGCGTTCTCCCGATCGCCCGATCGTACAGAACTGCGAGGGGCTTGAGTTCCTGGTGCTCGACGAACTCCATACGTATCGCGGCCGTCAGGGCGCCGATGTCGCGCTCCTTGTCCGCCGCCTCCGCTCGCAGCTGAAAGCGGACCACCTGATCTGCATCGGGACGTCCGCCACGATGTCCTCCGCCCCCGAACGGTCTGAACAGAACCGGGCGGTGTCTGAAGTGGCATCGAAGATTTTCGGTACCCGGATTGACGCAAACCACGTCGTGAACGAAACCCTGCAGGGGGTGACGGACGCGGTGGAAGTGGACAAAATCAGCCAGGCGGATCTGCATAGAGAAGTGGTATCCGCAGCGTCTGCCCACCTGAAGCCACTCGACTTTGAGGGCTTCAAGAAGAACCCGCTCGCCGAGTGGCTTGAGCGGAAGCTGAGCATCACGGATCGCTTTACCCGCGCGATGCCGCAGTCAGTCACAACGATTGTGGAGCATCTGTCGGAAGCCGCCGGCACGGACCCTGAAACCACGGAGAAAGCGCTGAAGCACTTCCTCTCTCAGTTCGGAACGGAAAACTCAATCCGAACGCCTGAAGGTCGGAATCCATTCCCCTTCAAGCTCCATCAGTTCATCAGCGGTCCGGGAAAGGTTTATGTGACGCTTGGGGAACCTGGCAAACGCACGATCACGCTTGACGGGCAGACCTCTGTCGCGGATCCCGAGGACTCGAATAAGCGCATTCCGCTTTTCGAAGCTTATTTCTGCCGTGACTGCGGTCAGGAATACATCCCGGTCTGGATTACGCGCACAAACGAAGGCGCGGTCGTGAATGTCAAACCCCGCTCGATGGATGAGATGCGGGCTGGGGATAGCACGAGTTACGGCTACATCTGCCCGGTGACCGAGGGGCAGCTCTTCACGGGCGAAATTACTGATCTCCCGGATGAATGGCTGGATCCGAAAAATTCCGAGCGGGTAAAGACTTCCCGTCGGAAGGATATCCCGCAGCGTCTCACGCTTTCTCCTGAAGGCTTCAGCTCTGGGATCGGCACCGATTTCTGGCTCCTCACGGGAAAATTCAAGATCTGCGTGAACTGCCTTCACACCTATTCCGCAAACGGGCGCGATAAGCACCGCCTCACCGGACTTTCCGGCGAAGGCCGCAGCTCCGCGACCACGATCATCAGCCTTCAGATCCTGCGGCAGCTTTACGACATGCCGCTTTCAGATGACAAACATAAGGCGTTCCGGAAGCTCCTCGGTTTCTCCGATAACCGTCAGGACACGGCGCTCCAGGCGGGGCACTTTAATGACTTCGTGAGCCAATTGATTCTCCGAAGCGGTCTCATCCGGGCGCTCGAAAATGAAACCGAGCCAAAGCGCCTTCCCGAGATCGTGGACGCTATCTGCACGGTGTTCCGCTTTAATGATGAGAAAGACGAAGCCGCGAAACGCGAGTATTTGCTGAAACCAGATACCACAACCGGGCAGCTCCTCACGAAGGCGCTGTCCGCCCTTCGCTTCTCGCTCTCCTTCCAGCTCCTGAATGAACTCCAGGATCGCGGTCTCTATACGAGCCCGAGTCTTGAGCGGCTGCACCTCCTTTCCGTGAGTTACGAGGGGCTGGAGAACTTCTGCAGGGACGGCGCGAATTTCGGCTCGAACGGAGCACTTCTCGAATTGGGGCCCCAGAAACGATTCACGCTTGTTAAGCGGTTCCTGGATGAGGTCCGGCACCGTCTCTGCATCTCGTCGATCTATTTCGATCCGAAGGAGCAGGACACGGCCCGTGCCCGTGAGTACGGTCTTCTCACGCCCCGCTGGAGCTTCTCGTCCCTCTCCCCTGAGTCTCACCATCAGACGGTGGGAACCGCGTTTGTTCTGAATACGAACGACCGGAAAGCCTGGAGCTTCGGGGGCACCGTGAAATTCACGGAGAAGTCGGGCATTATCCCGACACTCGGGAAGCTCGATATCTGGGACGGGATCAAGGACGATACCGGCGCCGTCATCCGCTCTAACCGTCAGGCCATGCATGAACTGCTCGTCGATATGACGAAGGCGCTCTGTCAGGGCGGGTATCTGAAACCGACGCAGACCAAAGAAGGCACTTACTATCAGCTTGTCGACAGCTGCGTCCTCTGGAGCAAGTCGAAGGAACCGACAGACGAAAAGTTCAATTCCTATTACCGTACTCTCTACCTCGATGTCGCGGACACGATGGCGACGGACGGTCAGGCACTTTTTGACTTTGAGGCGGAAGAGCATACCGCTCAGGTATCCGCGGAGGAGCGTCAGGATCTTGAAATCCGATTCCGGGGCGGTCCCGAGGATGAGAAGAAGTGGAATGAGCTCCACGCCGGGGTGCCTTATAAGCGGCTCCCTGTTCTCTACTGCTCACCCACGATGGAACTGGGTATTGATATTTCGGCTCTGAACTACGTCTATATGCGGAATATCCCGCCGACCGCGGCAAACTATGTACAGCGTGCCGGCCGCGCCGGTCGGTCCGGTGATCAAGCGCTCAGTATTAGCTACTGCTCCGCGATGAGCCCGCACGATCAATGGTTCTTCCACAAGCCTGAGCAGATGGTTCAGGGCGTGGTGAAGCCGCCGACAATGGATCTCGGGAACGAGGCCCTTGTCCGAAGCCACATGCATTCCATCTGGATGTCGGCCGCCTGTATCGATCTTCCGATCACGGTGAGCCAGGTACTCGATCTCGCTAAGCCTGAGGACGGCTACCCGGTGAAAGAAGAGATCATGGAGAGCCTCACCGCTCCCCGTGTGACTGAGGACGCCATCGTGTTTGGCAACGCGGTCGCCTCTCAGCTCTCGCTCTCTGAACAATCCTGGTACACGGATACCTATGTGGAATCCGTGATGAAGTCCGCTCCCCGGGAGTTTGAGGCAAGCTTCGATAACTGGCGGGCTCTCTACCGGGCTACGCTTGAGCAGATCCGGCTGGTTAACGAGACTCTGGGGCGCTACGGCATCACGGCTGAAGAGAGGGACAGCGCGAAGAGCCGCTGGCAGGATGCCCAGAAACAGCGGGAGCTCCTTGAGAGCGCCTCACTCACGTCGACCAACAACGATTTCTACACGTATCGGTATCTCGCGAGCCAGGCCTTCCTCCCCGGGTACAACTTCCCGGCGATGCCGCTGCTTGCCTGGATCCCGGACCCGAGCGGATCGAGAAACGATTCCACGGTGATTTCTCGCTCCCGCTTCCTCGGTCTCGCAGAATTCGGTCCCCGGAACGTGATTTATCACCGCGGCCGAATCTATCGGGTAGACCGTCTGAAGATCTCGGTCCAGGCGGGGGGCGCTACGGCGTCCGATAACCTCGCGACTGACTCCGTGATCGTCTGCCCGCACTGCGGCTATGCCCATGTCATGAATGGGACGGTCTATAACGAATGCGAGAACTGTGGGAACGAGCTCCATCAGGAAAACATTATTCAGGGGCTCTACCGCGTCACCATGGTCGAAACAACGGAAATCCAGCGTATTACGACGATTGATGAGAATCGCCAGAATCAGGGTTTCGACATGCAGACGCTCTACCGGTTCGGCGACACGAAGCCTGAACGGACGGAGGTGATGGAAGGGAAGAAGCCGCTCGCGACGATCAGCTACGCGCCGGCCGCCTCTATCTGGCGTGTGAATCTCGGCTGGAAGTACCGCCTGAATCAGAAGACGAAGGGCTTTGTCATCAACCCGCTTACCGGCTACTGGCGGAACGAAGGTCCCGACGCGGAAGAAAAAGAGAACAAGAAAGAGGACAAGGCTCAGAAAAACGCCAAGTCCCAGGTGATCGTCCCCTACGTGACGGATACCCGGAACATCCTTCTCTTTGAGCCGAATGTGGATCTCGGCGAAGGTGAAGACCGCCAGGTCTTCATGGCGACCCTGCAGGCCGCTCTGAAGCGGGCGATTGAGCAGTATTTCGAAATTGAGTCAAACGAAATCTCGATCGAGCCGCTTCCGGGGAATCAGGACCGGAAGAGCCTCCTGATTTACGAAACGGGTGAAGGCGGTGCCGGAATCCTCCGCGAGATCAGCAAGGATCCGAAGACTTACCTTCGGGCTCTCGCGCGCGAAGCGCTTTCCCTTATGCATTACGAGTTTAAGAACGTGAAGCGGCTGAAGGTTGAAGACCTCGTGGATACGAAGGAAAGCTGCGCGGATGGCTGCTACAGCTGCCTTCTCACGTACTTCAATCAGCCGGAGCATGAGCTCATCCATCGGCGCGATCCGAAGGTTCTCGAGTTCCTCGTGGGACTCGCGAATACGGAAGGGACAGCAGCGGCTCCTGAAACCGTGAAACTTTTTCCGACGTCATCAGACAAAAATGGCGAAAGCAATACTCCAATGGGTCACTTCCAGGTCTGGGCCGCCGAATATGGATACCGCGTTCCGGATAAGATTCCGAAGACCTTCAAGGCGCTTGGTCTCAAATTTGACGGTGCTTATACCGACGCCCTCTGCTGCGTGTCGTTCACACCTGTGAGTGATGACGCGCGGGAGAGTCTCGCTGACTTCGGCTGGGATGTACTGGATCTCAGTAACGAGGACAGCTGGGGCACAGTCATGAGCACTCGCCCTGATCTGAAAAGCAGCAACTAAGTTATTTACGGCAGAAAAATATGAGTAATACGTTCCTTCCCGGCAATCTCGTTTAGGCCCGCGGCCGCACCTGGGTTGTTCAGTCTGGTTCTGAAGACGACTGGCTGAAGCTCCGCCCGATCGGAGGCGCCGATGATGAAATCACAGAGCTGATGCCGCAGCTCGAACGGGAACCGGTGGAACTCGCTCAGTTCCCGCTCCCCGATCCGACGAAATTCGGAACGCTTTATTCTTCTGCCGAGCTGCTCTACGACGCGCTCCGCTTCCAGCTTCGAAGCGGCGCCGGTCCCTTCCGGTCTTTCGGCAGTATCGCGGTTGAGCCGCGCTCGTATCAGCTGGTGCCCCTTCTCATGGCAATGCGACAGAAAACTGTGCGCCTGCTGATCGCGGATGACGTCGGTATCGGTAAGACGATTGAGGCCGGGCTCATTGTCCGCGAGATGCTGGACCGCGGCGAAATTACGAAGTTCGCGGTGCTCTGCCCTCCGCATCTTGTGGAGCAGTGGGTGTCAGAGCTTTCCGATCGCTTCAATATTGAGGCGACCGCGCTGACCGGATCTTCCGCGCAGCGGCTGGAACGCCAGGTACCGCATGGTCATACGCTCTCAGACACCTTCCCCGTGCTCGTCGTGAGTCTGGATTACATCAAAAGCGATAAGCACCGCGACTATTTCTACGCGATGAATTTTGACCTCATCGTGGTGGATGAGGCGCATACCTGCGTGAAAGCTGGATCACGGGATAAGCAGCTGCGATTCGACCTGCTCCATAAACTGGCGTCGGATGCTTTCCGCCACATGATCCTTCTCACCGCAACGCCTCACTCCGGTAACGAGGACGGCTTCTATAGCCTTCTCTCGCTGCTGGATGAAAAATTCCTGGGACTGAAAGGGCGTGAAGTGAAGAGTGACGATCCTCTCCGTCAGGATCTCGCTAAACACTTCGTTCAGCGCCGCAGAAAAGATATTGAGGAATGGAAAGTCTCCGGTGCTGACCGTATGACAGGGTTCCCGACCCGTATGACGACAGAACTGAATTACCGGCTGACTGCCAGGTGGGATCAGTTCTTCGCGGATGTTCAGGAATACTGCCAGAAAGTGATTGACCGCGATGGGAAGAAAAATCAGCTGATCTGGTACTCAGTACTGGCTCTCTTCCGCTGCGTGTCATCCTCACCCGCCGCCGCAGTCCAGGCGCTGAATAACCGCCTGAAGAATCAGGAGGGGGATTCGGTTGAGGAAGAGGATTTCATCATCAATGACCTCGATAACGTCGATGAAGGAACAGACTCCGACGTTGAGCCGGCACTCTGGTTTGATGAGTCAGCGGAACTGAATACGCTTCTTGCGGAAGCGAGGACGCTCGCTGGAAGCAAGAACGATCCGAAGATCCGGCTCCTCGCTAAGCACGTGAAGGAACTGCTGGCGGAGGGTTTTAATCCCGTCATCTTCTGCCGCTTTGTCGCAACGGCTCAGTACGTCTACGACGCGCTGAAGGAAGAACTGAAGAAAGAGGATGATGTCGCGATTGGCTGCGTCACGGGCGAACTCGTCCCCGGCGAGCGGGAAGAGCGTGTCAATGATCTCGGCGAAAAAGAGAAGCGCGTACTTGTCGCGACAGACTGCCTCTCTGAAGGTATCAATCTGCAGGATCTTTTCACGGCTGTGGTTCACTATGACCTCGCCTGGAACCCAACCCGCCACGAACAGCGTGAGGGTCGCGTTGACCGTTTCGGTCAGAAGGCAAAGGAAGTCCGCTGCTCGATGATCTACGGCGAAAATAACCCCGTGGACGGCTTCATCCTGAAGGTCATTCTGAGAAAGAGTGAGGAGATCAAGAAGGATCTCGGCGTGATTGTGCCGATCCCGGAAAAGAAGGAAGCGATTGATAAGGCGCTTCTCCGCGCTTCGCTCTTCAGGGATCGGAATGGACAGTTCAATTACGATGATCAGCAGATGTCGCTCTTCACCTCAGAAGACCTCGGTGACATGAATACAGTGTGGACGAACGCACTCGAAAAAATGAAGCAGCAGCGCACTGTGTTTGCCCAGCAGTCTATTCATCCGGAAGATATTTATCCTCTTTGGGAAGCCCAGCAAAAAGCCCTTGGCAGCCACGCGGACGTGGAAAAGTTCTCAAAGTCAGCCTGCGCATCACTCGGCGCTCAGCTTGAGCCTCTGAAGAACAATCGCTACCGTTTCCCGTTGGTGTCGCTGCAGAACAAGTCGCTTGTCGCCCGTTTTGAGGATGAGGGCTTCGAAAATAACGACATCATCGACTTCGACACCCTGCACCGTACCTCTCCCTTCATCAATACCCTCTCTGAAGGTGTTGTCGATGAAGCTCTGAGGGAAGAAAGCCGCCTGATCTCCCGGACAGCTATTGCTCAGACGTCTGAGGTCTCCGCTGTGACCCGTGTATATCTCCTGCGTCTTCGATACCAGATCCGCATTGCCTACCGGAATCAGACAAGACGTTATCTGCTTTCAGAGGAAATCCAGCCGGTTGCAGTGACCGGTATCCGGGATCCCAAATGGGAATCCTCTGAAACCGCTCAGTCGCTTCTTACTCTGAGCGCGAGCGGTAATTTCACGTCTGTTGTGGCGGAGAAGCAGATTCGCTCTGCCATGGACTTTATTGCGTCTCAGAAAGAGGCAATTGAAGTCTTTGCCAAGGAACGTGCGGAGCAGCTGAAAACGGATCACCAGAAGGTAAAGGAATACTCAGCGGAGGGATCCGTCACGGAAGTTGCCCCCTGTCTCCCGATTGATGTCATGGGTGTCTTTGTACTGATGCCTGCTGATGAAGAATGAGATTGAACCATGAAGAAAACCAATAAGAAATTTAATTCCACCTGCTGCGATATTCAGGGTGCTCTCTTTCTTCCAGATCAGATTCAGCAAGCTTTTCTTGGGAAAAACAAGCGCCAGTCAATCGATGACTACAAAATTCTCCCGGGACTCACCCTGAAAGAGGAATGCTCACGCGCTTTCCGTATCGCTCAAGCCTCATGGGACCGATTTAAAGACACCCTGACCCGCACGGATCTCTCTGAAGCGGATCGTCTGAGCCGCACCAAGGAGTGGGGCCGGATCTTCTTTAACTCAGTGCTCGGGTACACCATTCAGTCCCAAACCATTATTGAATGCGATGAACGCCAATATCCGGTTGCATTTCTCGTCAGTAATCTCCCTGTGACGGTAGTGTCGGCTCCGGCAGGATTGGACGATGCCCGACCCGAGCTCACCGTGATTGGGGGCAGCCAGTCCAAGAAATCCGCTTTTACCCTTGTCCAGGACCTTCTGAATGCGGACACCCGCTATAAGTGGGGATTCGCGTTTAACGGCACTGCGGTTCGTCTTGTTCGTGACGCGATGTCCCTGACCCGCCCTGGGTATTTGGAATTCAATCTCCAGGAAATTCTTGCTAACGACGACTACGCGGAATTCCTACATCTCTGGATGGCGCTCCATGCCTCAAGAGCGGAACTGATTGATGGAAATACGGCCTGGGATCTGTGGATCAAAGAGGGGGAAGAGGCCGGGCAGCCGGCACGCGAGGCGCTCAGAGGCTCAATTACTGAGGCCCTTCTGACGTTTGGTCAGGGTTTTATTGCCCATCCTGAAAACGAAGCCTTAAGAAAAGCGCTTTCTGAACTGCTCCCCAAATTTAGGACTTGTTAAATAAAAATCCTAAGGGGCGATAGA
>OGZP01002022.1_pt1 | contig 13606 bp, 11 predicted proteins | sample 1576811 | NCBI WGS metagenome assembly OGZP01 (sample SAMEA3541553, study PRJEB24748) | human gut metagenome | biome: human gut; feature: human-associated habitat; material: faeces | place: China | collected 2012
ATATCCTCGTTTCCCGGCTCGTTCGCTTTGTCGAGCAGGGAATTGATGGAAGACAGCAATTTATTCACCAGTTCCGGACGGGTGATGCTTCGTGCCGCCTTCATCTCTTTCCATCCCAGGGTGTTTATCCAGCGGCTGAGCGTCTGACGGCTCACTTCCACTTTCTGAAGAATCTCTTCCTGTGAAAGTCCGCTCATGTAGAGCACCCGTGCCAGCTCCTGTTTTGTGTCGTTTTTAGCCATGTTTTACCTTGTATTTAATATTCGTTTACGACAAAGTTCATCCATTTTCGTGCATCCACGAAAAAGGGGTGCAACCGTTACAGAGAACAGTGCATCATTTACACACTTCCTTGTAACCGTTACACACTTTTTTGCCCGGACGGGAAAGGCAGAGTAAGTTTGCGTCAAACGAACGGAAAAATGGCAAAACGAATCAGAATATCGAACGAAACGCTAAACTGCTACGGCACGTGGATCCGTACCGAAGGCATCGACCTGACGCAGTTTAACCGGAATCCCGTACTGCTCTGGATGCACCAGCGGGGCGTGGTAATAGGAATGATAAAGGATATACGCGTAGCGGATGGAGAAGTGACCGGCGAACCCTGGTTTGATGAGGTACGCGAAGAATCGCGTCTGGCAAAGCAGCAATGGGAAAAGGGTACGCTACGTATGGGTTCGCCCAACTTCGAGATACTGGAAACAAGCGAAGACGCTGCCTTGCTGAAACCCGGACAGACCCGTCCTACCGTAACCCGCTGCAAGCTGATGGAATACAGCATGGTGGACATCGGCGGAAACGACGACAACATCCGGCTCTCATACGAGGGGCGGGAAATCAGGCTGGATGCAGGAGGCGGATGCGACCTGCCGCTGTTGAAGGAAAGCTTTAATGAAAACCAAACATTACAGACAATGAACGAACAACTGAAAACCATCGCCCTGATGCTGGGGCTGGCGGACACCGCCACACTGCAGGAAGTGCAGAAACAGATTAATGTGTTGCTCGGTTACCAGACAGCCAATACTACACTGCGTACCGAGAAGGAAAAACTGGAGAAGGAGCTTGACACCTTACGACTGGCAGGTATCACTTCGCTGGTAGAGGAAGCCGTAACTTCCGGAAAGATTGAAGCCGGGAAGAAAGCCCACTTTATCGAATTGGGAAAGAAACTTGGTCAGGAAAGCCTGAAACTGACCTTTGAAGCCATGCACGGCACGGTAAAGCCGTCGATGATGCTGAACCGCACCACCTCACAGGCGGCAGGCGACTGGAAGAAACTGAGCGAAGTTCCGGCAGAGGAACTGAAGCTGATGCGAAAGAACGATCCGCAGCAGTACCGCAAGCTGTACAAGGCAGAATACGGTGTGGACTGTCCGGAACTTAACTGATTGTTGAACACAAATTAAAACACGAACATGAGAAAAGAAATCGTAAAATTCGTAACCGGCACACTGGTGAATGTGCTGATGAGTATCATTATCCTCTTTCTGCTTGGAGTACCGAATGCAGGATTCTGGGGACTGATTGTGGGTATTGTACTTCCTATGGCACTGGGCAAGTTCCTTCCGAAAGGTTCAGCCCTGGAAGGTGTCTATACCGAAGTGTGGACGGGCGAGCTGGTGAAGCAACTCCGCGGAGGAATGACCGCCTCCTGGCTGGACGGAGTATCGGATTATTCGGCTGCGGTGAACAACGAAGTGGTGCATCTGGTAGATGTGGGCGGAGATCCGGACGTATTGATTAACAACACGACGTATCCCATCGCCGCACAAGAACTGGAGGACGGGGATATTGCACTGGGCCTTGACAAGTTCCAGACCAAGAAAACTGCCGTATCGGACGACCAGCTTTTTGCCATCTCATACGATAAGATGGGCAGTGTGATCGAGCGTCATGGTGATGCCATCACTATCGCCAAATTCAAGAAAGCAGCTCACGCGCTGGCTCCGAACAGCAATACGGCCAAGACTCCGGTTGTGCCTACTTCCGGTGAAGATGACAACGGACGAAAGAAATGTACCCGAAAGGATATTATCGCGCTGAAACGCAAGCTGGATGACTTGCAGATTCCGGCAGCAGGCCGTCGTCTGGTACTCTGCTCGGATCATGTGAACGACCTGCTGGAAGACGACCAGAAGTTCCGCGACCAGTATTACAACTACACAACCGGAAAGATTGCCAACATGTACGGCTTCGAAGTATATGAATTTGAGAACTGTCCGTACTTTACCAAGGAAGGAACCAAGGTTCCATTCAAGAACTCGCCTTCGGGCACTGACCATCAGGCATCCTTCTGCTTCTACACCAAGCGTGTGTTCCGTGCACAGGGTAGCACCAAGATGTATTACCGCGACGCACAGACCAACCCGGACTACCAGCAGAACGAAGTGAACTTCCGTCACTACTACATCGTACTGCCGAAGAAAATGGAAGCTCTCGGTGCCATCTACAGTTATGACGGAACGACCGAACAGACTTCCGATCAGGAAGTGGAAGCAGACAAGAACTGGGCTACCGTACGCCGTGAAGCTGAAGCCGCCAAAATGGCCATGGTCCTGTCTGAAGGAGGAGCAAAAGGTGTAAACGGACTGGAAGAAAAGTTGCAGGAAGACCCTGCAGCCGGTGAGGAACTTGAAGCATAAGGAGGACTGAAGGATGAAACACTTTACAATGGGTGAACTTTGTGACAGCACCACCGCCGACGCTCATGGAATCAAGAATACACCGCCTCTTCAGGAGGCGGGTAATCTGAAAGCCCTGGCCGACAACGTGCTTGACCCGCTCCGCGAATGGTACGGGAAACCGATATCCGTCAACTCCGGGTACCGTTGTCCGCAACTGAACCGGCTGGTAGGAGGTAAGGCAAGCAGCCAGCATCTGAAAGGGGAGGCTGCCGACATTACGGCAGGAAGCAGGGAAGAGAACCGGAAACTCTTTGAGTACATCCGTGAGAATCTGCCTTTCGACCAGCTGATTGATGAAAAGAATTATTCCTGGGTGCATGTATCTTACAAGCGTGACGGAAAAAACAGAAAACAAATATTGAAACTATAACCATGGCGTAGTACGCCAAATGCTACGCCAATAAAGCACAACAAAATGAAACGGATTATCTTATTTTTCTGCCTGTGTTTGATTACAACACTGGCTTCATTTGCGCAGACCGTACTTCCGGCTGCAGAACCTGAAACATCGTTCCTTATCGACCTGGGAAGCTTTACGGGAATCGTAGCCCTGGTTTCTACCTTGGTGACACAGATTCTGAAAGTTGTTCCGGTTATTTCCGCAAGCAAGCTGGCCAAAATTTTGATTTCATGCGGTGTGGGCATGGTAGTATGTATTATTGTCTGGCTGTTGCAACTCACTCCGTTACTTACAGGCTATATCTGGTGGCAGGTGCTGATTTACGGACTGGCGGCCGGACTCAGCGGATGCGGATTCTATGATGTGATTAAGGCTATCGGAGCACTGTTTAAAAAAGAGTAGAGCATTATGGATTGGACCCTGTTACAAACACTGATGGAATGGCTGGCTCCTGCCGGCTGGCTGGTAACTGCCATTGCCTGGTGGCGTGACAGGAAAGTGTACCAGGTCCGTGCAGTGAAAGAAACCGAGGGCACTTACAAGGCTTTATATGACGACCTCAGTGCAACGGTATTGGAACTAAGTAAACAACTACGAAAACAAAACGAACGGAATATCAATCATGAAACGGCTTTACGCAAACTACATACTTGCAGGTATGCTGACCGCTGTCCTGCTATCATCTGGATGCGCCAGCAGCAGAAAGGCCAGCTCGGAAACCGTCCGCTCGGACAGCCTCCGAACGAGCGTAACCGAGCAAACAACTTACGGGCCGGTCCCGAAGAGGACGGCGACCTGCTCGGTGAGTGCGGAGCAGTGGCTGAACCTGAGTAAACTTCCTGCCGGATTTGGGCTGAGCTATCGAAACGACGGTCTGAATATTGACATACAATCGGACGGAGAAGGTGGCGTGAACGTCACGGCAACAGCCGACAGCATAGGAAGACAGGTTACCGTCAAGCATACTGAAACGGAGCACCGGATACGGGATGAAACTACCAGCAATGAGGTGAAAGAAAGACGGCCCGGCTTACAACAGTGGATTGTAGGAACAATTATTGCGGTGCTGTTACTTTTTCTTATTTGGGAACTGATTAAAAAGTATTTAAACAAAAATCAAACTCTATAAATATTATGGCAGATACAAGCAACGGAATTATCTATGGAACCGCCGAGGTGAAGTTCAAAGCTACCGAAGGAACGGATAAAACAATCGGTTGGCTGGATGAAAACGGGATGCAGCCTGCGGGAAACGCACCTTCATTTATGGATGTATTCGCCGCTCAGGTTACCGACGGACCGGTAGATTCTATCTTGCAGAACCCAGGATCGGATGCCTTCACCATGAATCTGATTCAGCTCAAAGCGCAGAACCTGGTAGACATCTTTGGAGGAACAGCAGAAGATGACGGCTCATATACTCCTCCTGCCAACTTCGTGGCAACAGGCGTGCTGACCATCAAGACGCATTCCGGACACAGCTTCCGTGTATTCAACGCCCGACTGAGCCGTAACGGATGGCAGAACGGTCTGAACATGCAGAATGTATTCGCGTTTGGAATCAGGGTAGATATGCTGAAACCAGCCGACGGAAAAGAAAGACGCTGGAGAATCTATCCACCGGGTGTGGTTCCTGACACATCTGACGCAACCGCTGATACAGAAGAGTAATGAAGGCACAAGATATTGAACTGCTGGCAGGCATCTCTCTCAGTGACGGGGGAATCAGCCTGCCGCTTCATACGGTACTTCGGAAACGTCCATTCCGCATTACGATGAAGACACCTACCACACGTAGTCTGATACGAATAAGCAAGCGTTATCTCCGAATCGGGGTGACTCCGGAAGAATATGATGCATACGACCAGGACCAGCGTATCCGGTTTGTCTTCCTGCATGGAAAGGACATCAGCCGTATTGTGGCATACGGAATTGTGAGAGGGCCTGTACTGGGAAGAGTACTGAACCGCATGGTGGCATGGATGCTACGGGAACTGATGACACCCGACGAACTTGCAGCCGCCTGGCGACAGGTGCTGAACAGTACATCTACCACGTCTTTCGGGATTATTATCGCATCGGCAGCAGCTCTGAACAAGATGCAGCCCTTAGCGAGCCGGAACGAGAGCGCAAACGACAAGAGGAGTTAAAGAAGGGACATACGGAACCTTCGCATAGCCTTTTCGGCGTAGTAGGTCAGATTGCCACGGAAACAGGATGGAGTATTGACTACATTCTGGATAAGGTAAATGTAGTTACACTTCAGCTCATGATGGCAGACATGCCTCACTGGGTTCCTCCGAAGAAACCGGACTTGAATCAGCAGATCCGTGAAATGGAGGAACGTGAAAAACAAAGAAACAGTCGCACACAAACAACAGAAAACACCAATCAGACAAAGGGAATGAACCCGATGGAGTTCTTTACCAATTATGCGGTAAAGGACTGATTATTCATCATTATAAATTGGAATCATGGCAGTACCCGTTGAACTGGAAATATTCATGAAAGACTTGACCAAGGCCGGATTACAGAGCGTTGGCAAGAATGTGGATGATGTGGAAAATCAGACTCTGAAACTGATTGACGCATTGAAACTGGTACGTGCCGAGCAGATTAAACAGCTTGAAGCGAACAAGCAGGCCGGAAAAAACTACACTCAGGAGGCTGCAAACGTGCAGGCTTTGACGGGCCAGATTAATGGATTGAAGGCCGGACTGAAAGACTTGAAGAAAACCAAAGAGGAGGTTGCAAAAACACCTTCCATCGACATCGACACAGAAGCTGTTACCCGTAAGACAAACAACCTGAAGATGCAGTTCAGCCAGGTAGCAAGAGAACTGCCTTCGCTTGCCATGGGTCCACAGATGTTTATCCTGGCAATTTCAAACAACCTTCCTATGCTGGCAGATGCCATTGCCGATGTGCGCAAGCAGAACGAACTTCTGGCCGCATCCGGAAAAAAAGGTGTGCCGGTATGGAAACAGCTAGGAAAAGCATTGCTTTCTCCTCAGACAGCCTTAATCGCTCTAATTTCATTGGGTATTGTATATGGAAAAGAAATTGGTAATTGGGTTAAAAACCTTGGTAAAGTAAAAAAAGAACTATCAGAAACTCAACAGCTACAGGAATCATTGAACACTTCCAGAAGAAAAGGTGGAGAAGCTGCGTCTGAAGAGTCTGCAAAACTTAGAATTCTTTATACAGCCAGCCAGGATACATCAAAATCCATGAGAGAAAGGAATAAGGCTGTAGATGAGCTTCAAAAAATGTATCCGGATTATTTCGGTAAACTAAGCAATGAAGCCATTTTAGCGGGGAATGCCGCATCTGCGTACGATGAACTGACAAAGGCAATTATACGTAAAGGTCAGGCGCAGGCAGCGGAAGATATTGTAGCTGATTATTCAAAGAGAAACTTTCAGTTACAACGTGGTATTAATGCGGATTCGCAATGGGTTAATCAGATGCGTTCCGCATACGAAGCTGCACTGAAACAAAGAGAAGGAATGAGGCAAAATGCGTTGACGGTAAATCAAAGCAGTTTCATGACAAACCGAACTCTTTCAGGTGATAGTAACGCGGAAAAGATTATCGAGGAATACGAACGTCGCATGGAGAATATCAGAAAATCTTCTGAAGAAATTGCAAAGAACAACAAAACAGTAGAGGGTATAGTCAAACAGATAGACACATCGGCTTACACCACTGATTTCTCTGGTAGCTCCAAAAAGCAGAAAGAAGAGAAAACCGACTACGCCTCTCAGCTTGCCGATGCTCGCGTAAAAGCACAGCAGACTACTGAAAAACTCCGTCTGCAAATCATGGTGGAAGGGATAGCTAAACGAAAGGCTTTGGCTAGACTGGAATATGATGAACAACTTGCCGACATTGACAAGCAGGAACGGGATACAATCGCTAAAATGGATCAGGCACGAAAGCAGGGTGACAATATCCCACAGAGCCAGTACGACGAGGTAAAGAATACGGCGAACACCAACCGTATGCTGGCAGAACAGGTGTATAACGAAAAGATATATCAGATTGAACAGGAATATCGCGACAAGGCCACGCAGAGCCTTATCGACTACAATAAACAATACGGAACGTATCAGGAGAAGCGTCTGGCCATTGCAATGGATTATGCCCGGAAGATTGCCGCTGCGGAAACAGAAGGAGAGGCCGACGTATTAACCCGTGAACGTGACGACAAGCTGGCCAGCCTGGACTTTGAGGAAATGTAGAAAGGGATGGACTGGGACAAAATCTTTGGTGACCTGGAGCGTGTGTCTACTGATACGCTGGAAAGTCTCCGAGAGAAGCTGAAACAATACCTGGAAGGAATAGGCGATGACATCAGCCCCGAATCTTACAAGGAGGTACTGGATGCTTTCAAGAATATAGACTCCGAGCTGGCCGACCGTTCCCCATTTGATACGATGAAGAAGGGGTACGAAGATTACAAGTCTGCGATGGAGGAAGTACGTTCTGCTCAGAGCCTTCTTCAACAGGCGCAAGTCGGCGGAAGTGTTATCGTGGAAGAATATGACGAAGCAACCGGAGCCCTTACACGTAAGCTGATTACTCAGGCAGAAGCAGAGGAAAGACTTCGTGCTGCCCAGGATAAACGATACAGTGCCCAGAAGAGTCTGACGGATGCGGCCCATTCCATCGGGCAGAAAGGAATGGCTATCGTCAATGCCGGAAACGACATAGTGGATATGTTAGGAAACTTTGGCGTAAAAGTTCCGGAAGCGGTGAGTGAGACATTGAACGGAGTCAGCCAGGTAATGAGTGGACTGGAAAGCATTGATTTGACAAAACCATTCAGTGCTATTACAGGGTCAGTTAGTATATTGACTGGAATAGGCAATACGATAGCCGGACTGTTTGGTTTCGGAGGTGCCGATTATTCGGGGTATGAAAACCTTAAATCAAAGTATGAAGGGCTGATTGACATTTGGGATTCGCTTATCTCCAAGAAACAGCAATATATCGACATTGATTATGGTGTAGAAGCTCAGAAAGCAGCCGAGGAAGCTAAAAAACTGGTAGACGTGCAGATTGAACGCCAGCGGCAGTTGATGCATTCTCTTTCTGGAAGCGGGTCAAGTATGTTCAGCCATTCATTAGGATACAGAGTAAACGAAAGAATGGGTAGCTCTGACTGGGCAAGACTTTCACAATTAACAGGAGAGAATATACGTGAATTTGGTGACGTAATTAATTTGGATGCGGATGTCATAGGTAAAGTTCTTCAAGACGAAAAGTTTGTGTCGGTACTGACCGCTGTCAACTCTGAGTTTGTGACCTACATTCAGAATATTGACAAGTATAGCGAACAGTTGCAGGAAATTGCCGAACAGGAGAAAGAAGCATTTACCGGGGTAAGCTTTGATGAATTCCGTGACAGCTTTGTGAGCATGCTGTCGGATTTGGATGCTACCAACCAGGATTTTGCAGACAATTTTGAAAAATACCTTCAGAACGCCATATTCTCTTCTCTGATTGCTGGAAAATACAAACAGCAAATTCAGGAATTATATGACACATGGGCTACAAAAGCAGAATCAGGAGGTGAACTGACCAAAGATGAAGCCGGTATATTAAGAAACAAATATCAGGATATTATTAATGATATGCTGGCAGAAAGGGAACAGATAATGAAAGATTTCGGTTGGGAATCTTCATCTGCGGATTCCGGAAGCAGCCAGTCACCCAGCAGTGGTGCACTGACCACCATGAGCCAGGACAGTATATCCACTTTTGAAGGTATAGGCAGGAACATGCAGACGCATCTGGCCAATACGGACAAGTTTGTGCAGGAAATCCGAAACACGCAGAAGCAGGACAGCCAGACGCTGGCCACCATAGCCGGGCACACGGCACATCTGGTGGAGATACACGATATATTGAGTGATATGAAATTGAACGGAATACAGCTGAAGTAGCTTAATTTTTAACTATTAATTATTAACTGAAAAGTGGACCTGACTGGATACCTTACAATCAACGGAACGGACGCATGGAGGGAATACGGTGCCTTCCTGGGCGAAACGGAAGCAGGCGGACACGTGAACATGGATGCCCTGCTGCGGATGCCAAAGGCGAAGGATATTACCACCGTAGACTTCCGGGAACGGAACGGGGTAGAGCTTCCCCAGAACCCGAACGTGAAGCTGTGCAGCATCGAACGTACATTGCAGTTCTGGCTTCGTGGAAACTCCGCATCCGACCGACTGGACAAATACCAGCGCATGATGACGCTCATCACGTCGGGTATGCTTGCAATCGCCGTGAAGAATTACCGAACCTACAATATGGTTTACCAGGATATGCCGGCAGATCCGGAATGGTACGAAAGTTACGAAGGAGACCGGTTCTATGTGCTGTTTTCCGTAAAATTCATGGAGCCGCAGCCTTCTATTTAGTAATTGATTAAACACTGTTTAAATGGAACTGAAAATATACGATAAAGCCAACAACCTCCGACTGACAGCCAGCCCGAACTCTTCTTCCAGTGTCACGGAAGAAATCGGTGGAGAATGCAGCGTATCTGCATCCTTCACCCATACCGAATACGTGCCGCTGGATGTGGATGACTACATCGAGGTGGAAGGCGTTCGCTACAAGGTAAAGTCACGCTATCGTCCGAAACAAAAGAACACACAGACTTATGAATACAGCGTAAAGTTCTATGCACCGATACATGATGCGGAAGATACACTGATGCTGTTCCAGGAAGGTGGAACCACTTCTGAATTCAGTTACGACGGTGGTCCGCGCGAACACCTGCAGTTGTGGATAGACAATATGAACCGCCGTGCCGGTGGAAATCTGTGGAGCATCGGAACGGTTATTACCGCCGAAAACAAGGTGATTGATTACCGGAATGTGAAGTGCTGGGATGCGGCTTTCGGCAGCAATGGCATCGCCGCCACATTCGGCACTGAAATGTGGGCAGACGGTTATGTGATTAATCTCTGCAAAGCTGAACGTGGGGAAGTGGTGGAGCTTGGCTACCTTCAAGGACTTACCAATCTGGCACAGGAAGATAACGGGGAAGTGAAATTCTTTACCCGTCTGTTCCCGTTGGGCTGCACACGCAATATTGATGCGACAAAGTACGGGTATTCCCGTCTGCAACTTCCAAGCCGGGAAATATATGTGGACAAGAATGTAGACTTATATGGTGTGAAGGAAGAAACGGAAGAAGCTGCGTTTGCTGAGATATATCCTCAGTATGTAGGTACTGTTTCATCTGTACGTACGGAAGATAAAACCAGCGAGGAAGGACGGAAGTACACCGTATATTACTTCAAGGACAACGGTATGAACTGGAATCCGAAAGACTACGAGATTCCGGATCTGGACTATATGTTACAGTTCCAGACTGGCGAGCTGGCAGGACGTGGAACTGACGGTTCTTTCCAGGCTGCATGGCATGAAGACACACGGGAATGGGAAATTATAAACGTATATCCGGATGATACGACTCAGATTCCTGGAGGTGTGATTGTACCAAATCCAGGTGACAAGTATATACCATGGAACTTTTCCATGCCGCAGGAATACATCACCGAAGCGGAACAGGCATACAAACTGGCAGTAGATGATTTTCTGAATACCTACAGCTTTGACCCTAACAAATACACCGGAACCACTGACCGGAACTACATAGAAAATAATAATACACCGCTCCGCATCGGATGGAACGTGCGTCTGCTTTCAGAACAGTATTTCGGTTCTACCGGAGGATACAAGGATACACGTATTACAAAGGTGCAGCGCAAGTTGAATGACTTGTGCCAGGCTACGATTACCTGCTCGGATGAAGTAGGGTCGGGGTGGAAATCCTCGGTAGATAACTCGCTGAACTCGCTACGGTATGAGGTAGCCAGACAGGCTGAACAATATGTATATGATGTAATCCGGTCGTTCGATGAAAAAACACCGTCTGATAAGAATATATTCAGTGCATTAAAATCGTTGAAGACACATCTTCGTAAGGATGCGCCTGACCGGACGGAGTTTTTGATGAAGCTTCTTGGCGGTATCATATCTCCTTTCCTTACATCTCCTGACTTTGTTACTGGAATGATGGGTGCCGGCATGTCATTCTATAGCGATGAAAATGGTGATTCTGTCGGATGGATTGACAAACTGTACGTACGAAAGAAAGCCATTTTCCAGCTGCTCAGCATAATGGAGACCGAGCTGGCCGGAGCTTCCTTCATGTTCAACGCTTCAGGTGCCAGAGCAACGATTACTAAGGTAGAGCGTATAGATGCGGTTCCGTTCTATTATGCGGATGGTAGCGCGAAATACTATTCAGATGGCAGCAGAGCATACGTGCAGCCAAGCGCACATGGCGCCGTGTACCGCTGTTACTTCCTTGCAAACGATGGTGAGAAAGCCATCGAGAACCGTTTCCGTGTGGGTAACCTGGTACGCAGCCAGTCATTCAATATCAAATCCGGAGTCTATGAGAATGTTAGTAACCATTACTGGTGGCGGTTAGTCACTGCCGTCGGCGATAATTGGATAGAAGTATCTGTAAATCATTGTGACGAAGGTAGTGATATTCCCAAGGAGGGTGATGTGGTTGTACAACTTGGAGACATATCGGACACGGATTTCCAGTCCGCAATCGTGCTGTCTGCATACGGAGACGGTGCGCCTTCTCTTATCTTCTATCAGGGAATCAACAGTTACTCCCTCTCCGGGAAAGATATAGTCACGATTGGATACGACCGTGTGAAAAAAGAGGGATACTTCAATGTGTATGGACGGGCCTATATCGGTAACAGGGAACAAACGAATTACCTCAGTCTGTCTGACGGGAAGCTTGTCGGAAGATTTAGCGAACTCATGCTATCGTCTGGTAAATCAGTTGTAGAGGTAGCAAAGGACGATATAAGCCTTGAACTGGAAGATACAGGAATCAACGTCAAAGATAGGACTGTAACGGTACATGCAGATAATTTCTTTGTAACCAACACATCCGGTGAACCGATTGCTGTTTTCACTACTGATAAAAACGGACGTCCGATTGTCAAGGCCGAATACATTGACGTGGACAATCTGAAGGTGAAGCATCTTGATGGTGCGGAGGGTTCTTTGGAAAGAGGCTCTATCGGAGGATTTGAACTGGCAAATGGCCGAATCGGTAGTGAAGCAACGGCATCCGGAGGTGGAGGTAGTTTGTCAATTTATAGTGACATGATTCGTGTAGGCGGCACAAGCTCTTATGTATTAATAGGGAAGAATGTTGTTCCGGCGACAGCTTCTGGTTTTACAGCTGCGGGAAGAATCATAAACAATCAGACGAATACGTATGGCGGATATGGTTTTGACGTGTCCAATTATGGGCTGTTTATTGAAGTATCTGGTGGAACGAAAAACTATGGGCTGAAAAGCAATGCTCCACTGATGGCAACTGCGTTTATTGGAACCAAGATCGGAAGGCTTAACATTACAGGCAGCACCTACAAGATTGATTTCTCACAGAATAATATCTTCTTTATATATGCCAGCAGCGCATATAATGTGACCCTTCCGGATGAGTCGCAGGTCGCAAGCATGTATGGCATGAGCAGCCTTCCGTCTGATTTCGGACTTATGTTGGTTTTCAGATGCCTTGCAGGCTCTAAAAACGTCACGTTGGCCGGAATATACGACCAGAACGGAAGTGTGCAAAGTTATACTTTGGCTGTCGGCGATTCAATAATACTACTGGTGGCTAAGGTTCCATATTTCGGATATTTTTTAATCAATTATACAAGCTGATGGACAAGGCAATTATAATCTACACAGTGTTAGTAATCTTATTAATCTTAATGATAAATTGAAAACGATATGGACGATAAAAAATACGATTCAAGGTATGACGGCGAAACAACAGATAAAATTCTGGACAATGCAAAGGCTATAATGGAACAGACTACAGCAGAAGATGGTGAAACGGTACAGGTGTACGATACAAACGGCGTTCCGCATAAAGTGTCGAAAACGGAGCTACTGAAGAAGTCTACACTGGCTCTCCCAGCTTTGGAAGACATCTCCAGTTTTGTGGCCGTGAATGCCGCCGGAAATGCCGTCGGAGTAATGACAAAAGAGCAGGTTGCGTCAGTTCTGGCGGAACTTATTGGAATTAATAGCACGGTAACAACAATACTTCAAGTTGGGGAATCCGTTGAAATAAGAGAAACTAACACGGCAAGTATATATTTACTTTCAATTCGTGCTAGTGCTAGTAATACGGAGTATTTAGCCACGTATATATTGGCATGGGCTTCTATATATGCTGCTGGTGTAACTAAGCTGTCTGAATATAGCTACACGAGCAACGTTACGATAGAGGTATCCAGAACCGGAACTGACAAATATAAGATTACATACAAGGCTGGGAATGTTTCTTCTATCGAGCTGAAGTATTCTCTTCGGAACTTAATATTATAGTTGTTTCCATGATGTCCAACTATTATAATGCATTCTTATATATGCTAATCCATTA
>OGZP01002035.1_pt1 | contig 13566 bp, 14 predicted proteins | sample 1576811 | NCBI WGS metagenome assembly OGZP01 (sample SAMEA3541553, study PRJEB24748) | human gut metagenome | biome: human gut; feature: human-associated habitat; material: faeces | place: China | collected 2012
CAATCACGGCACGGTGACACAAAATGCGCCGGGAGAAAAGAAGTTCCCATGTGTGGCCTATCGTGGTAAAATGGCAGAAGCGGATTTTTATTTTGTGTCGGCGCAGGTGAAGGCAGAGCTTAAGAGCGGCCACATTGCAAGACATTATAATGTGGAAGAGGAAAATACGGTGTGCAAGGTGACAAAGCAGGGAGAAGGCTTTACCAGCCTTATCACGGTCATCGATGCACAGCCGGGACGTCCGCTTTCGATTGAGAAGCTTCCGGTGCGCTCGGCATTAAAGCAGACAGACTATCCGGAGACGATGGCGGAGGCATTAAAGATTACCGCAGGGGAAAAGGAATATGTGGTGATCCTCTGCCATCAGGAGGTCAATTCGCCGACCGACCTCGTGGAGGCAGACGGCTGCATGGGTTACGGAAATGTGATCGTTTTTGACAAGGCAGGGGACGTGCTGGTGGGCGACGTTTTGAACTGGTAGGAGAGAAGCAAAAAGGAGGATGCGCGGTGCGAAAAAAACTGGAACACTGGTGGACTTATCATAAGGGTATCGTTATTTTTGCAGTGGTTCTCGCAGCAGCGGTCCTCTATGTCGCTGGCACCATGGGGAAAAAAGAAAAGACACAGATTCTCATGGGAGAAGTGGTCAACAATGTGCAGGACGATGCGGTGACAACCCGGATGGAGGAGGCGATCCTCGCCGGGATCGGGGGCGATCCTAACGGGGAGGAGGTCGTCGTGGACACAGCGCTTACCATGGATGCAGCCGCGCTGGGGCAGACGCCGATCGCCGATGCCAATACGCAGGATTCCCTCGCAACGATCACGACGTACGTGTATGCGCACGAGCTCGACTTCATGATTCTGGAAAAAGATGTGTTTGACTATTACTGTAACCTGAATGCGTTTGCTGATCTTAGGGAACTGCTGGGCGCTGGGGCATGTGAAGCGCTGGGGGCGCGCATCTATGAAAAAAACGGTGTGGCATGCGGCATCACACTGACAGATACCGCGTTTGTGAAGCAGTACGGGATTACGCTCTTAGACCCGGTGATCGGGATTGTGAGCGGATCAGAGAGGAAGGAGCAGGCGGTCGGGATGCTCCGGTGGATCTTTGAGGAGAACGCCGGGGTGGCAGCCGCGTTTTCGGCAGAGGAATACAAAGCGATGATTTCGCAGGAAGAGACAGGGAGGAAAGACGATGGGAAAAATGTTTGATATGGACAATCCGGTCTGGCGTTTTATGGGAAAGGTGACGGATATGTTTTTTCTGACATGTCTGTGGCTGCTTTTTTCACTGCCGGTCGTAACAATCGGGGCGGCGACGTGTGCACTGTGCTATTGCTCCATGACGTTAGCGTCCAACAAGGAGGGCTACATCCGGGAAGATTTTGTGCGGGCGTTTAAGGAGAATTTTAAATCTGCGACGATCGCCTGGATCGGAATGCTGGCGCTGGGAATCTTTTTCGGGGCGGATTTATATTTTTATTATCATCTTGCAGGCGGTGTCGGAACGGTGTTTTTCTGGATTTTTCTGGTGCTGTCGGTGATTTTTGTCTTTGTTGCCCTATATGTGTTCCCACTGCTGGCATGGACGGACGCGGATCTAAAGAAGACGCTTGCGCTTGCGTTTGTGATGGCGTTTAAGAACTTCGGCTGGACGCTTCTGATGCTGACATCCGCGGCACTGTTTATCACGGCGGCGCTGTTTGTGTTCTGGCCGCTGCTTTTTGTGTCGGCCGGCGGAATCGCATATGTACACGCGAAGATCCTGACGTTTGTTTTTTCACAGTATGAATGGAGAGATGAGAGGAAAGATGGCAGTGATAACGATTAAGATACAGAATAAGGACGGCATGACCCTAAGTGTTGCCAGAGGAGAGGATGAGGCGGCACTGGTCTACACGAAAGAATACGAGGAGGGGGATGAGATTATCTTTGAGATCTCCCCGAAAAATGCCTTCTACGAACTGATGGCGGACGATGCGCTCGGGGCGGCAACCGTCTATGTGACCGGGGATGTCCACTACAGGATTCCGTTCGGGGAGAGAAAGATTTCCTACTCGCCCAAGACATTTTCCGGAAACAGGCATTTAATCACAGCAAAGCTTACGGATATGGCATGCTTCGGCTCCTGCAGGAATCTTGCAAAAAATGTGATGGATCAGCATGGGGAGACCAACTGTTATCCGCATGCATCGGCGAATGTGGAGACGCGCGGGGAGGCGGTGTTCGCCGCCAGAAACGCGATCGACGGCGTCACGGTGAATGATGCGCACGGAGAATGGCCGTATGAATCGTGGGGAATCAACCGGCGCGAGGATGCGAATATGAAGCTGGAATTCGGCAGAAAGGTGGCGGTCAGCCGTATCCGTCTGTACACAAGGGCGGATTTCCCGCACGATAACTGGTGGAAGCAGGTGACGATCCGGTTCTCGGATGGAAGCGAGGTCGTGGCAGAGCTGGAAAAAAGCGAAAAGCCGCACGAGATCGTATTCGAGGAGCGGGTTATCACAGAACTGACCTTGGAAAAGCTGAAAAAAGCGGACGACCCGTCGCCGTTCCCTGCGCTGACGCAGATTGAAGTATACGGAAGAGAAGCGGAGGAGTTATAAGCGTATATCGGAGGAACAGAAGATATCCAGAAACCGGAGTTGGAAAAGACAAGTCTGACTTTGGGATTCTGGATATTTTATTTGCTTTTGGGAAAAATTTGTGTGACTTGTGCATAGAATAAAATAGCAACTTGACGTACGCAATGACGTACGCTATAATAACTATGACATAAAAATCTCGACATTCATAAGCATAAAAGAACATAAGGCAACTACATCGGATTTGATGTAACTAAAATGAAGAACAAGAATGTACGAGAATGGAACAAGAGATTTTCAAATGACAAAATAACAAAAAAATATAGAAATTACACTGCAAGCAAAAGGGAGATTTATTATGTCGGCAATCAATATAACAAATGCAAGAAAGGAACTCTACAGTCTGGTAGAAGACGTTAATCGCTACAGCGAACCGGTTTTAATTGTAAGCAAAAAAGGAAATGCAGTTCTTGTTTCCGAAAGTGATTGGAATGCAATTCAGGAAACAGTATATTTGAACGCAATTCCAGGTATGGCTGAATCTATAAGAAGCGGGATGGATACGCGGTTAGAAGATTGTGTGCCAGAGGAAGATGTAGAATGGTAGATCTATGTACAGAATTGTATATGATAAGCAGGCAGTAAAAGATATTAAGAATTTGAAGAGTGCCAGACTTGATGATAAGGCGAAAAAGCTGATAGAGGTCATCCGGGAAAAACCTTTTCAAAATCCACCACCCTATGAAGCGCTGGTTGGAAATTTGCAGGGAGTTTATTCGCGAAGAATCAATATTCAGCACAGGCTGGTTTATCAGGTGTATAGTGAGCCAGTGGAATGGAAAGGGATGAGGTATGATGGAACCGTGAAAATAATTAGAATGTGGACACATTATGATGGAGTCTGCTAATATTTTTACGCCAACAGGAAGGCCGAAAGCTACCGGGACGCATTGCGGTTCTCCTTTTTTTATGGTAGAGTAGAATAGAACGAAAACAAAAGACGGCTTAGGATAACAGGAGGATATAGATAGAATGGAGCAGTACAAGCAGGAGTTTATTGAATTTATGGTGGAGAGCGATGTGCTCAAGTTCGGGGAGTTTACCTTAAAAAGCGGCAGGAAATCCCCGTTTTTTATGAACGCGGGGGCTTATGTGACCGGATCCCAGCTGATGCGTCTGGGCGAGTATTATGCCAGAGCAATTCATGAGACCTATGGGGATGATTTTGATGTGCTGTTTGGACCGGCATACAAGGGAATTCCGATCAGCGTTGTGACTGCGGTGGCGTTTCACAATCTGTATGGCAAGGAGGTGCGCTACTGCTCTGACCGCAAGGAGGAGAAGGATCACGGAGCAGATAAGGGAAGCTTCCTCGGCAGTAAGTTAAAAGACGGTGACCGTGTGGTCATGATCGAGGACGTCACGACTTCAGGCAAATCCATGGAGGAGACGGTTCCGAAGGTGAGAGGAGCGGCAGATGTCACGATCGTGGGGCTGATGGTATCCTTAAACCGCATGGAAAAGGGGCTTGGCGGCGAGAAGAGCGCATTGGAGGAGATCCGCGAAAAGTATGGATTTGAGACGAATGCGATCGTTACCATGGAAGAGGTGGTAGAGCATCTGTACAACCGCACATGCCAGGGACGTGTTGTGATTGACGATACCATCAAAGCTGCCATTGACGACTACTATAAGCAGTATGGCTGCAACTAAGAAAAAGCATCGTCTTGCAGCAGGAATTTTATTTCTGGTTTATTTTGTGGTGCTGTTTTATTTTCTGTTCTTTTCGGAAAAGATGGGGCGCACCTACAGCGAGCGGGCATATCATTACAATCTCGTTCCGTTGAAGGAGATCGCGCGTTTTGTAAAATACTGGAGAGTTCTCGGCATGAAAGCCGTACTGCTCAATATTTTGGGAAATGTGGCGGCGTTTCTGCCGTTTGGATTTTTTCTGCCCGTTTTTTCAGGCAGGTGTAAAAAATTCTGGCGGACGGCATTTTACAGTTTTGAACTGAGTCTTCTGGTAGAACTGCTGCAGCTTGTCTTTCGGGTCGGAAGCTTTGATGTGGACGATCTCCTGTTAAATACGCTGGGCGGTATGGCGGGTTACGGCCTATATCGCCTGTTTGTGCGTTATTATCATCAGAGAAATCAGAGAGGAAAAGAAAGTGGCGAGACGACATAGAAACGGATACAGATTTACAGAGAAGACACACTCAAAGAGGGGTGTGGCAGCGCTTTTTTTGTCGATTATTTCCATCGGGATACTGGTGGCGGCGGTGGTCAGTTCTTTTGGCAGCCGCGGCAACGGGAGCATGTATCTGGGAAGTGCGGGAGTGACATCGATGCTGATCGGCATCTGTGCGCTCGTTCTGGCGGTGAAGAGTCTTGGTGAAGAGAATTCATTTAAGCTGTTCCCGTATCTTTCGACGCTCTGCTCGCTTCTGATCACCGGAGTCTGGGTGGCGCTGTATGTGATCGGCTTTTTGGCATAGGAGAAGAATATGACGGATTTTGAGAAACAGATGGCTTTTATCATGGAGCTGGACAAGATAAAAAAGATAACAAGACAGACCTATCTGTCGGATGGAAGCCGCAAGGAAAATGATGCGGAACATTCCTGGCATCTGGCGCTGATGGCGTTTGTGTTTGCAGATTATGCGAACGAGAAGATTGATGTGCTAAAGACGATGAAGATGGTGCTGCTTCACGATGTGATTGAGATCGACGCCGGGGACACCTACGCATACGATACCGAAGGCAATAAGACCAAGCGGGAGCGCGAGTTGAAGGCGGCGGACCGTATTTTCGGGCTGCTTCCGGATGCACAGCGCATGGAATATCGCGGTCTGTGGGATGAGTTTGAGGCGATGGAGACGGCGGAGGCGAAGTTCGCCAATATGCTTGACAAGGTACAGCCGCTTCTTCTGAACAATGCTTCGGACGGCAAATCCTGGGTGGAGCACGGCGTCAGGGAGTCTCAGGTGCTTGCGCGCAACAGCAGAACACATGAGGGATCCGAGGAACTGTGGGCATATGCAAAGTCACTCATCGAGGAAAACGTGAAAAAAGGACGTCTCCAGCCGTGAACCCGGATGGATTTCTGTATAGGCATGGACGGGCGGCGTCTTTAGAATGTGATACAAATCCCGCAATGGCGCGGGATTTATTGTTTGTGAGGAGGAATGGATTTGGGATATCAGGAATGTTACAAGGAGACAAATGAACTGGCGGCGGAGCGCTATGAACTGGCAGCGGAGCGGATTGCAGAGATTGCAGAGGCGGCACAGACACCGGAGCCGTTTGCGGAGTATTTCCAGAAGAACGCCGCCTATTTACAGAGATTGGGTGCGCTGTATGAAAAAGGGAAAGGCGGCAGTCTTGTGGCGCGGAGCATGGAGGAATGTGAGGCGGACAATGCGGCGCTCTACGGGGAGATCCTGCTGGAAGCCTACGGACGCAGCTATGCGAATCCGGCCTACGCCGCTGCACGTCTGGGAGAGACGTTCGGCGGTGCGCTCTCGCTTCTTGCGGCACATCTCCGGACGGCATGCGGGGAGGTTTTCCGCGGAAATCTGATGCAGCTTACGATCGCGATGGAGCTGTTTGTGGAGATCTATAACTGCTTTGAAGGCGCAGTGGCAGATGCCCTGCCGCAGGAGAAAGAAGTGCAGCAGATTTTGTACTGGCATTTTCATGATTACCGGGAGATTTTTGACGAGCGGTCGGTGCGGTGTCTTGTGAATCCTGCGGAGGATTTTGAAAAGGAGATCGTGATGCAGGCGGATCTGTCGGATCTGCGTTATCTTTACCGCTACGGAGCTTATATCGGGGACAATGAGAGGCAGATTGCAGCTTACTTAAACACACTGCCGGAGGCGGACATCCAGGCGATGGCGGACACATACACGGAAGGCTACCGGATCGGTTTTGAGACGACGGGCAAGGATCTGTCCAAAAAGACGGCGGCGCAGGTACGGTATCCGATTGGTTTTGAGCGCATGGTGCGTGCGGCAGTGCGCAATTTTGAAAAAATGGGACTCGAAGTGACCATGTTAGCGTCGGGAACGGCAGCCAACAAGCAGTATGACTACGATCACAGGGAGGATCGTGCGTACTATCTTGACAAGGCGTACGTGGAGCGCGGACTTGAGACGTGGAAAAATGCATTTGAAGAAGAAAAAGTACATGCGGACGGTATGGCGGGTCCTGCGGTGATTGAGGTATTCGGAGAAGAACCTTTTTCTCCGGAGACGAAAAAAGAGGCATTCCGTTACAGTGAAAAACAGCAGCAGCTCTGTGTGTATGAGATGAGCCAGCGCGGACAGATCACGAACCAGTACATCAAGGGGGAGGAGCGCAGTTTTACGATCATTGCCTACCCGCTTCCGTCGATCGGCGCACGCTTTGAGGAGATTTTTGCAGAGACGGTGAAGATCAATACGTTAGATTACATGCTTTACCGCAACATGCAGCAGAAGATGATCGACGTGCTCGATCAGGCGGACTGTGTGCACATCACCGGAAAAGGAGCCAATAAGACCGACTTATATGTCAACATCTGGAAGCTTCAGAATCCCGAAGGAGAGACTGCATTTGAGAACTGTGTGGCGGACGTGAATATTCCGGTGGGCGAGGTGTTTACGTCGCCGGTGCTTAAGGGGACGAACGGAAAACTGCATGTCGGACAGGTATATCTGAATGGTCTGAATTATAAGAATCTGGAGATCGATTTCAAGGACGGCATGGTGGAAAAATACACCTGCACCAATTTCGAGGATGAGACGGAGAACAAAAACTATATCCGCGACAATGTGCTGATGCACCATGAGACGCTGCCGATGGGAGAATTTGCAATCGGCACGAACACGACAGCATACCGCATGGCGCGTGACTATGACATTGCGGACAAACTGCCGATTCTGATTGCGGAGAAGACCGGCCCGCACTTTGCGGTGGGGGACACCTGTTACAGCCATGAGGAGGACAACCTCTCTTACAATCCGGATGGAAAAGCGATTGTGGCACGGGAGAATACGGTATCGGCGCAGCGCCGCGAGAATCCGGAAAAGGCATATTTAAACTGCCACACCGATATTACGATTCCGTACGACGAGCTGGATAAGATCACCGTGATCCGGAAGGACGGCACGACAGAGGATATCATCGTGGACGGCCGTTTTGTGCTTGCCGGAACGGAAGCATTGAACGAGCCGCTGGACCGGTAGGAAGATGAGCCGGGCGGAGCAGATACTTATATTAGCTATATTTATAAATCACATAAAAAGTGTTAATTGGACTTCTAAATGCGTGGACGCTATACTAAGAGCAGATTGAGAAACTGGCGCATGGGAAAGATTCGGTTCCGCGCGCAGGATTCGTGCCCCGGCGCACCCGGCACGAACCCGGTATGGCAGAATGTGCGCAGAAATGAGGAACAATATGGCAAAAGTAGGTATTGTGATGGGCAGTGATTCCGATATGCCGGTAATGGCAAAGGCTGCCGACATTTTAGAGAAGCTTGGAATTGACTATGAAATGACGATTATCTCGGCACACCGTGAGCCGGATGTATTTTTCGAGTATGCAAAGAGTGCAGAGGTGAAGGGCTTTAAGGTCATTATCGCAGGCGCGGGCATGGCGGCGCATCTTCCGGGAATGTGCGCGGCGATTTTTCCGATGCCGGTCATCGGTATCCCGATGCACACGACGTCCCTCGGCGGACGTGATTCCCTGTACTCCATCGTACAGATGCCGTCCGGCATTCCGGTTGCCACGGTGGCAATCAACGGCGGTGCAAATGCAGGATTACTTGCAGCAAAGATTCTGGCAACATCAGATGATGCAATTTTGCAAAAATTAAAAGAATATTCCAAAGAATTAAAAGAGCAGGTGCAGGCGAAGGATGCCAGACTGCAGGAAGTGGGATATCAGAATTACTAGGAACAGGAACGGATGATTTTGCAAAAAGTCGCCCGTGTTGCGTTGGATAGACAACAGACAAGCATATAGGAGGAAAATAGGATGGATTACAAGAATTCCGGTGTGGATATCGAGGCAGGATACAAGTCTGTAGAACTCATGAAAAAGTATGTAAAGGGAACCATGCGCCCGGAGGTGCTTGGCGGACTTGGCGGATTTTCCGGTGCGTTCTCCATGGAGAGCTTTAAGAATATGGAGAAGCCTACGTTAGTATCCGGCACAGACGGCTGCGGAACGAAGGTAAAACTGGCATTTTTACTGGACAAGCATGACACGATCGGTATTGACTGTGTTGCCATGTGCGTGAACGATATTGCATGTGCCGGCGGCGAACCGCTGTTTTTCCTTGACTATATTGCCTGTGGCAAGAACTATCCGGAGAAGATTGCGACGATCGTGTCCGGTGTGGCGGAGGGCTGCAAGCAGGCAGGCTGTGCGTTGATCGGCGGTGAGACGGCAGAACATCCGGGGCTGATGCCGGAGGATGAGTACGATCTGGCTGGTTTTTCCGTTGGTATCGTGGATGAAAAGGACATTATTACGGGAGCTGATCTTGCGGCGGGTGACGTTTTGATCGGTATGGCAAGCTCCGGCGTTCATTCCAACGGATTCTCTCTGGTGAGAAAGATTTTCTCCATGGATGCGGATACGTTAAATACCTATCATGAGGAGCTTGGCAAAACACTTGGCGAGGCGCTTTTAGCTCCGACCAGAATTTACGTGAAGGCACTCCGTGAGGTGAAGGAAGCGGGCGTCCGCGTAAAAGCATGCAGCCATATTACAGGCGGTGGTTTCTATGAGAATATCCCGCGTATGCTTCCGGAAGGAAAGCATGCGGTTATCCGGAAGGACAGCTACGAAGTTCCGGCGATCTTTCAGATGATGGCGCGCGAGGGCAAAGTCGAGGAGCAGATGATGTACAATACCTACAATATGGGTATCGGCATGATCGTGGCAGTGGATCCGGCGGACGTGGACAAGACGATCGCGGCAATGAAGGCGGCAGGAGACACACCGTATATCGTCGGCGAGATCAAGGATGGTGAAAAAGGAGTAACCTTATGCTAAAAGTAGCGGTACTGGTGTCCGGAGGCGGCACGAATCTGCAGGCAATCTTAGACGCCATCGATGAGGGCAGAATCACGAACGCCCGGGTAGACGTTGTGATCAGCAACAATCCCGGAGCGTATGCGTTGGAGCGCGCGAAAGGGCACGGCATTGAGGCACTTTGCATTTCCCCGAAGGATTATGAGAGCCGTGAGGCATTCAATGAAGCGTTTCTGGCGAAGCTTGACAGCTATCAGGTGGATCTGGTGGTGCTGGCGGGATTTCTCGTTGTAATTCCGGAGCAGATGATCGCGCGCTACCGCAACCGGATCATCAATATTCATCCGTCACTGATCCCGTCTTTCTGCGGCAAGGGCTTTTACGGGCTGAAGGTGCACGAGGGAGCGCTTGCGCGCGGCGTGAAAGTTACGGGTGCAACGGTTCATTTTGTGGATGAGGGAACGGATACGGGACCGATCATTTTGCAGAAGCCGGTGGCGGTCGAAGAGGGAGATACCCCGGAGATTTTGCAGCGCCGTGTGATGGAGCAGGCAGAGTGGATCATTCTTCCACAGGCGATCGATCTGATTGCAAACGGCAGAGTGTCAGTTGCAAACGGACATGTGACAGTTGAGAAATAAGCGTATGGGTGACAGAGTGCAGGAGGAAGCGGATATGAAGGTATTGGTAGTTGGAAGCGGCGGACGTGAGCATGCGATCGTGACGAGTGTGGCAAAGAGCCCGCGCGTGGATAAGATCTACTGTGCGCCGGGAAACGCGGGAATTGCATCGCTTGCAGAATGTGTTGCGATCGGAGCGATGGAGTTCGACAAACTGGTGGCGTTTGCGAAGGAGCATGCAGTTGATTTTACAATCGTCGGCATGGACGATCCGCTCGTCGGCGGAATTGTGGATGTGTTTGAGGCGGAGGGCTTAAAGGTGTTCGGACCGCGGAAGAATGCGGCGATCCTTGAGGGCTCGAAGGCATTTTCCAAGGATCTGATGAAAAAATATCACATTCCGACGGCTGCCTACGAGAATTTCACATCTGCAGAGGATGCGCTCCACTATCTGGAGACGGCAAAGATGCCGATCGTATTGAAGGCGGACGGACTGGCACTCGGAAAGGGTGTTTTGATCTGCAACACGCTTGAGGAGGCAAAGGCGGGCGTCAAGGAGATCATGGAGGACAAGAAGTTCGGCTCCGCGGGAAACACGATGGTCGTGGAGGAGTTCATGACCGGACGCGAGGTATCGGTGCTTTCCTATGTGGACGGCAAGACGATCAAGATCATGTCCTCGGCGCAGGATCACAAGCGTGCAAAGGACGGCGATCAGGGACTCAACACCGGCGGCATGGGCAATTTTTCCCCGAGCCCGTTCTACACAAAGGAAGTGGACGAGTTCTGCCAAAAGCACATCTATCAGGCGACTGTGGATGCGATGGCGGCAGAGGGAAGACCGTTTACCGGCGTTATTTTCTTCGGTCTGATGCTGACGGAGGACGGACCGAAGGTGCTTGAGTACAATGCGCGTTTTGGTGATCCGGAGGCACAGGTGGTGCTCCCACGCATGAAGAATGACATCATTAATGTGATGGAGGCATGCGTCGATGGAAAGCTGGATACGATCGACCTTCAGTTTGAAGACAATGCGGCGGTATGTGTGGTGCTTGCATCCGACGGTTATCCGGTGTCCTATGAGAAGGGATTCCCAATCACGGGTCTTGAGAAGTTCGAGGGAAAGGACGATTATTTCTGCTTCCATGCGGGAACAAAGTTCGATGAGAACGGCACGATCGTCACGAACGGCGGGCGTGTGCTCGGCATTACGGCGACCGGAAAAGATTTGAAGGAGGCGCGCGCAAAAGCATACGAGGCGACAGAGTGGGTTGATTTTGCGAATAAGTACATGCGCCATGACATCGGACGCGCGATCGACGAGGTAAAGTAGAATAGAAAGAAACAGGAAGCTCCCGTTCGTGGGATGCCGGTATTTTCTACAGAGTGCTGTGGAAAAGAGAGGTATCACGCGCACGGGAGTTTTTTTCATTCATAGGAAATTACGTCCTATGAATGAAAAAGCCCTCCGGGCAGGAGCACACTGCGTCGGAGTAGAATTATGTCGCTGGAGCAACCTGCCGCAGCTTACGGAAAAGAAGCGGATGCGTTGTGTTGCGCGAGGATAAGGAATGTGTAAAAAATTAGTCAAAATAATTGGAAAATAGTAGAAAAAATGGGAGAAATATACTATAATGGAAGAAAGTTTTGAATCGATAGAGAAAGAGTGACAGGAGGGAGTTAGACTATGGGTCAGACATCAGGTTCAGACAAGGATTACATCTACAAGGACAAGAGTGAACGCTACCACTATATGAATACATTTTATATTTTTGCAGTGGTCATTTTATGGGTACTGTTTGTGGTATATCTGCTGGCGAAGCTTGTGAGCAAGAGCATTGCAGTCGGTACGGCGGTCGGAAATGTTGTGCTGATTATTTTATTCGCGGTGGTTGAACTGGCGTTTTATCTGCGCAATAAGTCTGATGTGAGATTAAAGAGGGTTGTTGCCATCGGTGTCGGCGTAGAATTTGCGTTGATTGGAATGCAGACAGATGCAGAGTTTATCTATTTTGCACTTATTGCCATTCTGACATTGCAGATTCCGTATTATGATATGAAGAGATATAAACAGACCTGTATCGCTTTTTCGGCGTTATTTACACTGGTGGAGGTCATTCGTGTAATCAAGGGGATTGGTTTGCAGGATGTGGACAGCCTGTGCCGGGTATTATGTGTGTATCTGTTATTTTTCATTATGTACCGGGTGGGCAGCATAGCCAAGACATTCAGCGATCATGCACTGGGTTCTGCAGCGTCCGAGGGTGAGAAACAGAAGGTGATGCTGGAAGGAATTCTTGACATCTCAAAGACTGTGCGGGATGAGTCTGAGAGGAGTACCAGTCTTGTGGATGAACTGGTGCACACTTCGGAGACAGTTGCGCAGAGCATGCAGGAGATTTCTTCCGCAACCAACACGACGGCGAAGAATATCGAAGAGCAGAATAATATGACACAGAGTATCCAGTCGGCTATTGACGAGACGGGCGAGCGCTCCAGAAAGATGGTGGATGTGGCGACGGATTCCAATGAGAATATTCAGGAGAATCTGCAGGTAATGGAAGAATTGAAGAACCAGTCCGAGCAGATCGCGGCGACGAATCATGAAGTGACGGAGTCCATGACACGCCTGCAGAATAAGACCAAGGAGGTCGAGGAGATCGCAGGCATGATCCTCAATATCTCCAACCAGACGAACCTGCTGGCACTCAACGCATCCATTGAGAGTGCGAGAGCCGGTGAGGCAGGACGCGGATTTGCCGTGGTTGCTGAACAGATCAGACAGCTTGCCGAGCAGACGAAGAAGTCCACGGAGGAGATTACCACGATCATCAACGAGCTGAATGAAAATGCACGCGACGTTATGACTTCGGTGGAGTCTTCGGTGGAAGCGACAGAGAGCCAGAATGAGAAGATTGCGGTTGCGGCAGAGTCTTTTGAACGTCTGAATGAAAATATGTCACAGCTTATCGGAGATATCAATGAGATCGCGGGACAGATCACAGGACTGTCGGATTCCAACAACCGTATTGTGGAGAATATCTCACAGCTGTCTGCAGCGACAGCTTTTATTATTGGCAGGTATGTATAAGCAACTTACTGCAAGCGCCGAGCAGGTGCGTGAGATGAGCGAGCAGAACCGGAACTATGCGGAGGAAGTAAAGGGGGCCATCGGAACGATCCGAGGCAGAACTGACGAGATGAAGCAGTTTACATAAAAAGAAAAGCGGGATCCGTGATATTGCAAAAAACAGATAACTGGAAGTTCCGGATACAACGGACGGTGGCAATTCTTTGAAGCAAAATTCATGTATTTCTTCCAT
>OGZP01002040.1_pt1 | contig 13536 bp, 8 predicted proteins | sample 1576811 | NCBI WGS metagenome assembly OGZP01 (sample SAMEA3541553, study PRJEB24748) | human gut metagenome | biome: human gut; feature: human-associated habitat; material: faeces | place: China | collected 2012
TCTACAACGGAAAACCGCTGATCAACTCGGTAAACGGAAAGAAAGAGGTCATGGAGCAGATCTTCCCGCTGGTAAAGCATTATGGCGGTGTGGTGGTTGCTCTGGCTCTCGATGAGAACGGAATTCCGGAGACGGCGGACGGACGACTTGCTGTTGCGAGAAAGATCTACGAGACAGCGGCATCCTACGGGATCCCGAAAAAGGATATTCTCGTGGACTGTCTCTGCATGGCGGTGAGCTCCGATAAGAACGGCGCGGTCACGACGCTGGAGACCGTGAGAAGAGTGCGGGACGAGCTTGGAGGGAAGACAGTCCTCGGTGTCTCCAACGTGTCCTTCGGCCTTCCGATGCGTGAGAACATCAACTCTTCTTTCTTCCTTCTCGCAATGCAGAACGGACTTTCTGCGGGGATCGTGAATCCGAATCTGGAAGCCATGATGCAGGCTTATGACAGCTTCCTTGTGCTGTCAGCTCAGGATGAGAACTGCGCGGGATATGTGGGAATCTATGGTCCGAAGGAAGCCGAGAAGAAGAGGCAGAAGGAGATCTTAAAGGCGGCGGCGGTGAATCAGGCAGCCGGGGTGAGTGGAGCGGCAGGCGCAGGAAACAGCAATGGAGCCGGAAATACGTCCGGCACAGGCACAGGAGCGGCAGATACCGGATCTGCGTTAAAAAAGAGCATTGTAAAGGGAATGTCCCAGGCGGCAGCCGATGCAGCGAAACTCGCCTTGAAGGACACGGATGCCTTAGAGCTCATCAATACGGATATGATCCCGGCCCTCGACGAGGTTGGAAAAGGCTTTGAAGCCGGAACCGTGTTCCTCCCGCAGCTTTTGATGAGCGCGGAGGCGGCGAAGGCAGCGTTCGCCGTCGTGAAAGAGTCCATGGAGGCCAGCGGTGAGGTCCAGGAGAAAAAGGGAAAAGTGATCCTCGCCACGGTAAAGGGTGATATCCACGATATCGGAAAGAATATCGTGAAGGTCCTTCTGGAGAACTACAGTTTTGACGTGATGGATCTCGGACGCGATGTGCCGCCAGAGACCATCGTGGAAGCGGCGGTGAAGGAGCACGTGCCGGTGGTGGGACTCAGTGCCCTCATGACGACAACGGTTCCGGCAATGGAGGACACCATCAAGGCGCTCCGGAAGGATGCACCATGGGTGAAGGTTATGGTTGGCGGTGCAGTCCTGACACAGGAGTATGCAGATGCCATCGGGGCGGATACCTATTGTAAGGACGCGATGGCATCAGTGAATTTCGCGACAAGCGTGATCGGGGAAGCGTAAAAGATAAGATGATATTTTCAACTGCCAGGTCTTTCCTTGAAACCTGGCAGTTCGCTGTCCCTCCCCAATATGCCTGCCCATGACGTGTTCAGACCATAACCGAAAACAGCTCCTGTATGTCATGCGTGAGCGATAACAAAAATATCAACAGAACTATGGATTTTTCTACCGCGATACGGTATAATGATAGTTACTGTATAAGTCTGTGTCTGCAATTGCCATGTTTTTGGTATGGCGCGGGAAAATGATGCAGACTGGCACGCTAAAAAAGGAGAAAATCAGATGAAAAAAATTCTGGATATCATCACAGATGAGATGAAAAAAGCTTTTGCGGCGAACGGTTACGATGAGAACTTTGCAAAAGTGACTCTGTCCAACCGCCCGGATCTCTGCGAATACCAGTGCAACGGCGCGATGGCAGCCGCAAAGACATATAAAAAGAAACCGATCGATATCGCGAACGGTGTAGTAGAACAGTTAAAAGACAGCGAAGTATTTGAAGAAGTGAATGCCGTTATGCCGGGATTCATCAACTTGAAATTAGACCCGGCTTTCCTTTCCGGCTACATGAACGGAATGAAGGGCGCAAAGAAGCTCGGAATGGACGAGGTCGAGAAGCCGGAGACAATCGTTATCGACTACGGCGGAGCAAACGTCGCAAAGCCGCTCCACGTCGGACATCTCCGTTCCGCGGTGATCGGTGAGGCGTTAAAGCGTATGGGACGATTTGTGGGCCACAAGGTCATCGGAGACGTTCATCTCGGTGACTGGGGACTCCAGATGGGCCTTATCATCGAGGAATTAAAGGACAGAAAGCCGGAACTTCCGTACTTTGACGAGAGCTTTACCGGAGAGTATCCGGAGGAAGCGCCGTTTACGATCTCTGAGCTTGAGGAGATCTACCCGGCAGCCAGCGGAAAATCCAAGGTTGACGAGGCATTCAAGGAGCGCGCCCAGGAGGCGACCTTCAAGCTTCAGAGCGGATACGCGCCGTACCGTGCGATCTGGAAGCATATCATGAATGTTTCCTTAAAAGATTTAAAGAGAAACTACGCAAACCTTGACGTGGATTTCGACCTGTGGAAAGGTGAGAGCGACGCGCAGCCGTATATCCCGGGCCTGATCAAGGACCTCCAGGATAAAGGACTTGCATATGAGAGCCAGGGTGCTCTCGTTGTTGATATCGCCGAGCCGACCGATACCAAGGAGCTTCCGCCGTGTATCGTAAGAAAATCCGATGGCGCGGCCCTCTACGCGACTTCCGACCTTGCGACCATCGTTGAGAGAGAAGAAGATTTCAAGCCGGATCACTATATCTACGTAGTGGACAAGCGTCAGGAACTCCACTTTACACAGGTCTTCCGTGTCGCAAAGAAGGCAGGGATCGTTCCGGCAGACCGGAAGATGGATTTTGTCGGCTTCGGTACCATGAATGGAAAGGACGGAAAGCCGTTTAAGACGAGAGAAGGCGGCGTTATGCGTCTTGAGAACCTGATCGCGGATATCGATGAGGCGGCTTACAACCGTATCATGGAGAACCGTACCGTTTCTGAGGATGAGGCGAAAAAAACGGCTGAGATCGTAGGTCTCGCTGCCTTAAAATACGGCGATCTCTCTAACCAGGCCACAAAGGACTATGTCTTCGATATCGACAGATTTACTTCCTTTGAGGGAAATACAGGTCCGTATGTTCTCTACACGATCGCGAGAATCAACTCCATCTTAAAGAAATACAGCGATACCTGTGAAAATACAGAGAATGGCGAGATCCTTCCGCCGTCCGCAGAGCCGGAGAAGACCTTGATGCTCGCCCTCTCCCGGTACAGCGATGTGATGCTTACCTGCTTCGAGGAGCTTGCGCCGCATAAGATCTGCGCTTACATTTACGAACTCTCAAATGCGTTAAATCACTTCTATCATGAGACGAAGATCATCGCTGAGGAAGACAGGAAGAAACAGGCGGGGTACATCAGCCTTGTTACGTTAACACGTGATGTGTTAATGACATGCATTAACGTTCTGGGATTCAGCGCACCGGAACGGATGTGATGAAACAGCCTGTCATGCGGCTATGCAGATGGGCAGGCTTGCCTGCACAGATGCATAGACATATGACGGGCAAAACTTCATGAGCAAGTAAGCCGACAGGCTGGATTGCGAATGAAGTTAGGATCGTGGGAGCACGTAGTGCGGAACGATCCGTTTCAGGGCTGGAAAGCAATAAAACAAACCGGGGGGACGGAATGATATGGAAGTAACGGAACTTACTGCCGAAGCCTTCTGGAAAGGCGAGACAGAGATCAGGGGAACCGTCATGGACGGGGAAGATGAATACCGTGTCCGTATCCTGCGCAAGGGTAGTCAGAATTTTGACTACTCTTGTTCGCATATCAGTAAAACGGGAAGAAATCTCGGCTTTTGCGGAGTATCCTGCACACAGGGACCCGACGGGATCCCCATGTGCCCGCATGCCCATGCCCTGCTTGCGGAATGGCTCCGGAGAGAGAGCAGGGAGTCGAAACATCCGGTCTCCACATCCCAGAAAGTCCGGTTTATGGTCCGGGAGTACACGAACCGCGAGGTGAGCCGGATCATGGGGGCCTCCGAGGAGGGACATTACCGTCTGATCCCTATCGTTACGATCTCAAGAGACCAGGTGCGGGTCCGCTTCACGGTGGGCCGTGAAAAACAGTACCCGGTGAAGGATCTGACAGCCTTCGCGAAGGCGATGGAAACCATGAGCCTTGTCCAGTACGGAAAAGGGCTGGCGTTCCATCACAGTCTTCAGGCTTTCGATGAGGAGAGCCGGGCGCTGGCGTTTCTCATCATGGAACGTGTCGGCTTTTTTAGGGAACAATACCGCGGAAACGGCCGGTTTTCCATGGAAGCGGAACCGGCGTTAAAAGAACTGATCCTGGGAAAAGCCGGACGAGAGCGGTTCTTTGCCATCATGGACGGTCAGACCATCGAGTGTGAGGATTACCGGAAGAAAAAGAGAATGCTGACGGTAAAACGGGAAAATCCTACATTTACCGCTGTTGTAAAGAAAGAGGGACGGGACGGGATCAAGGTCACTGTTGATAAGGACATTATGGCCTTTTCCGGCGAAAAGTCCTTATTTATCGCGGACCAGGAATCGATCTGCCGATGCGATCCAGACTACACGGAGTGCCTGACCGTATTCATGGAATACATGGTCATGGGGCTTGATGCGGAGAATGAAGTCTCCGTCAATGACCGGGACATGCCGCTCTTTTATGAGAGAGTTTTGAGAAAGCTAGAGCCTTTCGGACTGATCCGCTCCGAGGGCGTGGATCTCGAGAGCTACCGCCCGAAGGAATTGAAGGCCTCCTTCTATTTTGACAGCGATGCCGCTGGAACCGTCACCCTGCGTCCAGAGCTCGCCTACGGCGATTTCTCCTTTCACCCGCTGGCGGACGAGAATGTCCCGAAAGAGATCTGCCGGGATGTCCCGGGAGAATTCAAGGTGAGCCAGCTGATCACCACCTACTTTAAGTATACGGAAGACGGATCCGGAAACCTCGTGATCAAGAATGACGATGAGGCGGTATATCGTCTGATCTCCGAGGGCATGAAGAAATTCATGGATACCGGGGATGTGTTCGTGTCCGAGTCCTTCAAGAAGATCCGCGTCCTGCCGCCGGTGAGCACATCGGTCCAGGTACGGACGCTGGGAAGATGGCTGGAACTTGAGGTAGACACTGGGGCGCTTCCGCGGGAAGAACTCGCTGCGGTGCTGGCGGCTTACGGAAAGAAAAAGAGCTTTTACCGGATGAAGAACGGCGATTTCCTGACTCTGGTGGATGGCGGACTTCTCACGGTCGCAAAGATCGCGGAACAGCTCGGTGTCGCGAAGGAACTTGTGGGTTCCGACACGATAAAACTCCCTGCATACCGCGCTATGTTCCTGGACGCGGCGTTAAAAGAGGATAAGAGCGTCAGCGTGTACCGCGACCAGCTGTTCAAGGCTGTGGTCCGTGGCATGAAGGACGTGGAGGACAGCGATTATGAGATACCGAAACGCCTTGCATCGACGCTTCGAAGCTACCAGAAGGTGGGCTACCGGTGGTTAAAGAGCCTGGATGCCTACGGCTTCGGCGGAATCCTTGCGGACGAGATGGGTCTGGGAAAGACGATCCAGGTCATCGCCCTTTTGCTGGATGAAAAGGCAGAGAACGGCGGCACGTCTCTCGTGGTGTGTCCGGCATCCCTAGTATACAACTGGGAGAACGAGTTTGCCCAGTTCGCCCCGGAGCTTAAGATCATGACGGCGGCGGGGAACCAGGCAGAGCGCGAGGAGATGTTCGCAGCTTATGAGAAGGAGCGCCCGGATGTGATCATTACGTCCTACGACCTCTTAAAGCGCGATATTCTCTGGTACCATGAAAAGGAATTCCGCTTCGAGATCATTGACGAGGCCCAGTACATCAAGAATTCCTCCACACAGGCAGCGAAATCCGTGAAGGCTGTTCCGGCAAAGACGAGATTTGCCCTGACAGGAACACCCATTGAGAACCATCTTGGGGAACTCTGGAGTATCTTTGACTTCCTGATGCCGGGATTTTTATTCACGTCACAGAAGTTTAAGCGTGCGTTTGAGATGCCGATCGTGAGGGACCAGGATCCAAATGCCCTGGTTCAGTTAAAAAAGCTTACGGGACCGTTTATTTTGAGGCGTTTAAAGAAAGATGTCTTAAAGGAACTTCCGGATAAATTAGAGACGGTTCTCTACTCCAACATGGAGGGCGAGCAGAAAGACCTCTACACGGCGGCGGCAGCTTCCTTAAAGGAACAGCTCATGGAGGGAACTGACGGAGATTATGGAAAAGAGCGGATGCAGATCCTCGCGGAGCTCATGCGTCTGCGCCAGATCTGCTGCGAGCCGTCTCTATGCTTTGACGGCTACAAAGGTGGATCCGCGAAGCTCGATACCTGTATGGAGCTTCTCTTAAACGGAACATCTGCGGGACATAAGATCCTCCTGTTCTCCCAGTTTACATCGATGCTTGAGATCATCGCGAAGCGCTTAAAGAAGGAGAAGATCCCGTTCTACCTGCTCATCGGCTCCACGCCGAAGCGGGACCGCGTGCAGATGGCGTCTTCGTTCCAGAAGGACGATGTGATGGTGTTCTTAATCTCACTGAAGGCCGGAGGAACCGGATTAAACCTCACTGCGGCGGATGTGGTGATCCACTACGATCCGTGGTGGAACGTGGCGGCACAGAACCAGGCCACAGACCGCGCCCACAGGATCGGACAGGAGAACCAGGTCTCCGTATTCAAACTTATCACGAAGCACACCATCGAGGAGAATATCCTGAAGCTTCAGGAGATGAAGCGGGATCTGGCGGATACCGTGGTGACGGAAGGAACAGGAGCGCTCAGCAGTATCACGAGAGAAGACCTCATTCGTATGCTGGACGAAGATATATAAGCGATATGCCCGTATCAGACGGACATACGGTTCCTGTCAGCGCGAGACGTAGACGGGAACGCTTGAAGCGACATAAGAAAATCGACAGAAAATTGCAAAGCTTTTTCGGTGGGTCTATGGTAGCATAGAGAAGGAAAAGGAGGAAAGAAAAATGAGAAAAATGAACAGATTTATCCCGGTCGCACTTGCGTGTGCCATTTTTGCGGCACAGCCGGTGCAGGCGGCTACGATCATCCGGGACAGCGATAAACAGGCCACCAGCCAGAACAAACAGACGACAAACACGACCCAGAATCCCCAGGCTGGAAACGAGGGCGGTCCGGGATATGAGGACAGCAAGCCCAATACATCAAATAATACAACAAACACAGCCGGTCAGAGCCAGGTGAGCGCAGGGGCAAAAGCGGCAGCGGATGCCATCGCAAAGCCGACGATCTCCGCGGAGGCCGGAATCCTCTACGATGTGACGAACGGAAGAGTTCTCTTCGAGAAGAATGCCGATGAGAAGCTTGCTCCAGCCAGCACCACAAAGCTTATGACAGCGCTTCTCGTGCTGGAAAAAGCAAATCTGGACGACAAGGTGACATTCTCAAAGACAGCAGTCACAAACCTGGAGTCCGGAGCTGTGAAGATCGGACTCGTGGAGGGCGACCAGGTCTCCGTGAAGGACAGCCTCTATGCCCTGCTTTTAAAATCTGCCAATGAGGTCGCAAACGGACTCGCGGAGCATGTCTCCGGCAGTATTTCCGCCTTCGCGGAGCTCATGAACGCGAGAGCGGCGGAGCTCGGCTGTACGAACACACATTTCGTGAATCCAAACGGCTTAAACTCCGATCAGCAGTATACTACATGCCGCGATATGGCGAAGATCGCAGCTGCGGCCTTCGCAAATAAGACGCTCTGCGAGATCGATTCCACACTGAGCTACAAGTTCCCGGCGACAAAGGCAGCTGCGGCAAGAACCATCACTCCGGGCCACAAGATGCTCTACCCGAACGATTCCAGATATTATGCGGGAATCGTCGGCGGAAAGACGGGATATACTTCCAAGGCAGGAAATACTCTTGTGACCTGCGTGGAGAAAAACGGCGTCCGTATGGTCGCGGTGATCTTAAAATCCAAGAGCACCCACTATGAGGATACAAAGAAGATGCTGGACTATGGCTATCAGTATGTCAATACAGAGAAGTCCGGAAGCACATCCGCAGGAAAGCAGACAACTGCCGGACACTGGGTACAGGATAACGGCAGCTGGAGATACGAGTTTGCCGACGGAACAAAGGCAGTAGGAACGATCTACACGATCGATGCCGCTGATTTCGGTTTTGATACGGACGGAAAGATGGTAACCGGATGGAAGATGTTCGGCACCGAGTGGCACTATTTTGAGACAAACGGAAAGATGGTAAAGAGCGCATGGAGACAGGATTCCGGTAAGTGGTTCTATCTCGACGCGGAGGGAAAGATCGCGAAAAATACCACGATCGATAACAAGTATGTAGTCGGCGCAGACGGCGCATGGGTACAGTAAAAATAAAAAGGAGTATTGATCATGAAAGAAAGAGTAAAAGTAATGCAGGACGTGTACGAGAACCGTTCCACAAATAAGAAGGCAGCAGGATGCACCGTCATCATCAGCGGAGAGATGAAGGAAGTTATGGATAAGATCATCGCAAAGCATCCGGAGTACAAGAGCTATGCACAGGCATTCGCAGGCGTTGTTGAGCGCGGGATCCGCGTATTTGAGGAGGAGTAATCCGATTTGGGAACAGCAGTGTTTCTGGCAGCCGGTGTCATGGCTTTTGGGGCCGGCTGCCTGGCACGTTCCCGGTATGAGAGGGACTGCCTTGTAACGGAAGAGTACCGGATCGCCTCGGAGAAGATCCACGGACAGGGAAAGACCATCGTCTTCCTGACTGATCTCCACAATAAAGAATTCGGGGAAGAGAACAGCCGTCTGCTTGAGACCGTGCGGAAGGTGAAACCGGATGCCGTGCTTTTTGGCGGGGACGGAATGGTCGCAAAGAGGGGAAATTCTGATGTCAGGATCCCGCTGGCGCTTCTGACAGAGCTTGCGAAGGAGTTTCCGGTATACTGCGGAAATGGAAATCATGAGAGCCGGATGCTATGGAAATCTGAGATTTACGGTGAGACTTATGAGAATTATCGGACAGCCCTGGAAAATGCAGGGATCCGTTATCTCTCCAACGAGGCGGCGGATCTCGACAGCGATATCAGGATCTATGGCCTCGATCTTCCAAAGAGCGCCTATCTGCCGCGGTCGGGAGAGATCCCTGAGGGTCTTTTGAAGGAGACTCTGGGAGAGCCGGACCCTGAAAAGTTCTGTCTTCTTCTGGCCCATTCTCCGCTGTTTTTTGAGGAGTATGCGGCGTGGGGAGCGGATCTCACACTTTCCGGACATTTTCATGGCGGAACCATCCGGCTTCCGCTTGTAGGCGGAGTCATGACACCCCAGTACCAGTTTTTTTATCCGCGCTGCGCGGGATATTTTGAACTTCCGGGAAAAGGAAGAGAAAAGAGCCGGATGATCGTCGGACGGGGACTTGGGACCCACTCGATCAATATCAGGCTGAATGATAAACCACAGGTGGTTGTTGTGAGACTCTGCGGGGCTGATACGCAGCAGTAGGGACAAAATGTGAACGGCGTGATGAAGAGTGTGCATACGCACATTCTTTTTTGCGGTTATATATCGAATTGTTGGACATGGGCTTTCTGAATGGAAGACTGTGAAAACATACTTGAGGTGCATATGGAATTATCGTACAAACTGGAAAAGTTTGAAGGTCCGCTGGATCTTCTTCTCCATCTGATTGAAAAAAACAAAGTGAATATCTATGATATCCCGATCGCCGAGATCACGGACCAGTATATGGAGTACGTGCGGCAGATGGATGAGGAAAATCTGGATGTGGTCAGCGAATTCCTTGTGATGGCGGCGACGCTTCTCGACATCAAGGCGCGGATGCTGCTGCCGAAAGAAGTGAATGAGGAGGGCGAGGAGGAAGATCCGAGAGCGGAACTTGTGATGCGTCTCCTGGAATATAAGAAATACCGGCTGATGTCGGAGGAACTTAAGGACATGGAGTCCGGGGCGGACCGGGTGTTCTACAAGGATCCGACGATCCCGCCGGAGGTCAAGGAATATGCAGAGCCGGTGGATCTCGACAAGCTCCTGGACGGAGTGACGCTCACGAAGCTTCAGAAGATCTTCGAGTCGGTGATGAAGCGGCAGCAGGATAAGATCGACCCGGTCCGCAGCACCTTCGGAACCATCAAAAAAGATCCGGTGAGTCTGGAGGACAAGATCACCTCTGTTCTGGGATATGCCAGAAAGCACCGGAAATTCAGCTTCCGGCAGATGCTGGAAAAGCAGAACGACAAGACAGAGGTCGTCGTGACGTTCCTGGCACTTTTAGAGCTCATGAAGGTGGGGAAGATCCATCTGACCCAGGAACATCTCTTTGACGACATGTGCATAGAATCTCTTGAGCCGGAAGGCGAAGAAGAGGATATTGCTATCGATGTCACAACTGCTCAGTAGGTTTGCGCATTTACTGCGCGGGACTGTAAAAAATCGGACAGTTCCGTTACCAGTATGAGTAGGAGAATACCACTGTGGAGGAAAATGAATGAGAGTGGAAAATCTGAAAAAGCAGGAGTCCGTTGTGGAGTCCGTGCTGTTTACCATGGGGCAGTCTGTGGAGATCCGCCAGCTTGCGGCAGCGTTGGAATCGGATGAGGAGACGGCCATCCAGGCCGTGGAGCGCCTGAAGGAGAAATATGACAAGAGAAAGGCGGGCATGCAGATCGTGCGTCTCGATGACAGCTACCAGATGTGCAGCCGCACCGACTATTATGAACATCTGATCCGCGTGGCGGCGACACCGAAAAAACAGGTGCTGTCGGATGTGGTAATGGAGACACTGGCGATCATTGCTTACAAGCAGCCGGTGACGAAGGCAGATATCGAGAAGATCCGCGGTGTAAAATCGGATCACGCGGTGAACCGCCTTGTGGAGTATGATCTGGTGTACGAGGCGGGACGCCTCGACGCGCCGGGAAGACCGGCACTTTTTGCCACAACGGAGGAATTCCTGCGCCGTTTCGGTGTCGGATCCACGGAACAGCTCCCGGAGATGAATGTGGAGCAGAGAGAGGAGATCCGGAGTGAGGTCGAGGAGGAACTGAACCTTAAGATCGATGAGGAAGGTCATCTGCTCGATGAGCCGGAAAAGGATGCGGGGACGGCAGAAGAACCGGTAGATTCGGAAACTGGAATGGAAAAAACAGAAGAGAATGAAAGTGGCGCAATCATAAGCGATACAGAGATAGAGAAAGAAATAGAAAGCGAAGACAACAGCGAAACCGATGAGGAGGATTCCATATCATGAGATGCAGTGAGATCAAAGTGATCAAGAAAGACGGGACAAAAGAAGAATTCAATGTCCAGAAAGTCCTGGCGGCGGTGAACAAGTCCGCAAACCGTGCGATGATAATCTTCTCAAAGGCTGAGAGCAAATTTATCTGTGAGTTCGTGGAGGAGAAGGCGGAGGAACTGGACCAGTCAGAGGTGCCGATCGCCCAGATGCACAATATCGTCGAGGGCGCCCTGGAGCGCGTCAATCCGGTGGTCGCAAAGAGTTACCGCGATTACCGCAACTACAAGCAGGATTTCGTCCAGATGTTGGACGAGGTCTACAAAAAGAGCCAGTCCATCATGTATATTGGCGACAAGGAAAACAGCAACACCGACAGCGCCCTGGTCTCCACGAAGCGGAGCCTGATCTTCAACGAGTTAAATAAATCCCTATACCAGAAGTTCTTTATGACCGTTGAAGAACTTCAGGCATGCCGCGACGGCTATATCTATATCCACGACATGTCCGCGCGCCGTGATACCATGAACTGCTGTCTTTTTGATGTCAATGAGGTCTTAAGCGGCGGATTTGAGATGGGAAATATCTGGTACAACGAGCCGAAGACCCTGGATGTGGCCTTTGACGTTATCGGCGATATTGTCCTGAGTGCCGCAAGCCAGCAGTATGGCGGTTTTACGGTGCCGAACGTGGAGAATATCCTGGCGCCTTACGCGGAGAAATCTTACGGAAAGTATATCACAAAGTATATTGACCTTGGCCTCGATGAGGAGAAGGCAAAAGAAGTGGCATGGAACGACGTTCAGCGCGAGATGGAACAGGGATTCCAGGGATGGGAGTACAAGTTTAACTCTGTTTCCTCCAGCCGCGGTGACTACCCGTTTATCACCATGACAGCGGGAACCGGAACAAGCCGCTTCGCGAAGATGGCCACTATCACGATGCTGAACGTCAGAAAGAAAGGTCAGGGAAAAGAAGGCCACAAGAAGCCGGTACTGTTCCCGAAGCTTGTATTTTTATATGATGAGAATCTCCACGGACCGGGGAAGGAGCTGGAGGACGTCTTCGAGGCGGGAATCGAGTGTTCCTCAAAGACGATGTATCCGGACTGGCTGTCATTGAGCGGTGAGGGATATATCGCCAGCATGTATAAAAAGTATGGAAAGATCATAAGCCCCATGGGATGCCGCGCCTTTCTTTCCCCGTGGTATGAGAGAGGCGGCATGGAACCGGCGGACGAGAATGACGTTCCGGTGTTTGTTGGCCGCTTCAATATCGGCGTTGTGAGCCTGCACCTTCCGATGATCCTCGCGAAGGCGAGACAGGAGAGCAGGGATTTCTATGTGGTCCTCGACTACTACCTGGAGCTGATCCGTAAGATCCATATCCGTACCTACGCGTACCTCGGCGAGATGCGTGCCTCCACGAACCCGCTTGCCTACTGCGAGGGCGGATTCTACGGCGGACATTTGGGGCTTCACGATAAGATCAAGCCGCTCTTAAAGACCGCGACGGCGTCCTTTGGAATCACGGCGTTCAACGAGCTCCAGAGACTTTATAACGGAAAATCCCTGGTGGAGGACGGCGCCTTTGCCATCGAGGTGTTAAAGCATATCAACGAGAAGGTGGAGCAGTTTAAGCATGAGGACGGAAACCTCTATGCGATCTACGCCACACCGGCGGAGAATCTCTGCGGTCTGCAGGTAAAGCAGTTCAGGAAGAAGTACGGAATCATTGAGAATGTCTCTGACCGCGAGTACGTCAGCAACGGCTTCCACTGCCATGTGACTGAGGACATCACTCCAATCCAGAAGCAGAATCTGGAACACCGGTTCTGGGAGCTCTCCAACGGCGGAAAGATCCAGTATGTGAAGTACCCGATCGACTACAACAAAGAGGCGATCCGCTCCCTGGTCCGCCGCGCCATGAAGATGGGATTCTACGAGGGAGTAAACCTGTCCCTGTCTTACTGCGATGACTGCGGTCACGAGGAACTGAATATGGACGTTTGCCCGGTCTGCGGAAGCAAAAACCTCACGAAGATCGACCGGATGAATGGATATCTGAGCTATTCCCGTGTGAAAGGCGATACGAGATTAAATGACGCGAAGATGGCCGAGATCGCGGAGAGAAAGAGCATGTGATAAAACCAGTTTGCAGTGCACGGATTCAGGCATAAAAATGTGTTGCAAGCTTGCTTGCATAAGCATTTTTCTGCCTGAATCCGTATAGGGCGAACGCCCGAGAGATTCTTGTTTTCATGTAAATGAAAACAAGAATATGAGCACTGCAAACGAGCGAGACAGAACTCGGAAAAATGTGTTGCAAGCTTGCTTGCATAAGCATTTTTCTGCCTGAATCCGTATAGGGCGAACGCCCGAGAGATTCTTGTTTT
>OGZP01002053.1_pt1 | contig 13456 bp, 10 predicted proteins | sample 1576811 | NCBI WGS metagenome assembly OGZP01 (sample SAMEA3541553, study PRJEB24748) | human gut metagenome | biome: human gut; feature: human-associated habitat; material: faeces | place: China | collected 2012
GGGAATGGATTACCCCGACATTCAGAAATTTGAAGAAAGTATGCTGATTTGTTTCTCCACAATAAAGCCCGAAACAGGAGATTTCAACTGATAATAAGCATTTCCGGAGAAATTATAAATGGAAAAGACTTCCTTTATCCTTCTTTCTTCGGCTTCGGCACTCGTCAACTCCTGCTTTGCCTGAAGCATATCTTTATCCGAAGCCATGCCGGAATTATACATATCCTGCGTAGCATCCATGTTTCTGCGGGCGAGCAACAGTTGTTGTTCCGCTTCTTTCAATTGTTTCTCATAGTCCGCCACTTCTCCATCTTCCCGGTGCCGAATTTCTTGATAACGGAGTTAATTTTCTGTATTGAGAGATACGGCAACAGGAGCGCAATCAGTTCCTGGTCATTGGCGATGTGCATATACCCTTCGTGAATCCTGTCTGCACTCTTAACACCGATACCGGAGATTTCTTTCAGCCGTTCCGGTTCCCGCTCAATCACGCGCAGCGCATCTTTTCCGAAATGGTCAACGATTTTCTTTGCAACCGTAGGTCCCACACCCGGTACAAAGTCGCTGGACAGAAGTTCTATGATAGCGTCTTTACCGCCGCCCGCATAGTCGATTTTCGAGTTACTGATGGCGATGTAATACCCACCGAATTTCTGGTCTTCTTTCCATGTCCCGTTATAGAAGATTTTTGCACCCGCAACCGGATTCGGCACATACCCTTTCGCAGTGCTGCTTTTAGTCTCCCCTTCTTGACGGATTTTAAAGATAGCAAATCCTGTCTCCGGCTCATAGTAGATGACCGTTGTGATTTTTCCCTTGAACGGAAGAACATCCTGCGTATTCTGATTTTCTAAATTCTGGACCATGACTCTCACTCTACACTAACACGAAATGATATTCTGGATACTTTGCTTTCAGGAGTTTCCACTTCAACCGAAACGCCTCGGTCTGCATGTACTTGCCGGACTTTGAATCGAAGCCTTTCACATCTTCGACTATCGTTTTGCCCTGCGCATCCAGATAACAGAAGTCTGCCTTGTACACGATTCGCTGTACGCGCTTCTTCTCGTACACGAATGCGTCTTGGATGACGAGTTCTTTCTGGCGTTCCAAATTCGAGATTGTCCCGGCTTTTTCCATCAGCTGCAAGTCGAGCCATCGGCAATACTCTTTCGTGGAATCAAATACATCTACCAGCTTACCGTGCCCTGAAATGTACTTATCTCCCGAGACATATTCATCCTCGTACAGATACACCCGATGGTTTCCGTATTTTGTTTTCGTTTTCTCTACTTCTTCCGGCTGTTCGAGCTCGCTGTTTCGTCCGCCCTGTACCTTGACTTTTAACTGCGGGTTCCTTTCCAGCGTCTCTTTTAGCCACTTCTCTGTCAGCTGCATCTCAAATTACCATTTCGACTACATTTTCTTTTCATCTTATATTTTACCATGAATGTGTATTCAGTACAACCATGATTGCAATTTGTTCTTAGTTTGTACATATTTTGGCTTACCTCGCGACAATGGTTTCTCTTTTCGACAAGACTTCGGTACATGTTGCTATAAGACAGTATCTTTATTTACATTGTTGCTATAGTCTTTGTTGTTATGGTGCCTAGAACTCTATGGCACACCTTTACATCTGCCATGCACTCAACCAGAGATAATTAACGCGATTATTTTCGAGATGCTTTTACTCTAAACGGAGATACTTAACGCGATAATTCTGATGCCAGCCCTATCCAGTTTTCCGTTCTGAACGATTACAACCACACTACCCTGAGATTATTAACGCGATAATTTTACCTTCCAGTCCCCTTCTCCACTGCAAGAAGGCATCACACCAAACCGATACCCGAGGTTTTTAACGCGACAAATTTGCAGGCCGGTTTGCTACGGCTGCACTAACCCGAGATATTTAACGCGACTTTTTGGCTAGTCCCTTCCCTGCTGTTTTCCGGCAGCTATCCTCATTGATTCCATAAAGGGAGTTTCTTTTCGCGATTTTTGAAGTTTCTCTTCTTTACAGGACTCCCCTTTGACATACAGATAGCAGAGATAATTAACGCGCTAATTTTCAGGCGTTCGCAAGTCGATGGCTTTCTTCCTGCTTTTTTCCGGATGCGCAAACCTCTGTTGCGAGTAAGGACGCCCATTCAGCTGCTGCTGCATTACATGGGTAAACAGGGATACTTAACGGGACAATTATTATCAAATATCAATCCATATTGTATAGTTTTTATTTAAATATACAGTCTGGACAGTACATTAACCCGATTTTCTGCATCTTCGCTTGAAAGCCAAAAGATTTTCAATGGCTTTGTTGGAATACTCAGCACATTTCTGCAAATACTTCTTGTAATACTCGAAAAAATCGCGTTATTCTTCTCCGCAATAAGCAGCGTTGCTGCGCTAATCTCGTTTTATAATAAACGCATTACCGTTCTTTTTATTAAGTGTGTGCATTATGAATTTTTCTCGATAAAAAACTCTTTTTGCCTCTTTCCATGTTCTAGTTTTTAGGTGAACAACATATACAGATAGTTATATCTCGTTATTATTATACAAATCGGTTTCAGAAATCAGGCATCAAGAGGTTTCTACATCACAAATAACGCAAAATTTCTTATACACATTGTTATTTGAAGCACAATTTCTACAGACTGAACATGTTATGTACATGACATCACTGTAAACAGAGATTTCTTGTATTGCTATCGCAATTATTTTTAAGCGTGCATCAAGCCGGTCTATCGCTGGCTCGTTCACTTAGGTCAAACCATCATCAGCTGTCGTTAATACCACTCCCCTCCGCCGTTCTCAAAACGGAGATTGTTTACACGCCATACCTTCCGGTTCTGTCCGGCTGATGCTGTCGGTAATTAACGAGCACCACGAGATTATTGACGCGATAATTTTCGAAGAGTGCTTGACACACAGGCATGTCTCAAACCAGAGATAATTAACGCGACAAATTTCAGCATCTCTCCCCTGCTCTCTCAACACATCGCATTCCAGCGCCAGTACAGAGACCTGATGGCAGCATCTAACCCGAGGTTTTTAACGCGACAAAATCCAGAGCGGTAAAAGCACAAGCACTTTCTTTATACCGGAGGTTCTTTACGCGACAATTTTTCTAGGCTCTTGGATACGGTTTTCCATTTTGGGGCGCATCTGAACAGGTTCGGGCGTTACCTTGCCAGAGATAATTAACGCGATTTTTCTGAAATTCCCGCTTTCTCCCCTGCTTTCTTGTCATTTCAGTGCTTATCTCATATAATAGAGCTACATAACAGTCCTGTTCTGCTGCATCTTTCCTGTTATTCTCTCAGGGTGAGAGCTCCCCTGCTGGTCAATACCCTCCCCTATCACGGCACTTGCTTGCCTGAACGCCCAAACGGAGGTTTCTTTCGCGTAAACAGAGGTTATTTTCTAAGATTTTGAAAAAAGAACCTCCTTTTATCGGACAAACAACCTCTGTTGAAACGCAAAAGAATCTCTTCTGTAGTGCAAAACAATCTCTGTCAAAAAGCAAAACAACCTCCGTTTCTACTTAAATAAATAAAATATAAGCTATAAGAGAATAATCTAATAATTTCTAAGCAAGAAAAGCAAATGAAAAAAATCTCTGTCTAAACTATCTCAGTTGACTTTTCCTGACATATAGTGTAAAATGATTTATAATGTCATAAGTGTAACCATTTCACAGAATAGTACATCACAAGTAGGAAGCTGACCATATTCTTGTAGAAAGGCCGAGGCTGCTGAAAACGCTGTCTCTTACGATACCATGAAGAAAACTGATGATAATATCATACAGAACGAGGATACCGAAGTCGTTGTCGGCGAGGTCATGAGTCAGGAAGAGGCTTCTGCAAAGACCCGAGCGCTGCTGCGACAGGATTCGACTAAGCCACCGTTCGGCTCCTACATCACGAAGAGCAATGAACTGATTCAGAAGACGAAGTATTCTTTGCCGCGTAATGAGCAGAAGATTCTTTTTATGCTGCTTTCTAAAATCGACCAGAAGAGCGATTTGGATGCATCGAAATACTATACTATCACATTTCAGGAATTCTCGAAGCTGACGGGCGTTAATATGATGCGCACCGGATACCGTCCGCATCTGCAGCAAACGGTTGAGAACCTCGAGAACCGGACCTTCTGGGTGCCGGATGGTCCGGACGCCATCAAGTCGGTTTCTTGGGTCAGCAAGGGTTCTATTGTAAACTTCAAAGAAAAGACCATCAAGATGCGCTTCAATCCCGATATCTGGCGGGACATTGCGCAGCTGACCAGCAATTATACTTCCTATAGCATCGAATATCTTCTGATGATGCAGAGCACCTATTCGATGCGTATTTACGAGATTATCCTTTCCTACGATAACGGCAATCGAGATTACTCGTATAATAACGGTTTGATTTTCGAGCCGGTAACCGAGGAAATCTTGCGCAAGTTCCCGGATAAGCGCAGTGAACTCGTTGGTTACAAGTACAAGATGTTCGACATTGAAGAGTTTAAGGGAATGCTCTCGATGCCGTCCAAGGATGAAATCAATAGAAGCCAGAACCGCAAAAAGACGAAGAACGACGCGAGCAGCGAACCGAAGTTCAGCCGTGAAAAGACAGTCGCGGAGAAATACAAGGTGTTCTCTGATTTCGAGAAGAATGTTCTGGCTCCTGTCAAGAACGAAATCAATGAGATGACGGACCTCTGGTTCGACTATGTACCCGTAAGAAAACGCGGCGTTCGCAAATACGAGTATCTTTATATCTTCATCAAGTATAAAAACGCTGAAGAGATGAAGAAGGTCAGAGCCTTCCACGAAGAGCATCAGAACTTCGAGAGCGAGGTTGCTAGAAAACCTCGTAAAGCACGCCGCGTAGTAAGCGATGAGACGCTCGAACAGTACAATCTGCCGTTGTCTGATTCTGTGCTCGGTATGAGTTATCGCCTTGCCCGAAACGAAGTAAAGGCAAAAGCACAGTATCAGGATTACGAAGAGAAGCTGTCCGCTAAGGAACGCAACATCTTCAATGATGTCTTTACGATTCTCGGACGAATCCTGACCAATACAAAGAATCAGGACCAGGCAGAAGAAGCCCTTGCTGCGCTGAACCGAATTATCAAAGACAACAACGGTTTGAAGACTTGGGCTTTCGGAATCTGCTCGAAGTACAAGCATATGCTGGAAGCGGACGGGGGAACCAAGAGCGCACATTATTACCGTAAGGTGATTTTCAACGACCTTGTAGAGAACTCCGCCGCAACGATTGCTTTCGGTGAGCAAAACCTCGCAGCACTCGAATCCGGCACAGCACTCAAGACAAACTACCTCGCAATGTTCGATGATGTATGATGATAGCCCGCCGATTGGCGGGCTATTTCTTTTGCGGAAAATAAATCACAGCAACACGAACGCAAGTCTTTGAGATTTCTTGTCGCAAATTTAATATTTCAAATCGGCAGGAATCGTGTTGACTTTACTTCTTTGCATGTTATAATTAAGACATTGAGTGTTGTCGCATTTTATCCAAGACTTTTCTCTTTGAGGACTTTTCGCTGAAATTTAAGCGAACAGCAACATGTACGCAAGTCGCAAGAGGGGAGAGACAGCTGAAAACAGCTTTCTGCGGATTTACAGCAACACAGACCGGAGTCTTTGACACTTCTGCATTCAGAACGGAAACGGCAGAAGTGCGAATCACAGCAACATGTACGCAAGTCTTACGCAAAACGAGGTAAATGAAATGGCTGCAAAGATTATCACAATCGCCATCGAGAAAGGCGGCACGGGCAAAACTGTCACAGCCTCCAATCTGGCATATCTGATGGGGGAGGACGGCAAGAGAGTTCTCTGCATCGACACAGACCCGCAGGGCAACCTGACCAGTGCGCTGAGTGACGGTCAGGGCGAGATTGCTGGCGGCATGTATGACGGCAAGGCTCTATACGACATGTTCACTGGTTTCCGTTATACCAATACTAAGGATTATATCACGGAGACAGAATACGGCGATAATGTCCAGATGATTCCTGCCAGTTCTCAGACACCTCGCATCAACCAGAGAATGCCGGAACTGTTTGAGGATGCTACCATCATTGCAAAGAAGGACAGTTCTAAGCAGATTGCCAGCATTGCTGATTTCCTGTACTATTTTCTGAGTCAGGTCCGCGATGAGTACGATTATATCCTCATTGATACCCAGCCGACCCGCGACTCTCTGCTTTTGACGAATGCTATCAACGCGGCGGATTATGTTTTGATTCCTACCATGTGTGAAGCAAACTCTCAGGAATCCGCTTTCCGAACCTTTGCGCTCTGCAACGAGCTGTGCAATACGCCGGGAAGCCGTCTGAAGGGGGTAGGGGTGCTGCTTACTTCTGTCATGAAGAAGGCTGCTGCGACTCGTCTGATTCGTGCGCAGTGCCAGGAGGTTTTGGGTTCCTCTCTGTTTAAGTCTGAGATTCCCCATAGCCTTTCTGTCGGTATGGCTGTCACCAACCACCAGCCGGTATGCTTCTCCGCTGCTAAGCAGCCAGTATCCATTGCTTATAAGCAGACATACAAAGAACTCAAAGAGCGTCTTGCGAAGCTGGAGGTGAAATAAGATGGCTCTGACAAAGAAGAAGGGAACTAAGGCAACGCCGAAGCTTCCGGACATCAATGCTCTGAAACAGGTAAACAGCAACGACGCTGGTGCTTTCTATAACTCACTGTTCTCGGCACAGCATAAGGTCGAGTATGCAAACAAGGATATTGCACTCTCGAATATCCGCACGAACCCCGACAACGAGATTTTCCGTAATCTGGACGAGGAAGATGATATCCGAATCCTGTCAGAAGATATCAAGCGCAATGGTCTGATGCACAACCTCGTAGTCTTCCCGACCAAGGAAGAGGGGAGAGAGGTCTATGTACTTCTTTCCGGTGAACGTCGTTTCCGCGCTCTGAAGTATCTGGAAGAGCAGGGAGATTCCTCTTGGAATGTGGTACGCAACTGCAATGTGATTACCACGCCTCTTACCGCAAATGAGAAGAAAGTTCTCCTCTATAGCGCGAACCTTCAAGTTCGCGGCGGCTTCGGCGATGAGGCTGTTCGCCGTCAGGCAATCGCTGAGTTCATCAACTGCCTGCAGCAGGCTCCATACAATATGAGCAGGGAAGAGGCGCTCGGAGCAACCAAGACCGTGAGTTCCGTCAATCCTCGTACCATCGAGCGTGATGCCCGTATTGAGGATAAGCTGAAAGGTGCTTTGAAGGAGCTTCTTAACGCGAAAATTCTGACCCGTAGCGAGTGTGAGACCTATCTGCGCTTTGAGGACGATAAGCAGGAAGAGATTGCCAAGCGCTTTGTTGCATTAAGTAACATAAACTGCTATGGTGATGACTCCGAGGGTGCAGGGAAGAACCACATCGAAGTGATGCGCGATACCCTGCACGACACTTTCCGTGAATACCTGTTTGATGTACAGCGGCAGGGGACATCAAAAGACTATGAAGCTGCCTATGAAAAAGCTTTGCAGTATTTTGATGAAAACATCAATGACCTGAAAGCAAAGGCAGAGGAATACGGCAAGGCAAAAGAGTCCGGCTCTGCCGAAGAAGTAGCAGCCATTGAGCATGCCGGTCAGAGAGAGGCTGCTCGGGATTTGGTGAAGAAGGAACGGGATGTTGCCGAGAATAATACCAGCATCATCCAGAAAGCTACTCCGCGCATGGTGAAGAAACTGCAGCAGGCATATACCAGCAGAAACTTTGTCAAGGCTCTTCGTGGCGTTTCTAAGGAATCCCGTGAAGCTGACATTGCAGCCTTGAATGAGGTCATCGATATCGCAACAAAACTCAAAGAGAAGATTGAGTCTATCGAATGAGGCGAGCGGCATCGATGGAAAACGACAAGACAAGAATTCTCGTACGCTTTCGACCGGAAATCTCTGAATGCTTCGAGTTGCAGGCAATCTATGAGGGATTGCGCGTTGGCACCATTGCGAATCGGGTCCTGCGTGAGGAAATCGAAAAAGTGAGCAGGGCAGGGAAGGGGCATATCATAACCCGAGATTCTGCTGAGTTCGAGGAATACGAAACAGCAGGGGAGGGGAGTGACCCCGTCTATGTTCTCCCGAATGCCAAGGAAGTCATTGCATATATGCCCGACCAGGCTCGCAAACGCGGTACAAAGGTAGCCAACAACAAGCAGATTTCCTTCTATTTAACAGACGATGAAATTAAGGTCCTCAACGAAGTCGTGTATGCGCAGGATATCCGTATTGCTATGGATTGCGGAGAAATTGTGACCTATCGGTTTGCAATCCTGGCACTCCTTTTAAACGCTCCTGAACTCGCAAGAAGAGAACCAATTGCGTGGCAGTGATAATGCTCAGTCACAGACGGGGCATGGAAGGGTGCAGACAAGCCCTCTGACGCTTGGGAGTATAAGGACCCTCGTGCAGACAAGAAGCCCGCAGAAGCGCGTTTCCGTGGCTGTGAGAGCAAGCGCCCAATAAACAATAAAAGAGACAGATACGATTCCAGAGATTCTGGAAAAGCGTCTGTCTCGTTTTTTGTGTGAAAGGGGATACCAACAAAAAGCGTGCGACATTTTTTTCGAGAAGGGTAGGGGACTGGCAACTATACAGTCTTGCAATGTGGACTTACTAACAAATACTTTGTGAATTTTGTAACTAAGTTGCATAGTGGAAGCTCACAGCAACACGAACGCGAGTTTTTAAGAAAATACTGAATTGCGAGAAGCGGCAGGGAAACAGCTGATACCCGAAAGCTGCAGTGATTAGTTTCGGCCTATGATACTTGTACTCTGACACAATTCCGTTCTGGACTAAGTTGCCGCGTATCAGTACGCCGCGAGCCTGTAGGTCTGTGCTGACCGTTAGCAGCATCGGTTCGAGGTCGAGCAGCGTATCAGTGGCGGTAACACCAACAGTCAATTGGATGCTGATGCAGCAATACATCGCGTACAGAATGGTTTGTGTTGTACAGTTTGTTCGCAACAAGATGTCTGTATGTCGTTGTTCGTTCTCGAGCGCTTACAAGCGCAATTTCGCTGGTTGACCGCAGCTGTGTATGCAATGGACGCTGTATCGTCTATAAAATCGGCAAGAGTCCTATAAACTCCCCTATATTTCGCTAAATTCCTATTTAGCGAAGTTGCATATTGCTCTTTTCCCCGCACAAAAAATAGCCCCGCTGACGAACAGCGAGGCCTTATGAGATGATTAGAACTGATAGTTTGCCAGCTTGCGAACAAGTTCTTCGCGGGTAGCCAAATCAGATGTGGCACCGCTGATGACCGTCCAGGTAGCTGCAGTTGCATAGTTGCCAGTGATAGAACCGGCCTGCACCCAGTTGGCAAGCGAACGCATAGAGTTCACGTTGCCATCGGTGGCACCGAACCTTGCACAGATTTCAGCGATTTCCTTGACGAAGGCAATCATCTGCTTCAAAGGTACGGTATCATCGCATCCGGTCATACCGCGAATACGGCTCTCGATAACAGCCTCAGAGGGCGTGACCATATCCATGATGATGTGGTGGCGGTCAATGAACGACTGGTTCAAAGGCCGGCAACCTTCCAGGTCGATGTTCAGCGTAGAAATGATGATGCAGTCAGGATGACGATGCAGCATCTCACCTGTCGGCAGGACCACGCAGCCAGTCTCATCAAGCAGACCGTTCAGACCGGGCATAACAGCAGGACGAGTAATCAGAGACGGCTCCTGCAACTCACAGACCCAACCGTTTCGGATGGCGCGAACCAGAGGGCTCTCCACATACTTGAAGCCGTTCTTGCAGGCATCAGCGCAGAGGCTAAGCTGCTTACGGAACAGTTCCGTCATGCACTCAGTCTCGGTAGCATCCGGCTTAGAAACGCCCGTGATAGCCATGTATGCGTTCACAGGGTCAATGCTGATATCGGTGGCGCTCGGCAGGTTCTTGAACAACTCGGCATTGATACTCTCAGAAGTGGCAGAAGAATCGACCGGCATCATATCGCCGATGAAGTTGTACATCTCAGTGCCCGCATTGCAGGTAATGAAGGTGTACGGCAGACCCAAACCAGCGGCAATAGCACGCGCACCTGCAGTCTTACCGACAGACGGGTCACCGCGCAGCATGACATTCGTCATCGGGCGCTTAGAACCACGAGTTTCGGCAATCAGATGGCAGACGGCAACAACTTCCTTAGGCAGGATATATTCGTCGCCAATCTGCGGGACGAGACCCTTCTCTTCTTCGGACAGAACACGATTCTTATCCGCGAAAGCACCAACAAACTTTCTGGTGGACTTGAAAGAAGGAATCTTAGACTGACCAGTAGCTTTCAGGTTCATAACCTTGAAAGTGCCATAAATGGTGGAAGGAGCAAACTTTGCACTTCTCACCTGTGTTTCAGTCAGACGGCGCACCGATGTGTTCGAGGGCGAGGCAGGATTCAAGTCACCTTTCTGCATGGCATCATGAATCGTACCGGACATCTTACACGCGAGTTTCTGGCGAAGCTTATCGTTTTGCTCAGGCGTGTTGCAATACCGAGTGAAAGCATTCTCGAAACCGTCGATATTCTGGAGGAACAACCCCCACATCGCAAAGAAGAACGGCGCATAGCCGACCCTTGTCACATCAACAGTGCCCATACCGGCAGATGAGCTGAAATACCCCGTCGTGTTATCGTAGCCGAGGCAAAACAAATTGCCGGTAGGTGCGGACCGTGCGGATGCCAGCGTAAAGCAGTCGTTATAGACCCATTCAGCAAGGCAGTTACCTGTTTCGTTGACGGAATATGCACCAACTGCGATACCAGCACTCACCATCTCGGCACGGCACAAAGCTTTTGCGAAATCCAGAAACAATAAGCCTTGCGAGCAAAGATTGGTATTCTGAAACGGGGCTTCCTGATAGATGGAACACGCATCTGGGTCGTTTATGAAAGCCGAGCCATCATAAAGACCCTTGTCCTTTAGGTATGCGGGAATTGCGGAAGCCTGAACATTTGCCATGCCGGTAGCACTCCACATAGCAGAAGAAGAAACTTTAGCCATTTTTTGTACACTCCTTAAAAATTATGCCGGAACCTTTCAAGAAGAAAAGTCCCGGCGTTGTTATGATGATTTTAGAATACGCCCGTATAGCCTGATAGCGCAGCTCGCGGGGTCTTGGAATTAGAACGGCAGGTCATCCTCGTCGATATCGGCGAAGTCGTCACCCGTGTAGTTGCCGTAGGAAGGCTGTGCAACAGCAGGTGCAGCAGGAGCAGCCGGTGCGGCGGCAGGAGCAGCCTGAGCGGGAGCAGCAGTCACGGCAGGAACAGCATCATTCTGAGAGGCGTTCTTGCGACTTGCGAAAGATGCCTTCTCGACCCACACCGTATAGGAGGTGCGGTTCTGACCGTCCTTGGTCTGGTACTGGTTGCTGGTCAGCACACCGACAAGCATGATGGGGTCACCCTTATGGAAGTGAGCGGCGATGAACTCGGCAGTCTTGCCGTTTGCAGCGCAGGACACATAAGAAGTGGCGTTCTCCCAGTTGCCGTTCTTCTGGTAAGAACGGTTGCTGGCGACGGTAAAGGTAACCATCGTGCCGCCGTTCTGGGTGTTGCGCGTCACCACATCAGCAGTCAGATTGCCCATCAGCAAGCCTTCGGAAAAGCCGCCGTTGACATCGTGCTGGATAGTGGCTGCGCTCAGATAGTCATAGAACTTCTTCTGACCATCCTTCTCGTAGTGGCCGGACTCGAAACGACCGAAAACCAGAACGCTGGCACCCTTGGTAAGCTTGGCACGCAGGGTGTCGCTGATGAACTTCTTCGGGGCGCGGACAGGGATGAAAGACGCATCCTTGTTCTGACCACGGTTGACAGCAACGCGGAAGCTGACATATGTGTTGTTGCCGATGTTGAACTCCTCTGCATCTGCAGTCAGATGACCGATAATAGCGAAATTGTTGACGTTAGTCATGATAATTGTCTCCTTTCAAAAGACGAAATTTAAAATAAAAAAGCAGACCCCTATGTGAAATAGGAAGTCTGCCTTTCGACAAATTGTGAATCGTACGAGCGCAAAACGCCTGAAGTAGAATGGTATCTATCGTACAATACCTATTCTATTCGGTTCGCACACCTCGTCAAGCAAAAAGAACAAGAAATTTATACGATAGACGCATGGTCTACCAGCCAAGTATAGACCTTATCGAACAAAACACTCTGGTTGAGGAATTCCTCACCATAATAACTCTTTGCCTGTTTGACAGAGAGTTCATCGTTGCCGAAATAGGCGTTCACATCCGCGTCCGTGACCTTGATGTGCTGCTCCTCGGCGATAGCCTGGAAGATAAGCAGGCTCGTTACGCTGTTCTTGATTTGGTCGTTGTAGGTATCGAGCAGAGCATCCTCAGACTCGGCACCCACCTGCTGCAGATACTCCTCCTCGGAGATATTGTAGCTGGCTGCAATCGCCTTAATTTCCTGACGATAGGATTCACGCTGGTCGTCGAGGATACTCTGAGGAATCTCGCCAACCGTAGTGTTGTCGATGATGTAGCTGTAAACCGCAGTCTTCAGAGAATCGTGCTCGTAGGTCTCGGTGTAATACTGCTTCAACTTCTCGACAGTATCTACCGCAGAACCATCACTCAGAACAAAGCCATCCTGTGTAGCAATATTGTCCTTCACATTCTGGTCGGCCAGCTTGATTTCATCGACTTCTTTCAGGGTGATGCGGAAAACAACATCCTGACCGGCCAGCGCAATCTCATTGCCTTCGAGGTCGGTGGTGGCAGGGTACTCGTCCGGGAAAGTCACCGTGATGTCAAAGACCTCACCGGCGAAATGTCCAATCAGCTGGTCCTCAAATCCAGAAACAAAATACCCTGCTCCGATAACGATTTTGGAATCCCCTGCTGTGCTTCCGGTAAACCGCTCGCCGTTATAAGTGCCCTCATAATCGACAATGACCTCATCGCCAGCCTGAGCGGAGCGCTCGACCTTCACACGGTCACCGTAGCTGCTCGTAATCTGGCTGATAGTAGAAGCCACAGAGGCATCCATATCCTTCAAATCGAGTTCGTCGCGGGGAATCTGGATGTTGGCGTAATCAGCAGGCAGAGTAACCAGTTTCTTAGCCTTGACCCCCTTGAAATAACCGTTCTTTTTCAGACCAACACCGTAATCCACGGTGACGGTCTCGGTAGAGGTCTCGGGCGTAGCGGATTCACCGGTCGCAGTCTCCCCCGTTGCGCTGGAAGAAACAGTAGAATCGGTAGCGGGAACATCTACCTTTTTGCCGCAGCCTGCCAGCATCACGCTTGCAGTCATAACGGCACCCAGAATCAATGCGATGTTTTTCTTGTTCATAAATTAGGGCAAGGAGACCCGCGACTTCAGTCGTGGGAGGAATTGCCCGTTCACATCCTTTCTATTAGATAATTTGTTGCAGGCTC